>ERZ1370068.2983-contig-2106_pt1 | contig 18270 bp, 35 predicted proteins | sample MGYA00561227_ERZ1370068 | MGnify/ENA primary metagenome ERZ1370068 (study PRJEB38410, sample SAMEA6850437) | metagenome | study: Metagenomic assessment of the ecological functions of the soil: analysis of the soil microbiota associated with the...
ACAGAGAAGCGCTACAGTCGCTCCTATGAGATGTTTATTAAGTACGCCGAGCCGTCTCCTCATGACCTCTCTCGAAAAACGATCGACTCGATCTTCGAATTTCGGCAGCCTGCAGCTTCATTTCTAGCCTCATAGATTGCGCGCAGACCTCCGCCGAGAAGGGGACATAGATCCGCAGCATGTACAAAACTGTTGTGGCAAAAGACGCCCTCGATTCAACCCGGCTTCCGCAGTTGGGATTGACAGGGACGCCGAGGCACAACCCTTCCGCAGCGCGGTCGATGGGTTGCTGCCTCGGAGTAGACATCTCTCAGCAGTGCTTCGAGGGCAGGTTAGCCTCTTAGCAACGACGTGCGAAATCGCAAAATGACTTTGGAATTTCACAGTCGGACGCCTTCGCTGCTCCAGGATTGCGCCTCGCTTCAGGCATTCAGGACGAGACGGCCGTCCGCCAGAGTATTCACCGAGATCCAAAATCGACTTGCGCAAGACGGCAAAGCGGAGGCGATGGACGGCGTGTTGGTACAACCCATGACTAGCGGCGTCGAGCTCGTCATCGGCGTCACCAGGATCTCTCTTCGGCCCGCTCATCGGCTTTGGGTTGGGGGCGGCATTCACGTGGAGATTCTCAAAGACGTTTGCTTCCGCATTACCCCCATCACGGATCGCGACACCAAGGAAATGATACGGAGCATTAAAGGCTATCGTCTCCTGCAGGGTTATCGCGGCCACCCGCCGGCGGACATCGAGGCCCTTGAAGATCTCCTGCTTCGCATCTCCCGGTTGGTGGAAGAGGTTCCGGAGCTTGTCGAGCTGGACTTAAACCCGGTGATGGCTCTGCCGCCGGAGTCGCGGCTGTTTGATTGTTGACGCAAGGATCGCGCTCAAGGCGGGGAAAACGGTTTGAGCGCCTAGGCAGGCTCGCCAAAATTCCCAGGCAAGCTCTCTTACGTGGCGTGCCGATCATGGGGTTCCATTCTTGTTGAAAAAGAAATGATAGCGAAGCCCAAGGTGATCGAGTCCCTCATTCTGCGCTCCTCGAAAACTCCGCCGCCCGACATGTGATCGGCGTAAAGTGACAGCGCGTGATTTTTCCAGAAAGTGGCTCCTATTTCTATCTGGAGCATTGGCAGAAGCTCGAGTACCAAATCCACAATCTCCCGTCGTTTTGAGAGAACCTTCTTTTGACCTGCAGCCGCCCGAGTCTTTTGTCAGTCGGGCCGTTGCTTGAATCGCCGGACCCCAACCCCTGCGACCCACAATCTCTTGGTGAAATCATTGGTGAGGTTGTTCAGGAACTCGTAGGACAAACTCAGCTGCCAGGCGAGTCCGAGATAAAAAACGCTCGTGCCTCCGGTAAAGTTCGGAATGGCGCCGGTCATAGGGAGGGGAGCCCACCCAACGCCACCACCTCCACTCGGGCGGATTGAACTGCACCTCCCAATTGGGATCAGGAGCCAGGCTCTCCTGATTGTCGGCCAGCGGCCCGATATCATGCGCGCGAGTATGCCGAACACAACTTGGCGGACCCAGGGTTTTGGCTCGCTCTTATCCGCGGTACTTCGCTGCGTTTTCCGCGGCGAACGCGGTTCCTGAAACAAGAAGAGTAAAAAAACAACGCCAGAGTGATGTGCGATTTCATGTGAAACCCAAGAATAACATCAGGAAACAGTTTTCTGCAAGGACTAAGCGCAGTTTTGAGCCGTAATGAATGGGTCTTCTGGGTTTAGTGTGGAAGAGCATTCACCACAAAGTGACTCATGATCTTACGCGCGCCCGTAGAACCTGAAAATAGATACTTTCCGCGTCCCGGCCCTTTAGGGAGAGTCCCTGAGTTCAAATCAGGAAAAACGGAAGGAATTTCCAATCCGATGGTGCTGCGTGTTGAGCCATCGAAGGGACAGTGTCTCTTGGCCGGATGTTACTTTTTGACTATAAGCACGGGGCGAGCGGCGTAGCACAGCGTCCTACTTTGACCTCTTGACGTAACCTTGGAAGATCGGTGAAGGGTCTGAAAACAGGACGCTGTCGGTGAGCCTCAATCCAACTGAAGCGTGGCGGGTTCATTTGCCATTCGCTCACCCATCCCGACGTGACGTAGTCTTTCCCAGAGTTGATCAACCTCGGCCATTACGGTTTCGTCCGGCTGTTCAATATCGATCAAATGCGCAATCGGCACCCAGCAAGCCCGGCCGGTAACCCAAAATACTTCTGAGCGATTGCCCTCCGGGTCGAAGTAGTAACAGCCGAGCGCGCTCACGTGGTTGACAACCGCGTCGATGCGATAGCCCTCGGCAACCAATTTCCGGTGAAAGCTCCGCAGATCCTCGAGGGTCGCCACACGAAGCGAGATCTGGTTGATGAGTTGCGAATCTGTGCCTTCCGGACGCCCGCGAAAGAGCGCGATCTCGTGATCCGCGCCTTCGGGGTCGGTGCTCAAGAACACAATCCCCGCTCTCCAGTTCTGCTTGGTGACACGCATTCAAAGGGTGTCCCGGTAAAACGCAACCATCCGCTCCAAGTCCCGAACATAGATCCCAACGTGACCAAGGCCTATAACATTCGCCATTGTCGCCTCCGAATACCTTTCCGACTTTACCGAGTCTCGAACAGCCCTTCGCCGGACTCATTAGCGGAGTCACTTAACTTTATTCTTGATCGCAGGGATGGACTTAAGATAATCCGCGATCGTCAAGGCATCTTCGCGACTCATGTTGCGGTAGCCGTGGAGGTACCCTGAATCGCATCGTACATGAGCCCGCGCACGTAATCCAAGTCAGGCTTCGTGCCGGTGAGCAGCAGGTCGGCGATCTCTTCGCGCTTCCACGTGCCAATCCCGGTCTCCTTGTCGGGCGTGATGTTGGGGACGAGCTCGCCCAGCGGACCAATGTCCTTGCCCGCACCCGCCATATACATCGACCGGATTCGGGACACCGATGGAGCTTCTCGGCGTATGACAATCTCCGCAGATCGAGACATGCTCAGTTAGGTATTTGCCACGTTCAATACCGCTCTTGGGCGCCGTGGCCGGTGCGATAAAAAACTGTCCAAAGGCCTTTAGCCATCCTTCGGCGGCAATGCTGCGAAGCATGGGAACCGACGTCTGCAATTCCGGCGTCGGCTTTCGCACCGGCTTTAAGAGTACGCAAGAACGCAATCAACGCCTTGAGATCGTCCTGCGCCATACCCGGAATACTGGACCGTAAGGCATGAGCGGCAAGGTTCTACCACCGCCGCGAGCCTACCCCTTTGGTTACAGCGTCAGCAATCTCTTGATCTGTCCAGCCGCCAAGACCCGTCTCTTTGTCTGCAGTGAGGTTGGTGCTGTAGACCGTGCCGAAAGGAATGGGAAAGCGGTCTCCCGCCAGCGTGGGGCGTGCCCTTTGGATCGCTGTGGCAAGCACAACCAGCGGCGAGGGAAAAATATACTCGCCTTTGGCGACCAGTTCTTTGTTGTCGGTTTGCGCCTGTGCCGCGCCGGCTAACAACAACGCGATGAGCGGAACGAGCACGGCGATCACTTTGGCAAAATTCAGATATGAATCCATAAAACGTCTAAACTACTTTAGCTTTATTAAAGCTTTGATTGAGATAAATTGAGGAGCCCGCGACGGTCACCAGCGAGGTGCTATTACACAGCCATAACCGTCATTTCAAACCATAACTGGCGGCGACTTTATCGATAAATCCGCTGTCGTCGAGTTTGTGAATCAAGCGGCCGTCAATAAGCTCTTCAATTTTAACGTTTGCCGCTTTCGGATTGAGCAAAGCCATCAATCGCCTGATGTTTCGCATCCCATCCAAGCTCGGGATCGGTTTCCGCTCGACGCTGGTAAGATAGTCCTGATACCCCTCCTCCCCACTGCCGGGTCGCTGATTTGAAAACGCCGCATCATGGTTTTGATCACGACGGATTTGTTGGCCGGCGCCATACTGAAAGCCAGACTCTCAACCAAGGTCATCGAGGATTCGCTCCGCGGTTTCCGAACGTTTTTGCAAAAACTCCGGGTGCACGACCACGGCCTGGTTGAGCATGGGAATCTTCGCGGATTGTAACTCGGCTATGGTCGAGAAGCCCCTTGCTTCGGAGCCTGCGGACCAGCGCGCCGTCGAGCACCGCCGCATCCACTCGACCCGCCTCCAGCGCCTGACCAATCAATACCGAGTCGCCGATGCTCAGGATGTTGATATTGTCGCGCTTCGGTTCGAGGCCGACATACTCCAGGGCCAGCATGGTATGCATCCAAGTACTGCTGCCCATGTTCTGAATGCCGAAGCGCTTGCCGCGCAACTCCTCGACTCCTTTGATGCTGGGATGAGCCATCATCGTATGCGTGAGCGTGCTGGAGATCGACGAAAGAATCCGGAGGTAATTACCCTGCCCCGCGGCGCCCACCACCGACGTGCCACCGGTATAGCCGACTTCCATCTCGCCGGAAATAAGGCTCGCCACTAATGTCGGCGCGCCGCGAAAGAGCACAATCTTCGCATCGAGGCCATACTTCGCGAAAATTCCCTGTTCCTGGGCAATGTATAGTGGGGTGGTCCTCGGACTTACCGCCGCATAACCGATGGTGATCTTGGTCTGGGCGGACAAGGTGGAGAACTGCACGCCAACCGTCGATATGACCGCGAGCAAAGTAAAAACCGGGCGGAAGTGAGGCATGGCTCTCCTCCTTAGGCAGAGAGGACTATCATCTAAGATAAGGCATTAAGCGCAATGCTTTATAAAGTTGCACTTCACTTTTCACTCACAGGCCGTTTCACCGGCTCTAGACCGGGGCGAAACTTTTTCTCGTCGAGAAATTCGCGCATGCCGCGCGCTCGCGTCTGTTCCGGATCGGCGGCGCGAAGCGCCATGCTTTTTGCGCCCAAATATTCGTAGGCTTGATCCATGTCCATGCCGCGCACGGCGCGAATCGCCTGCTTGGTGTAAGCCAGCACCATTGGGCTCTTCGCCATCAGTTCCCGTGCGATCGGTAACCGTTTCCTCGCGCAACTTTTCTGCCGGAACAGACAGCGTCGCGATGCCCAATTCCACTGCCTTGCGGCCGTCGATGGTGCGCCCGGTCATCGCATAGAACAAGGCGTTGCGATACGACACCATGTCGCCGAAGACTTTGCTCACGTTGCCGCCGGGAATAATACCCCAGTTAACCTCGGACAAACCGAAGGTTGCGTTTTCCGCCGCGATCACGATATCGCAGGCCGCGAGCGAGACGAATGCGCCGCCGTAACAATAACCGTTAACCATGGCGATACTCGGCTTGCGCGACCAGGTGAGCAGCTCCGTAGCCCAGCGACGGTGCGCCGTCGCCGCCCGAAAGCGCGCTACCGGATCGTTATCCGTCTCGCGAAAATACTGCTTGAGATCCATCCCGGCGCTCCAGCTGTTGCCTGCGCCGGTGAGCACGATGACTTTGGTTTCCTCATCGGTCTCAAGCCCAAACAGGATCTCCTCCATCTCGACGTGCGAGCGTTGGGTTCATGGCGTTGCGCTTTTCCGGTCGATTGAACGTAATCCACGTGATTCCTTCATCGTCGGTTTCGACCAGAACGCAGGTGTATTCTTTCTTTTCAGCCATAGGGGTTCTCCTTAAAATTTAAAGTTCAGTCTCGAGTTTTGCCTGCCACTGGCAATCGAGCGACCATGTAGCTGTTGTAAACGTGACCACAACAACCAGCGCCGGTCACGAGTACAGTTTTTTAGCCCACTGGCGATAAACGGCGGAAGATTCTCCTCATCAGCAATGTTCAGAAGAAATTCTTTTCGTCGGCAACAGTAAGAGGATCGAGCTGCAGTGGTTTGACAATCTCCGACAGAGGTTTTCCCATGGCGGCGGCCAAGGCCGGTCCTGACATAGGAACCCTGCGCGGTCCGGTACGAGCCTGTCCGGCAAAGGGAAGCCGTGGGCGAAGTTCAACCCCGTCTCCTCGATCTCATCCAATGCCAGGGACCAGGTCAACCTGTTCGGGGCGGGCCGTGAGATGGGTTGGCGCCGGCTCCGGGTGCTCGAGTTTTTTGGCAAGCGCAGGAAGATCCTCGAGCGCTTCGTCGAGGGTGGCACTCGCCGCCGAAAGTGACAGTTTACCCACGAGCTTCATCCGGTCGTCTTCTGGTCGAGGAACAACAACCGTTTACTACTGCCGACTTTGACTTTCTCGCCGCCGGCATTGAACTGTTCCATCAACGAGGACACTCCGTAGCGCGCTACACCGTTGATCATCACCAGGCGGATATCGGTTTCCTTTCGACTCGAGAAGCGTCACGCATAGGCATCACCCGATGTTCCGTCGACGACGATCAAGTCGGCGCGTTTCCCCGCTTCGAGCGATCCCAGCACTCTGTCCCACTGCAGGATCGACGCTGCATTGGTCGTCGCCATTGCGACAATCTCACGATCGCTGAACACGTTCCCCAGGCTGGCGCTCACCAAGCGCGCGACTTTCAACTCTCCCAGCAGATTTTTGCTTCCACTCGGCGACCAATCCGAGCCGATCCCGATGCGGACACCTTCGGTTTTGGCCGCGACGACATCCGCCGTTTTACCGTAAAGCAGCAAGTTGCTGAGCGGCGACCAGATCATCGCGCCGCCGTGCGAGCCGAGCACGCCAAAGTCAGCCGGTTGAAGCGCGGCGCAGTGGATTCCAGCCAGGGCCGGGGTGATGGCCCACGTCCCATCCGGCTTCTGCAATGCCAGAAAATGTTGGCGCGCCGCCTTGTCCGTGCCCTCGCTCAGGTGGGAGAAAGCAGCTCTGACGCAGCAGTCGCTGATGAAACTTTTCGATATCGGCGGCTTCAACGTCCGCTATCTTAGTGACTGCTTCAGGCAGGTCGGCTTCATCGGTCTGTTCGACATTCCGCACAATGCCTCGGTAATAGCGCCGCGCGCCGGCGTTGCTGAACAACTGAACTCCCTGACTGGTGGTTACACCCCCAAGCAAGCACTTACACTCGACATAGCGCACAATCGCCGGCAGCAAGCCCGGCGTCTTGCCGATCACTTGCATCGGGCCGCTGATCAATTGGCGGTATTCCGCCGTGCCGGCCCAGGTGTCGCGGGTTGGTGTATTTCTTGGGCACATCCCAGAGTCGAAGCCCGTTGTAGCTCAGATGATTGTGGAGTTCGATCAGGCCAGGAAAGATCGTGCCGCGGGTTGGCACCACCTCAATGTTTTCGAATCCGCTAGGCGCCGCGGCGCCTTAGGTACAATCCCCGCGATGGCTCCTTTTCGATATACACCGCGGCGTCATCGAAAGCTCTAGATGTTGAGTCCATGCATACGACCCGCCCGCGCATGGCCCAGCTTCGGACCTTCAAAGGATCGATGGGATTGGGAGACATGAGTCACTCCTTTGCATCACGCTCTAAGGCAAGAAAGTTGCTGGCACGGTCTCGGTGATCGTGGCGCGCTTCTCCTTCGTAGTGGAACCGGTGCGGCTGGCCCAACTTTCCTGCCCACGCATCCAAGGGGTACTCCCGGCGGGACAGATCAGCTCCAGCGCGCCAAAAACCAAGGAGCTCGTTTCGTACCGTGATTTTGGGCAGAGACTACCCGCTATCGACTTATGATGTCAACCAAATCTCCGTTTGCGGCTATCAGAAGTCTCAATTTGCTCCGCTGGACTCGCTGTTAGCGCCCAGCTTGAAGGGCTATTTTTTCTTAGCCTCTGGCAGGTAGCCGTTATCTTCAAGTGCTTTGACTATACTTGTGTTGATCGCCTCATTGACATCGACTTGGGCAACTTTGGGGTTAACCTTCGCGCTGATTCTTTGAATGTTCTTCCAGGTCGCCGCGTCCGGTGCGATATCCAGGCTGGTTATCGAACGGAGCGAATGATAGGAGGTCTCCGCATCCTCGTCCGTGGTCAGCCGCAGGTGTTTCTTCAATGTCGCGGCTAACTTCCCTTTTGTTGCGCGAGTCGAGAATGTAAACGATACCGTCAATCATGCCTTTCGTGAGTCGCGTCATGAGGTCCGGCGAGTTGGCAATGCGCCTCGCTCCGAGCGCAAATTCCAACGGTCTGAAAAGGGATGCGCATTTCCGCGGAGTTGATCAACGACCGCATGCCGCCCGCTTCGCCACCGCGGCTGACGGCAAGGTAACCACGGCCGCATCGATGTTGGAACTCAGCAGCGCTTGAACAATGGTCGCTTCCTCGCCGATGACTCTCATTTTGATACCGGCTTTGTCCGGATCCATCCCGACTCCATCCAGCACCATCATGGTCGCCAGCCAGAATCCTCCGCCGATACTTTGAACGCCGATGGTTTTGCCGCGCAGCGCCGCCAACGAATCGATTTCCTTGCGCACCATCAACTCTCGCGAAATTCCCTTGATCGGAAAAGCGACACAGCCGATCTTCGCTCCCGCCGAAACGCCGCTGAGGACATTGCCAACCGAAGGTAGGAACACCGGCACTTCCCCGGACACGAGAGCCGTTAAGCTAATCTGCGCGTTGCGCACCTGAAGCAACCGCGCATCGATGACCGTGTTTTTGATAGAAGCCTCTATCGATCGCGACCCAATAAGGCCCGATGGTTTCGTTGTGCCCGCCGTAAGACATCAGGACAGTCTCCTCGGCATGGATCGGCCCAAGTTTTGACAAACAGAGAATCAGGGAAACGGAGATACAGAGTTTCCAGCATCGAAAAGGAAAACGCATGCATCACCTCCAGCGATCGGGAACGATGCTAGGCCAGACCTTCATCTAACTGTCAATCGTTCTTATGAATCGTCGAGACAATGCCAAAGTTGACTAGCGTTGCCTCCACGTCAAGTTAATCAGGCGTCGCTACTCTTTGTCCCGGAATCACTTTATATATTGTTGAAAACGAAATTGCCGCCGAAAAATTTGAAGCGCTTGCGCGCTGCCGATATTCATAATGTTTGTATTGCTGCTGGGTTGTGCGAGCATTCGCCCAATATCCACCTCATTCCCACGTCGGTGATAACATCGGAGCAACCGGACATTGGGGTCATCCTGAGTCTCGCGGATTTCCACTTCGACCCGTTCTACGATCCGAAACTCTTTCCCGCGCTTGTCCAAGGCGCCGCCGTCGGAGTGGACAAGGATCTTCGATGGTTCTCAGGTTTCAGGCTACGGCGAGTACGGCAAGGACTCGAACTACAACTTGGTCGTTTCCGCTCTAAAGCATGCCGCGCTGGTCAGCACCCAGGGCCGATTTCATTTTGCTGGCCGGGGATTGGCTGGCCCACGGTTTCAGCGATAGCTACTACCAGTACGCCGGCAACCGCGATCCACGCGGACTCTACGAGTTCATCGACAAGACGATAATGTTCTTAACCCAGCGCATTCGCGAACAGTTCCCGCACATCCCGATTTACCCGGCTTTAGGCAACGCAGACTCCTACTGCGGGGACTACCAGCTGCAACCCAAAGGCGAGTTCTTGCGGCGGACGGCAGAAACTTGGAAGGGACTGCTTCACGATGAGCAAGCGTTCATGCAAAGCTTCCCGACCGGTGGATACTACCCGGCCTCGGCACCCGGGACGTCCAAGCATCGTGTCGTCATCCTGAACACAGTGTTCTTCTCGACCGACTATCGAAATCAGTGCGGCGACCCGAAAGACGACCCAGGAGGCGATCAGCTCCGCTGGCTGGCTGCACAACTGCGGGATGCGGCAAGCAAAGGCGACAAGGTCTGGCTCCTTTATCACATTCCGTACGGCATCGATGCGTACAACAGTGTCATCGCGCCGGGCGGTAACGCAGTGGAGAAAGTCGTCTCGCTCTGGCAACCCGATTACACGGAGAAGTTCCTGGCCTTGCTCGATCAATACCGAGACACTATTCAGTCCATGCTGGCCGGCCATACGCACATGGACTACTTTCGACTGGGACCCTACGGTGTGAGCGGCCGGCCCTCCACCTTTCTGCTGGTGACCCCGGGCATCAGCCCCATCTTCGGGAACAATCCGGGGCTGCACGTACTGTCATACGACCGCAAGGCCTTCTCGATCCTGGACTACGCGACCCATCGACTCGACTTGTCCGCCGGTTCCTCGGCAGACTGGAGAGAAGAATACCGCTTTTCGCAAGTCTATCGTCTCTTCCCGGTGACTGGCACAACACTGAAAACTCTCTCCCGATCTCTCAAGGAAGAGCCCCACACCCGCGCGACCTACATTGAGTACTACAACGTGGTGGGCGATCCGGCTATGCCTCAGATCACCGACCAAACCTGGCCACTTTATTGGTGCGCCATCGACTATCTCACTGCCCTGCCCTTCCAGACCTGCGTCGAAAATTTTTCTCGGCCCTGAGTCGCCGCCGCAAGGTCGCCGGTGAAAATTCAGAATCGCGAAACGGCCCACAGGGAGCCGGCAATCGCCAGTATGTCCTCGATCAAGGCGACATAGATGTCCGGTGTGCGCAACGCCTTCACGAGCCGTGTGCGCGCCTGGAAGCCGCTGCAAACAACCCACAACGCCGCCGATGATACCAAGCACGGCGCCAAGAATAGCTCCCTCCCCGCCGCCAGCGGCCACGCAAGCCCCCGTCAACCCGCCCATGATGATGCGCGCGATCAGGCCCGGGGGCGCCGTGCGGCTCGGTGTTTTCGGCAACTTGTCCGCCACCAGCTCCACGACTGCGAGCAGGGTAAAAATTGCGACGGAAGGAATCGAACCGATAAGAGCGAGTGGGCCCTGGAGCTTGAGCCAACCCAGGTGCACCGCCCATGCCGTCGCCGCTGGAGCCGCTAAGCGAGCGCAATCCGGCAAAGAATCCGATCAAGAAAGCGAAGAGAATCGTCATTATACAGTTCTCCCAACGTCAGTCGAATTTATCCTCCACCCACATCGTTTTACATCGACTGTCCTTGGCAAGTTTTTCTCCGTATCAGTTCAATTTGCAAGCAAAAATTTGCAGGAATTCAGCAATTAAGCAATACGGTCACAGAATTGTTCCGGTTGGTTTCATTACTTCGGGCCGCCTGAAGCACCTTGCAAGGCCCAATAATTTTGACATCTTACATGATGACTACTTCTCGGCCTTCCTTGATGGGTCTTGCCACTACCCTCGGTGAATGAGAGTCTTAGTAGGAAATACTCGTGTCTTTCTTTTCTCGAGCAATAGAGACTACCCCATGGAGCACGTCCAAATTGGACTCTTTGGCGGATAAAGCTTCTCGGTCGGTTTGGCAATACGGCTTGGCCGTGGTGAGCGTCGCAGTGGCGCTCGTCATCACGGGTGTGCTGGAGCCCACCACCACACTCCGAACGCCGCTCTTTATATAGCGATAATCATTAGCTCATGGTTCGGCGGACTGGGGCCGGGGTTGCTTTCAATAGTGCTCTCTACCCTGGCAATAGGTTATTATTTTGCCCCGGGCCACCAAACGCCAGTTTCAAATCCCGACGGCCGGCCCTTCTTTCTCCCTCTTCTTATTGTCAGCCTTAATCGCCTGTTGGGTAAGTGTGCAGCGGAGGAGAGCGGAGGAGGCGCTCAAGCGGGTGCGCGATGATTTGGAAGCAAGGGTTGAGGAACGGACCGCCGACCTCTGGCGGGCCAGTGAAGGTTTGAAGGCCGAGATCGCGGAACGTAAAAGGAGCCAAGACATCTTGCGGGAAAGAGCAGATCTGCTTGATCTGACTCACGATACAGTTTTCGTCCGGGACGCCAACAACGTCATCACTTTCTGGAATCGCGGCGCCGAGAGACTGTACGGGTGGACAAGAGAGGAAGCTGTCGGGCAGGTCTCTCACCATCTTATGCAGACGACCTTCCCCGCACCGTTGGAAAAGATCATGGCAGAGCTGAACAGCACGGGCCGCTGGGAAGGTGAATTGATCCACGCTCGCCGCGACGGGACGCAGGTCGTAGTCGCGAGCCGGTGGGCGCTGCAATTGGACGAACGGGGAAAGCCAATTGGGATCCTGGAAACTAACAATGACATTACCGAGCGCAAGCGGGCGGAGGAAGCGCTACACAAGGCGCAGACCGAACTGGCGCATGTCACGCGGGTGGCGACTCTCGGAGAGATGACTGCCTCTATTGCCCACGAAGTCAACCAGCCACTGGGCGCGGTGGTCAATAACGCCAGTGCCTGTTTGCGCTGGCTGGCGGGCCAAGCTCCCAACCTGGAGGAAGCCCGGAAGTCTGCCGACGCTTATCATCACAGACGGCCATCGAGCCAGCGAAATCATCGGCCGGATTCGCGCCCTCGTCAAGAAAGCTCCAGCCGCGTAAGGACTGGCTCGACATCAACGAGACTATACTTGAAGTCATCGCCTTGGCGCGCAGCGAAGCGCAACAGAATCGCGTGTCGCTGCAGACTCAACTATCGAAGGAAGTGCCGCTCATTCTGGGAGATCGGATCCAACTACAACAAGTGATTCTCAATTTGATCATTAACGCCATCGAAGCCATGAGTGGAGTTGGCGACGGGCCGAGAGAGCTGCAGGTCGGCTCCGAGAAGGATGACTCGCAGGGCGTGCTGGTCGCCGTGCGAGATTCGGGCCCAGGGCTGGATCCGGAGAGTCTCGATCAACTCTTCACCGCCTTCTATACAACCAAGCCTCAAGGCATGGGCATGGGGCTCGCCATCAGCCGCTCCGATTATCGAGGCCCATGGCGGGCGGCTATGGGCAACCGCGAACGCAGCACAGAGGGGCAACGTTTCAGTTTACGTTGCCAGCCGACGGCGAGAGGGTGCCATGACCGAAGCAGCAGGCCGTTGTATTCGTCGTTGATGATGACGAGGGATGCGCCAATCACTGAAGAACCTCGTCGGGTCTGTCGGGCTACGGGTCGAGGCCTTCGCCTCGGCTCAAGAGTTCCTGCGCAGCAAGGTTATCGACGTGCCCGGCTGCCTGGTGCTCGACGTGCGCCTGCCGGGCCTAAGCGGGCTTGATCTGCAGAAGCGGATGGCCGACGCCGGCATCGCGATTCCCATCATCTTCATCACCGGCCACGGCGACATTCCGATGACCGTGCGGGCCATGAAGGCCGGAGCAGTCGAGTTTCTGACCAAACCCTTCCGCGACCAGGATCTGCTCGACGCCATTCAGCAGGCGCTGGAACGCGACCGCATAGCGCGCGAGCAGCGGGCGGAGATCGAAGAACTGCGCGGCCGCTTTGACTTCGCTGACGCCGCGCGAGCGAGAGGTGATGGGACTGGTGGTTGCCGGGCTGCTCAACAAGCAGATAGCCGGAGAGCTGGGCACGAGCGAGACTACGATCAAGATTCACCGCCATCAGGTGATGGAAAAGATGGGAGCCGGCTCCCTGGCGGAACTGGTTCGAATGGCCGACCGGCTAGGCATCCCTACCCCAAAGTAGTAGCCGCCCTAACCAAAGTACAATAGACGCTCTTCCCGTGGGCGGTACATTGCCTTCGAGGGCATCATCATCCTCGAAACACAAAGGCTAACGTGGATCCACTTTGCAGTACATTGAATGAGGCTTGTTTCCGAAAATTGACTAAAAAGGCGTTTGCATGTCCGAATTTCCCCTGATTTCGATTGTCGACGATGACGACTCCTCAGAAATTCGCTCAATAATCTGATTCGATCCAGTCGGATTTTGGTGCCCAAGGTTTCTCTTCGGCGGAAGCGTTCTTGAATTCGAGTGAGCTGCACGATACGGCGTGCCTGATTCTCGATGTGCGGATGCCGGGCATGAGCGGACTCGAACTCCAGCATCAGCTGGCTGTCACGCACTGTCGAATCCCGATTATCCTTATCACCTCACATGAAGACGACGACGCACGAGCGCGGGCACTCGGGGCCGGCGCGGTGGCCTTTTTGTATAAACCCTTCCGTGAAGAGGCGCTGCTTAAGGCAATAGACTCTGCTCTTAACCATTAGTGACAACAAGACTTGGCTTCGTAGGACTGACAAGGAGGTCGGAAAGTTGGACAGGAGGTTTAACCATGAATGAGGAAACAAATTCGTTTTTGTAGTTGACGACGACATGTCAGTTCGCTAATCGGCAGGTGTCGAAATGTCGACTTTGGCTCGGACGAGCAATGCTGCAACGCCTTTTCACTGGTGAATGAAGAGGTGTGCGCTTCATCCAAAGTCGAGCGGTGCCGATGGTCCAGTTCGTATCCTGGAAGGTTGAGAGCCAGGATCCCGGAGTTTCAGAAAGTATATCCTAGAGCTCATCGACGAAGAGACCGACGCGGGTCATGCCGAATGAGATGGAGAAACTCGTCAGAGAGCTTCCGCGCGATACAGAAATCGTCACGCTTTTTAAAAGAATCAGCGACGAATGTATGATTGCAAGACCCTGACGCGACAATTCGAATTATGCGATGCGCAAATTCTTACATTTTCAATGGATGAAAAAGGATTCCGGCGTCAATATTAGTTGGATGGGATGAAGAAATGGGCGACGGAGGCTAGTCTTGTCACCGCGACAAAGCCAGTCTGGATATCTTCTGGCTCTGAGACGAGAGTCTCGAAGAATCCCACGATCTCCCCGACCCAAACGACGATCTTGCCCGAGAGGCGACGTAGATGAACGACGTTCTGCCGATTCACCGGGGATAGCGCTGTATGTGCAGGATAACGAACGAAACAATCAACAACTACAGTTTAGTGCTTTCATTCCGCAGACGAGGAGAAAAGAGGAACTAGGAGATCGACGACGAGGAACATTTCCAAAAGAACTCCCACGTACAGAACCAAAGACACCCTTATCAGCAAGTAGTTGTTGTCAACTTATGGTTCCTAACGTTCGCCCCTGCCGTTGCTATTCTCGGGATCTGCGCCTGCGCTTCCTGGCGCCGGGCTAGATCGCTTTCCTGCCTCCATCCGTATCCCTAACCACTCGGTATCCGCGGTGAGTCTTTGCCAGTCGAGATCTTTGCCGGAGATCATCGCCAGGTCACTTTGAATCGCCGAGCGTATATCTCTCCCTGGATCCCAGATACTGTCCAATGGAAAATCGCTGGGCTTGATTAATGTAATCCAGAAAATTGTTAATGCCTCGCATCCCGCTTTCGATTTCTTTTAAGCCGCGTTGTCGATCGCCTTCGCGGGCCAAGGTCAGACCTAGATAGAGCCTGGCGATATCTTCTTCTCTATTGCTGGCAAGCGCCCGTTCCAAGGTTTGCCGGGCTTGTGGAAATCTGCCGGTGAGATACTCCGATCGTCCGACATAACTCCAAACACCTTGCTTCGGGAGCTCCCAGTCGCATACACATAATTGGGGTCCCTCTGAGCGGCGCTGTAAAAATAGCCGAGGGCGGCTTCATTGTTGCCCTTAAGCAAAGCTTGCCGTCCATACTGTAGCTTCGCCGCCGCTCCTGGAGACTCGTGCATCCCGCGAGGAAAACAAACAATGAGAACAACGCCAACGAGCTTTTTGTTTTCATAGCGTCCTCCTATTTCTCGTACCCTCAAACATAGTCTCGGCCAAGGCCTGACCCTAACTGGGACCTCGAAATCAATTGGGCGTTAGCTCGTTCATCAACTCACCATTCTTGATGGCTTCGAGTGGGCCTCTAAGAAGGAATCAGCGGGTCAATGCTCTGCCGCTTGCTTTGGAACGATCCAGTAACTTGGCTGTAAGACCTGCACTCCGTAACCACCATCCACCCAGTGTGGCGGAACGTAGATGCGGTTTTCGGTGGGTTCCGGTTCGGTGCTTGGTGCAGGTTGAACCTGCTGAATAATGGTGACGTCCTGATCATCGAGTCCATCCCCACCAAAAAATCCAAAGCGGTGAAAAGGATGTGAAAAGGAAGGTTGCCTGTGCATCCTAGAAGCCGTGAAGCTGCCCTGACCTCACTGAAAGATTGACCCGCACCTAAAGCAAGGTAGGGTACAGCCAAAATAGTGACGGTTACCAAAGCAAACAGGCACCGAAAACCTTTTTTTCTGCGTGTTTTATAAGTCTTCATCTTATAGTTGCCTCCTGCAAAAGCTCTAATTATCCGTCCAGGCGGAGCTGGGATTAATATCCTCCTGGAACGCAGCAGGGTGGATATATGGGATAAGGCGGGTATGGATACATTTGGTAAGTCTGGAATTGCGGCCAATATGACCTGTAATGCATCACTTGCAGCTCGTAATACGGGTCGTACTGTTGCGGATACAACTGGTTATAATGCATTTCCTCCAGCCCGTAATATGGATCATACTGTTCCGAAGACAACTCACCCCAAGATTGGTCGTAATAACCGGGGGCATATCCCTGTGCCTGTGCATCATGGGCGCCTAGAACAAACAAACATAAAAGCAGAACTGTCAAGAAAGCTCTTTTCATTAGATTACCCTCCCCATTTATCCGCTCTAATCTTTAGACGCGGTGCAGCCAAAAAAGTATGACGACACGAATTCGCAGCGGCGTGATGCTCCACCGCGCTGGGCAAGAAAAACTGGCGCTACTGCGAGTTGAATGACGTGGATGATGTCACTAATGTGAGTTTCCATGTCGGCCTCCCTACTTCACTAATCATGGCAAGGACTGTGCCATGTAAACACGGACAGCCCGAATCACTTAAACGGTTTGCAATCAGAAACTTAGAGACTGGCGCACTCTGTCAGGAAGGATCGTGCCGAAGCAGTGTGTCGAGCCACCGACAGGGGCCGACATTTCGGCAGCTTACCGGCGGGTCAAGTCGTGATCGGTCATCCCACGCCTTCTTTTTCTAACTCCGCTTAGCCCCGGAGGTCAAATTGTTTCGCTCACAGACGCTCTATGACGCACGATCGGAGCTTGGTTAATGATTTTCTTCATCCCGAATTTTCGGGAATAGAGGGGCTTTCCAGCAGCAGGATCACAATCGTTACAACTCAGATTGAGTACTTGATGATGAGCGTTTTGTAAGGGACCGAAATAATGAACACGGGTAGCATATGAAGCCAGAGGCGAACTTCACGGAGGCTCTTGCCCTGTGCATAACAGTCTCGCAGATCAGGGTAAAGGTAGAAACAAATGTACCGTGCGAAGCCTCGATCCTGACAGCTTTGTTTTTCGTCAGCCAGTTTATAAGCGCTGGCAAAAACGTCTTTCGCATCTGAAGAGACTCTCCTCTGAGCGACGGACACGGAGAATTTCGCCATCAAGCGAAACGAGCCAAGAACGTAACATGCTACGGCAACTTGCGGTTGCGCTCGCGGCAGACGGTGAGGCCTTGAGCGCTTTCGTAGGTTCAACGATTAAGAATAAAGAGGGAAAAGAGTCGTTCAATCCTTCGATCCTCCGATCCCAGGCATGGATTGCAGTGTTGACGACATCGTTAACCATGTCTCGTGCTACGGCTCGGCGGATTGGCAGCAGAAGAAGCCGCCAACGCTTCCTACGGCTTATCAACGAACTGCAAGCCGTTTGCCGTCCCGATCGTTGGAGAGGAAAGAGACATAGCCGGGAATCGACTGCGATCCGAAGTTACACCTATGAGGATCAAATTCCGACGCTCACATTGATATCGACTTAATTGCGCCAACTGAAACGGAAGGGAGAGCATTCCTACCTCGTAACAATTTTCGGGTGGGCTGCGACGGAGCCACAGACTCTAATGACGATGGTGGTTCTCTCATCCACGCAGCTGATATTTCGGCGTTCGTCGATATTCCGACACGTCGCGGTTTCGAAAATATCTTCTAGCACTAGCCGGGCAACTGCAACTCACCGGATGTCAGGTAGTTACGAGTGTTGGTTCGGTTGGTATGGACCTTGCGGTACCTGTTTGCATGATACAACGAAAGGAGGTGAGAAACTATGAAAATCGCAACATCATTTCTAGCAGCCCTGCTTCTCACAGGCACACTGGGAGCGCTTAACAACGCGATAGCTGAGGACGGTATTCTCTCGGAAGATCAGTTCGGCCGGAACCGGTTACTGTCACGAGAAGTTCCCGGCGATCGCCCGGCATACGTTAGGCGAATGATCAACCAGAGCTCTCAAGCAAGGGCGACGTGATCGACTTCTACGGGCCGTGCGACGAGAATCCTGTTGGGCAAGATCAACTCCAGACCCAGAAACTTGAAGACCAGCATCGTTGGCAGACGGAATACGGAGAGTGAGTAACAGTCGCTCAAGCGGTACAAGAGGAGGGCGAGGGCCCCTCGACCCCCGTGCGCCGCTACTAAGTGGCAAAGGTTCACTCGAATGAAAATCGCTGAGGCAGCTGTTGTGGGAGCTATTAGGCAATAAGCGAGAAGTGCGAGCGACGCTGAGGCGTCAAGCCGATTACCGCGTCCGTAGTGATGTAATCGATATGAAGTATGTGGGTCGTTGCCGCCGAAGCACGAGACTAGGGATTGTTGAGGTTCTCGCTGGCGGAGGGA
>ERZ1370068.10222-contig-894_pt1 | contig 18261 bp, 29 predicted proteins | sample MGYA00561227_ERZ1370068 | MGnify/ENA primary metagenome ERZ1370068 (study PRJEB38410, sample SAMEA6850437) | metagenome | study: Metagenomic assessment of the ecological functions of the soil: analysis of the soil microbiota associated with the...
GTCGCACGGCGTTTTCAACCATGACGATGGTGCCGTCGACGACATCCGGAAATCAAGTACCCAGACTCATCAGATTTCGACACATTAAACAGTCGCATCAGGATTGCCGCGAAAAGCATCGCCAAAGTGGATGATAGTCGCTACTCAACACTGCACTCCCCGCCAGTTTCCCAGCAGCAGAAGCGTAACGCGATGATAATCAGTATTGCGCCTTCTACCAGGTTGCAGGCCAGTCCCTATCGCGCGTTTGACGAGAGCGGGGTGCGATCGTAGAATGTTCGAATGAAAACGGCGTGGGTCTTGCGGATCTCGGCGATTCTTTCGTTAACGCGCCCCTGCAACCGTACGGGAATTCTCGCCTTTGATGATCGCCATGCCAGTGACGATCCCCGCTCGCTGTCCGGTTGAATGGCACCTGGCGAATTGCGCGCCTGACGATGTCAATACCCAGGTCTTTGACGAAAACCGGAACGCCTTCTTCCAGTTTTTGACGACTATGTTCGCGCATATCTTCAGTGTTCTCAACTAATCCGACAAGACCACGACAAATATTGCGTTCTATGCCTTTTCAATATAGCTCTCCACCGACAGTTCTTTGTTATTCCGTGCATAACTCCTGCTTCGTAAACGGCTCGCAGAGTCAGCCCAAAGGATCGTAGTTTTTCATGAGAGTCTGACTGCACTGTTTGCCGAAACCTCCGCCGTGAGCATTCACTTCCGTAACGCCGAACGCCCTAACGGAATTGGCGACGGATGTCTGCAATCATGAATCGCCTGCAACCGCAGAGTTTGGCATTTTATTGGCGCTCGGCGGCTTCGACCTCGTATTGGTAAATCTCACCCATAATCCGTAGCACTGGCCCATTTCGGGCGCGCCGATGTTTGCGCGTGAAACTGTTCGCGCGCGGTAGCCAGCCGCTCCGGAATTGGCACAGCTGGCAAAATAGATATCGGTGGAGTCCGGAGAAGACAACTCGTCACATTAGAGATGCCGTAACTCGGAGACTGAGCGTGTCTCCTCGACGTTGGGAAGGCCGTGCCGCTCATCGCCACCTCCACCGGGAAACGGTGTGCGGGATTTGGCGTGTTCAATTTCGAGCGGTGCGAGCGACGGAGCGCCAGTTAAGACCTGCACCTGTGTCGCGCTGATCGGCAACGCTTGCGGGTCGCCGACGGCTTCGACGGCGATCGCGCGCGCGGCGTCGACGTACTGGCTGATGAACGCCGGCGACACCTGCAACGCGTCGGCGTTGTTGTCGAAATAGCCCTCGACGTTGTCCTCGGGCAGGAGCAGCGCGGGGTCGACCTCGAGGCCGACGAGGATCGCGAATGGCGTTCGCGTACTCGCGGCGGTTCAGACGCCGCAACGAGACGCGGCCGGGCACCGGCTCGTCGGCGGCAGCGCGTCGATCTCGTCCTCGGAGCCAAGACGCGAAGCCGATCGACCGTCTGCGCATCCGGGTGCGGGCCGCCGGCGGGCGGCATCGAAGCCAGCGCCGCAGCTTGCGGACCGCGAGCTCCACGTCTCGGCGTCAGCGGCAATGTGAGCGGGCGACAGCTTGTCGAACGCCCGGCCCCCGGCCAGGTCGTCACGGTTATGGCAGTCGAAGCAATAGTGCTGAACGACGGCCCACTGGGCTTCGCCGTCATGGGCCTGACGCCAGGCATAGAGCCCGCCGCCGGCCACTGCGGCTGCGCCGACGAAGCGCCACGGATATGACGAGCTTCGCTGAGATGGCTATACCCCCGAATCATTAGCCAAGGCATCGTAGCCGAGGCCACTCATTATAAGGGGGCCCGGCGCGCCGCGGCCCGGACCCCTGCGTCAAGTTTTGTCGCATCCCCCTTCGCCCAAGGCTAATCTGCGCCAACTGCTACACCTTTGGGAGTGGTTGCCGTGAATCGTAGTGCTCTGAAATGGATCGTGCTCGCAAGCGCCGTGCTCGCGCCGGGAGTCGGCTCGGCCCAACCACCTCCGGCCGGCTCGAACCAGACCGTTTCCTGCGTGCGCGGCGGATTGCAGCGCGCCGTCAATCTCTACATCGAAGCGCAAACGAAGGGCGACGTCTCGGGTCTGCCGCTCGCAATGGGCCTCGGCTACGTCGAGAACATGACGCCCGTCGCGATCGACAGCGGCGGTGATCAAGACGCCGATGAAGATCGATCACCATTTCAGCTTGCTCGACGAGTCGACGTGCCAGACGTTCACCGAGGTCGATCGTGACGGACGCGGCCAAGCCGTACGTCCTCGGCACGCGCATGCGCGTGAACCACGACAAGATCGCCGAGATCGAGATCGTCTGGACGACGACGGGCTACTGGCTGTTCAACGCCGACAGCTAGCTTGAAGTACTCGTCCACCGAGGACTGGGGCGCCGATTCCCGCGGAGCGGCGCGACACGCGCGGCACGCTCGTCGCGGCCGCCAACGCCTATCTCGATGCGTTCCTCGAAGGCAAGATCGACCGCGTGCCGTGGGGTTTCCCTGCAGTGCGCGTCGAAGGCGGCGCGTACACCGGTAAAGGCACGCCGACGGACAGCTGCGAGGTCGGCGTGCCGAGCGGCGTCAACATCGCGAACCGGCACTTCGTCGTCGACGAGGTGCTGGGCTCGGTCGTCGCCTTCTGCACGTTCGGCGCGGGCGGGCCGAATGGAGGCAGCGGCGCGCCCGACACGCACCTGTTCCGCGTCGAGAACGGCAAGCTGCGCTACGTGCACACGCTGACGCACTTGTTGCAGGCGAGCTTCCGCGGCGGCGGTCGCCCGCCGGGCCAGCAAAACCCGCAGGGCGGCCAGCCCGCACAGCAGGGCCAGCAGGGTCAACAACGGTAGCGTCGCTGCGCTAGGCGGGGCGCGCGGCCAGCAGCTCGCGTAAGTACGCGGCCGTCTCGGCAGGCTGCGCGCCGTCGTCGAAGATCCCGATCATCTCGGCAATCGGGTCGAGGACGCGCGGCTTCATCGTCTCGACGAGCTGGAGCGCCGTCTGTCCGGCCGCGTTGCGCGCGTTGACGTCGGCGCCGCCGGCGACCAGCTCGCGCAGCGGCTCGAGCTTGCCGTCGTGCGCGGCGATGTGCAGCGCCGTGTCGCCCTTCGGGCTCACGGCGTTCGGGTTCGCGCCCGCCTCGAGCAGCAGCTTCACGGCTTCGGCGGGACTGCGATCGCCGGGCTCGCGGAAGATGCCGATCTTGCTCTCGCGGATGTCGCCGGGACCGCCGGCCATCAACAGACCTTTGCCGCCGTTGATGGCGACCATCAGCGCACGTCAGACCCGTGGTGTCGCCGAACGGCATCGGCGGCGCGCCCTCGACGGGCTTCGGCGCCCATTCGAGGTCGTGCGCCGTGCGCGATCAGCAACCTCATCGCGTCGACGTCCGCGGCCACGGCCGCGCGATAGAACGGATGTGCCCGCGGCCTTGGTATCGCAGCACATCGAAGCGTTGTGCATCTGGCCCGTGAACGCCTTGTCGGGGTCCGCTCCCGCGGCGAGCAATAGCTCGACGAGCTCCGAGTCCCGTGAGCTTGTTCGGATGATCCGCTCGCAACCGCGAGCCGTCACGCGCGCGCCAGTCGGTGGAGCGCGTCACGCATCTCGATCGCGTACCAGAGCGAGCCGTCGTTCGCATCCGCGCCAAGCGTGAGCAACGTCGCGGCCATGTCGTAGCGATCGTTGACGATCGCGCAGCATCATCGCGGTCGCGCCGTCGCCGTTCGTCAGATTGATGTCGGCGCCGGCTTCGACGAGGCGGCGCACCATCGCTTCCTGCCCATCCCGCGCCGCCCACATGAGCGGCGTGAAGCCGCCGCTCGGGAAGTCGGTGCGAGGCGCTCGCTTCGTCAGCTCCGACGTGCGCGACTTGAGATTCGGGTCCGCGCCCGCTTTGAGCAGCGCGTCGACGATACCGAGGTGTCCCTCGGCGGCGGCCCATCAGCGCGGTCTGGCCCTCGAGCGTTTCGGCCGCGTTCGGATCCGAACCCGTGCTCGAGCAGGAGGTGCACGGCCGCTTCGTTGCCGGTGCGCGCCGCGGCCATCAACGGCGTCTCGCCCTCGCGAACGGCCTGCGCGACATCCGCGCCGCCGTCGAGCAGCGCGCGCATCGTATCGACGTCGCCGTTGCGGACTCGCTTGCAGCAGCGGCGTGACGCCCGAACTCGTTGGCGCGGTTCGGGTCGGCCTGGCTCGCGAGCAACAGCGCCACCAGCTCCGGCGACGAGTGGTAGGCGGCCCAAAGCAGCGCCGAGCTGCCGTCGCTCTCGACTTGATTCAGCGTCGGCGCCGGCCGCGAAGCTGCGCCGCGTACGGCGGAGACGTCACCGGCGCGAGGCCGCGGTCGCGAGGCTCGCGGCGTCGGCGGCACCGAGGCAGAGCAGCGCGGCGCACGAGACTGCGGCGGCCGAGCCCAGGCTCGAGCGTCGATGCTTGCGATCCGCGGTCTTCATGGAACGGCTCCCGGTGCCTCGTTCGCGCTATATATAGGGTTACCGAATACTTGGCGATGCCGCAGCTCTCGACTTCATTGGCGCGCCGGCGCATTGATCGCCGCCGCTCGAGCCGGCGAACATCTTGCGCCCCGTCTCGGTCATCGTCACCGAGCGCGCGTTGACGAGGTTGCTGCCGTCGCGCGCGAGGCTGCCTTCGAAGGTCACGAGGTCGCCGGGCTTCAGCGAGTCGCGCTTCCAGCCTTGGCGAAGCAGCGCGTTCGGGCCGCCCATCTCGAACGCCCAGCTGACGACGGCGCCGTCGGTAGCGGGCACGTCCGCGTAGATGAAGATGTGCGGGTTCGTCCACTCGACCTTCGTGACCTTGCCCGTCAGCGAGATCGGCTTGTCGATGTCGTATTGCGCCAGGGAACGAGTGATGAGCCGCCGCCGGGGAGCGCAGCGGCCGCCAGCATGAGCATGCAACAACAGTCGTTGCTTCATGACCTTCACTCCTTGCCCGCGCCGTCGAGACCCATGCGCTTCACGAACTGCTCGTTCTCAAGCAGACCTCGTCGATGAGCTCGGCGTCGACCACGACGCGCTGACCGCAGCGTGACCGTCCACGGCTTCGTGTACGCCTTCGGATCGTCGACGGTCACCTTGATCTCGAGGTGGCCGAAGTCGGGCCGCCGGATCTCCTCGCGGATCTTGGCCGCTTCGGTCACGACGCTGCCGTTCCAGTCGATCCACGTGTCGTCGCGCATGCCGATCGTGTCGACGACCAGCGTATCGCCGTCCCACTTCGCCGACGAATAGCCCTGCCACGACGGCGCCGGCGTCGTCGGGCAACGCACGCGCGTCCGTGAACACCTGACGGTAGCCGGCGTTCATCTCGTTCAACATCACGAGCAGGTCGGGCGTGTGGACGAACTTGAGCATGTGCGGCAGCCCGTACGCGCGCAGGAAAAAGTCCGGCAAGCAGCGGATGTGCGGGTCCTCGATCGCGAGGTTCGCGGTGCGCCTCCTTGACGATCGGGAGCTAGCCAGGGCTGATACGGCAACCCGCCCTCGAAATCGACGCCCATGTTCGCCATGCTGACGCCCGGAAGCGAGCGAGCTCGTGTCGCTGATCGTCTCCTGGCCCGGCTCGGTGCGATCGCTGATCAGATGCCGGAGAAGTCGGGCTTGCCGTTCGCCAGGCGCGGCGCAGCGCGCCGTCATGTCGACCGTGCCGTCGGCTTTGCGCGGCACTCCGGACCGTCGGATAACCGAGCCACTGCGCGACCGCGGGCACCGACGCGAGGAAGCCCGGCGAGCACGGCAGCGGCGGTCGCGGCAGCGCGATGGGAGACACAGGGCATTCGGCACTCCGTTTACGCGCGGTCGATCAGGAGCCAAATTTCCACGCACAAAAGCTCCCGGCGCACGCGGCGGTTAGGAACCTATGGCAGGGCCGCGAGGGACGTAACAGGGCCCGGCCGCGTTCGCCGGCGGTACCCGTGCGACAAGAATGATCGGCGGACAACGAGACGATGACACCGCAAGCCCTGAGCCTCGAGGCGCCTGCGTTCGACGACCGTGGCGGCGGCCCATGACGCGGTGTTCACCGCCTCCGCGCTCGGACGCAGCTTGCGCGCGTTGACGTGGGAACGACTCGACGCCGCGCTCTCCGCGTCGCGCCCGCGTGCTCTGAGATCGGCTGCGGCACCGGCGAGGACGCCGTGCATCTCGCGCTTCGCGGCGTGGACGTGCTCGCCACGGATCCGTCGCCTTCGATGCTGCGCGTGGCCGTCGAGAAGGCGGCCGATGCCGGCTGCGCGAAACGCATCGAGTTTCGCTGCGCTGCCGATGGCGAGCGGCTCGCGCTCGAGCTCGCGGGCGAGCGGTTCGACGGCGTCTGGTCGAACTTCGGCGCGATCAATTGCGTGCGAAGCTCGATGCCGTCGTCGCGGACGTCGCCGCCTTGCTCGAGCCCGGGGCGCCGCTCGCGTGGGTCGTCCTGGGAAAGGACGCGTTCCGTGGGAGTGGGCCTGGTTTCTTTCGCGCGGCAACCCGCGCAAGGCATTTCGGCGCCGTCAGCGCGGCGGCGCCGTTTGGCGCGGCATGCGCATCGCCTATCCGACGCCAGCCGAGCTCACGCGCACGCTCGCGCCCTACTTCGCGCCGACGCGCTGTCGGCCGCTCGGCTTCGTCTTGCCGCCGAGCTACGCCTCGGGCTGGCTGGAACGGCGGCCGCGGCTGCTCGCCGCGCTCACGCAGGTCGAACGCGCCGCGCAGCGCTGCAGCCCCTGGCCGGCACTCTCCGATCACTACATCTTCGAGGCTCGGCGGTTGCCGTGCGCGCGATTGGCTGACTCATTGATGCCGTCGTTGCTGGACGAAGAGCGGCCGGGCCGCTTCGGCTCGCTCGTGGGCAAGGTCGCCAGCTTCTGGTACCGGCTCACGGGTAAGCATCGGTACGACCGCTTTCAGGTCGAGCGAGTGCTCGACCTACGACTCAGTCGTGATGCCGACGGTGCGCAATCCAAAGTTGTGCTGCGCACCGGCTCGTTCTTCGCGTCGTGCCTCGATGCGAAACTGATCCAGCCCGACGCCAGAGATCCTCGACATGGGAACCGGCTCCGGCGTCTGTGCGTTGGCCGCAGCGCGCTACTGCGCGCCGCGTCGTGGCCGTGGACGTCAATCCGGCTGCCGTGCGGTGCGCCACGGTCAGCGCGCTGTTGAATCGGCTTCGAAGCGCGCGTCGACATCCGGCACGGGCGACCTGTTCGCTCCAGTCGCCGGCGAGCGCTTCGATCTCGTCTTGTTCAACCTCCGTTCCTGCTCGGCGTCCCTAAGGACGCGCGCTGACGCGGCCTGGCGCTCGAGCGACGGCGCCGAGCGTTTTGCCGCCGGCCTCGCCGGCCACCTCAAGCCCGCAGGATCGGCGCTGCTCATGTTGTCCTCGTACGGCGAGGCTTGCGTCCGCTACGAAGCGGAGCTGCGAGCACACGGGTTCCGGCTCGAGGTGTTCGCGCGGCGACGATATCCAAACGAGACGCTCACGATCGTGCGCGCAGCCACAGCATGAACGGAACGAGCCTCGACAGCGGGCTGCGCACGCCTGCACGCGCGCACAGCGAACGGCAAGCCCCGCGTGCTGCTGATCAACCCGCGGATCACGTCGCGGCGTCACGCGCGATTTCCGCCAGTCGATCATGACGCTCGCAGCGGCTCTCGCGGACCGCTACGACGCGACGCTGATCGACGGCAACCTCGACGCAGACGCGGCGCGCACCGTTCGCGATGCGGTTCGAGGCGCAGCACTTCGCTGCCGTCGGCGTCACCGTCATGGGTGGGCCGCAGGTCGCAACCGCCATCGAGGTATCGCGTGCGGCCCGGACCGAGAGAAGAGCGCTGCCGATCGTCTGGGGCGGGTATTTCCCGACGCTTGTATCCGGCAGCGGCGCTCAACAGCGACTACGTAGACTTCGTAGCTCGCGGCCAAGGTGAGGACACGATCGCCGAGCTATTGAGCGCGCTTGCGAACCACCGAGCGCGACGGCCTGGCGCAAATCGAAGGCCTGAGCTGGCGCCGCGAAGACGCCGTCGTCCACAACGAAGAGCGCGCGTTCACGCGCCGGCACATCGCGCCGACGCTGCGCTATGACCTGCTCGCGAACGCGAAGGCCTATCTAGCCAAGACCTTTCTCGGCCGCCGGACCGTCGGGCACCAAGCCGCGCTCGGTTGCCGGTTCCGTTGCACGTTCTGCGGCGTCGCGGCGATGTTCCGCGGGGCGACGGCATTGCCGGATGCGGATCGGCTCCATCGCGAGCTCATGTTTCTCGAGAGAGCACATCGGGGCCGACTCGATTCAGTTTTACGATCACAACTTCTTCGACCGCGAAGAGGACATGGTTCCGCTGCTCGAGGTGCTCGCGCGCCATGAGCTGCCGTGGTGGTGCTACGCGCGCAGCGACGCCCTCGTGAACCTGTCGCCCGCCTCGTGGCGGCTCGTGCGCAAGAGCCGTCTCAAGATGGCGTACATCGGCGCGGAGACGCCGAACGACGAGTTGCTCAAGTCGATCCGCAAAGGCACACGCCGAGCAGACGCTCGAGGTCGCCGAGCTGTGCCGCCGCAACGGCGTGATACCCGGAGCTCTCGTTCATGGTCGGCCGCCCGAAGATCCGGAGGGCGAAACAGAGCGCACGTTCGAGTTCATTCGCCGCGTCAAACGCGTGAACCCGCAAAGCGAGATAATCGTCTACATCCACACGCCGCTGCCGCCCGCCGCCGTGCCGAACGCCACGCGCCTGAAGCGCTGCGTAGCCGCTGCGGGACGCGCACGACGCGCCGTTGGTATTCCCGAAAACGCCCGAGGAATGGACCGAGCGCCGCTGGGTCGATTACGCCTGCCACGCAGACGCTCCGTGGCTGTCGGACCGCTTTGCGCCGGCGAATCCGCGACTTCGTCACGGTCTTACGCTGCCGGTTCCCGACGGTGCAGGATCCGCGCGGCGCCGCGCTGGGGCAAGGCGGCGTTGCGGACACTCGCGAGGTGGCGGTACTCGCTGCGGCGGTACGACGCGCCCTGGGAGCTCGAGGCTTCGCAACGGCTGATCAAGCTCCTCGATCCCCGAACGACGAGCCTCTGACCGACGTGCTGCACAGGACGCCTGGCAATGAGCGCGGCGGCAGGACGACCCATTCGGGGAGGACGAAGTGGCGCATCTACACGCGCGACTGAGCGCGCTGGGCGGCGATTTCACCGTCACCAGCTCCCGCTCGGACGCTGCTCGCGCTCGCGATCAGGCATTCGGCGGCTTGCCGATGCAACGGCTGGAGCGGCGACCGCCGCGATTCACACGTCCGGCTCGTGCTCAACGATCGTCAGCCGAACATGGAGCCGCGGCGACGCGCCGCCGCCGCCGCTGTTCACCCTCGGGCGCGGGGCTGCTCAGCGCGACGATCGACGCGGGCAACTTCGCGGTCATGGATGCCGGCAGGTCGCGCGCGCTGGTTTCCGTCTCGAAGGCGATGCTCGAACAACCGTACTACGCCCGCTACGAGCTGATCGAGCTCGGCGTTCCTGACGCTCGCGTCGCGCGCGCAAGCGCTCGTGCCGCTGCATGCGGCGTGCGTCGAGGGAAAACGGGAACGGCGTGCTGCTGATCGGCGCGAGCAGGACCGGAAAGAGCACGCTTGCCTGCATGCGCTGGCTGGCGGGATGCAGCTGCTGTCCGAAGACAGCGCATTCGTCAGCGCCAAAGACTCTGCGCGCGACCGGCGTGCCGAACTACTTGCATCTGGCACCGGATTCGCCGCGCTTCGTGCGCCCGGGTGTCGTACGTCGGGCGATCGAGCGGTCGCCCGTCATTCAACGACGGAGCAGGGCCCGCAAGTTCGAGGTCGACGTTCGCAAGCTGCGCGGACAAGCCCCTGCGCGAGCCGTTGCGGCTCGTCGCCACGGTCTTTCTCTCGCGCCGCGCCGCCGGTCGCGCGCGACAGCTGAACGCGCTCGATCGCGACGCGTGCATCCTGCGGCTGCGCCGCGAGCAACCGTACGCCTTGGCGAGATCGTCGGGCTGGCCGGCATTCGAACGCCGCATCGCCGAGTTGCCGGCTCGTATGAGCTTCGGCGCACCGAGCATCCCGGCATCGCCGCCCAGCAGTTATGCGAGCTGCTCTGGACAAACCACGCGAGCTCGCCCGCTCTCGAACGGGAGCGCGCGTCAAAACAATCCTCGCTTCTGCCAGTCGTCCAAATGGCGCACGAGCTGGTCGATGCGGTGAAAGCAGGTGTGCTCGCCGTAAGCGCGCTGCAGCGCCGCGCAACGCAATGGCGTTGCGCCTTCGCGGGACGATCCCACGTAGTGCTCGAACAACGTCGCCGTATTCGGCAGGCGAGCTGGCTTGGACGAGCTCGTCGGAACTGAAAGTATCGTCCCGTGATTGCCGTTGGCACGGTCAATTGGAAGCGTTCCGCATCCGCGCCGCCGCGAAGACGCGGTGCGTCAAGCTCGGCACCGAAGTTCGGAGACGAAACCGACGAGCCGGGCTCAGCGCGATTCGCGACTGCGCATAATGCACCGGCATCTCGACGGGCGGGATGTACGCGCGGCCGAACCCCCAGTGTTGACCGGCCCAGAGCCCGCGGATAGCGCGCCAGGATCGGCCGCAGGTAGCGATAGGTCACCTCGAGCCGCTCATCCGTCAGCGACGTCGCCATGAAATAGTCGTGGCGCTTGCTCTCCGGCAACGGTTGCTCGGTGAACGGGTTGCATGCCTGCGCCCACGGTCACGTAGTCGGTGTCCGGCCCCTCCCGATCGCGCTGGAAGCGTTCGTGGAACTCCGGCTCGAAGATCGAAAATGCGCGTCGGCCAGCAGCTCGTTGCGCCTGAGACTGCGGCGCCACGCGTCGTGGCGCCTCGAGGAGTCTCCCCCGGCGCGTGCGCGAGCCAGACCGGGATGAACAACCGAAGGCAGCCGTGGCGGCGCTTGTATTCGCGGATGAACGGCAGATCCAGCGACTGCAACGCAGTCGTCGATTCGACCGCGATGAGTACGTTGGGTTGGAGCTCCTCGATCGCTGCGTTGACAGTCCCGCTAGGCGTCTTCGGCGGAAGCACGCGGCACTCTATTCCGGCGTGCCGCATGCACGACTGCAGGCCGTCGAACCAGATCTCCGCCGTGATGCTCGCAGGCCTTCACCACCAACACGCGATAGCCGGCGCCGCCGTGCTGCCCTCGTTCGTCGCGAGCAGCTCTCGCTTGAGAGCCTGCCCGGTCTCGACGATGACGGGATCGGCACTCTTCGAAAGGAAGATCGCGCGAAGAGTCTGGCGGAGCCTCCTGTCGGTAGGACGCCTTCAGCGACCGCTTGCGGAGATGTCGAACGGGAAACGACACCGCCTGTTTGAGCGCCGCGTGCCGCCGCGCAGGATCCTCCAGAACGCGGGCGGCGGCGGCGCGGCGACAACCGACGGCGTGCTCATTACGTGGCATTCCCGGCTACGGTGTCGATAGCGTAACCGCAAATTCGGCGACATCGACATGCTCGCTCCGCACGAGGCAAATCACTGGCAAGCGCTCACGGGGAGACTTCTATTGCGTGGACGTCGGCTCGCGCGGCGGGGCCGACGATCTGCGGGCGCGCATCCGTGGCTCCATGTGTATTCGATCGACGCCGATCCGGCCGCCGAAACGCAGAGCAGCCGTTCGCCTCTCGCCGCTGCTTCTCGCTGGCGCTCCACTCGTCGTAAGGCGAGATGGAGCTCTTCGTGGCGACGCGGCCCAGCATGAGCTCGCTTCTCGAATTCGACAGGGAGCGCGTTCATCCGTCATTTCGGCCTGATGCCGGGATCGGAGCACTGGGCGCGCGCGCTGACGCCGCAACGCAGGCAGACGACGAAGACGGAGACTGCGGATCGCTTCTTTCCGCAGCCAGGACCTCGAGCGCGTCGATTTCCTGAAGCTCGACACGCAGGGCACCGAGCTCGAGATCCTGAAGGGCGCGCGCGGCTACTTGAGCGAAGGGAAGATCGCTGCGTCATCAAGACCGAGGTGAGCTTGCTGCCGGTTTTACCCGCGATCAATGCACGTTCAGCGACATCGACCGCTTCTTGAAGGAGCACGGCTTCACGCTGTTCGTCGATTGCGCCTTCTATCCGGACGCCGTCGACGCCGAGAGCTCGGCGAAGGCCGTCCGCGACACCGGCTTACGCGAGCAAATCCGCTTCAGCGCCGGCGGCGACGCGTTCTACGTTAGCTCGATCCTGAGAGGTATGGCGGCGCCGACAAGATCGGGCTTCACCGTTCGCGCGGCCGTCCTGCTCAATCAGCTCGGCTATGTCTCCGTCGCGCTCGACATCTTGCGCAACAGCTCGTTCCCGCCCGATCGCATCGAAGGCTTGTTGCGCGCTGACGGCTCCGGCCGATCCCAGAGCTCACCTGAAGCGAGCGCTCAAGAATTACCTGCCGCCGGTCGCCTATCGAGGGCTCCAGCGCGTGCGCCAAAGGCTGCGCTCCGGAAGCTGACATGCGCGCCGGCATCGCATCGTGCATCGGAAGGCAGTGCGGTCGCGATACTGGCCATCGCCCGCTCGGCGGCTGCGGATGACGCGCCGCCGCCGGGCGACCCGGCCCTTTCGATCGAGCTGCGCTGGATCGAGAGCTACGAGGGTGAGAGTAGGTCCGACGTCGAGACAGGGCTGCTCTGGACGCTGTCGTTCCTTGGCGCCGAGCTCCCGGCACAAGGCCCCGATCCGCTCTCATGGCGCGGTTAGCGTCATCACGCTGCGTCTCGACAAAGGCGGGTATAGACGCCGGCGCGCTCGCGAGCTGGCAGCGGCTGCTGGCGTCGCTGAAGGCGAGTGAAGAGTACCTGGGTGACGGGCGCGCTCGACGTCGGCCGTTTCTGTCGCCCTGACGCTGTGCAGCTCGAACCATTACTACGCGTTGACGAATGCCGCCACGAGCTATGAACGGGCCTACGGAGACCGCGCATTCGCGCCGGAGCTGCATCGCGATCGTGGAGTCCGCCGTGTCGCTCGGTAACCGCCGGTTGGAAATCGCCGAGGCACCCGACATCGCGTTCGTCGCCCACGAGGGAGCTGGGCGCCATCTCGCTCGATGCATTCGTCGCCGCAAGAGCGCGAGGCTCCTCGACGTGATGCCGAGACGGGCAATTGCGCTTTCGCGCTGTACGGCGCGGACGGCGAGCTCTGACAGGCCGCCGATCGAAGGCGCTGACGGCGGCCGGGAAACCGCGGCCAAGCGCCTCTGGTGTCACCGAGACGCGCACCTATTGAAGCCATTCACGGGCGTACGAGCGTGCCGGGCTACGCTTCCCTCCCCGCCTTCGAGCAGCGTCGCCGGTTGCATGGCGGCAGGCTGCGCAGCATCCGGTCGGCGCTCGCGTCGCGCGTCGACTTCAGGCGCGAGCAGGATCACAGTGCTGCGGAGCTGCTGTACCTCGCGTTCTACGAACCGTCGGCGGAGCGCGTTGCGCGCGGAATGGGGCGTTCAGTCGCTCGCGTGCGGGAAACGTTGTCCCGGTTGCCCACCACACGCGCGCGAGAGAGCTCGACTACTCCCGGACAGCGACTCTATCGGAGAAGCGAAGTGGATCCGCTCGCACCCTATGGCGTGCTCCAGCCGCCCACGGATCCGCGCGAGCCTTCGGCGTCACGAGCCCGACATCCTGCTCCGCTGAGCCACGCCGACTCCGCGGCTCAGCAGAGCCACGACGACAGAGTCGCGGTCGATCAGCGCGGCCGTCTTCTCGACGCCTCGTCGCGATAAAGGTCGGATGAGCACGCGACGATCGGCCGCGCTCATGGCCTCGCGCGAGCGCGGACCCGCGGAAGCACGCCGCAGCGGCTCGCGCCATCGGCTCGGAACCCAACGCGACAGCCCGCGCGGCGCACCCATGGAGAGTAAGCGCCGCGTGCAGCAGCGGCGACCGGGGCAGGTTGGGCTCGATTGATGCGCATCGAAACGTCGACCGGATGGTCCGGATCGACGCCGAGGAAAGCGAAAATCCTGCTGCAAGCCGCGCCGAGGATTCGCGCAGAAGTCCTCGTAGAGGTGAATGCTGAACTGCTCGCGTCCAAAGCACCCGAAGAAGCGCTCGAGGTGCGCGGCATAGCGGCCGACATCGAGCACGACGCCCCAACCCTCGCGACCCTCGAGCCCGAAGCGATACAGTCGCCTAACGTGCGCAGCGGTTTCGTCAGCGAGTCGCAAGGTACTGCGAGAAGAATCGCTCGGCAGGATTGCGAAGGATCAACACGAAGCGCGCGTCGGGAAACTTCTCGTGTATCGCATGCGCGGCGCCGGGCGCCCACCAATAGGTGACGCTTCCTTCCCCGACCGCGCCGTTGATCGCGCACATCGCGGAACAGCGCTTCATAGTGCGGCCATTCGAGGGCGAATCCCCGTCGGGACGGCGCGAGGTCTCGCCGGCCAGCCAGCGCTCGAGCGCGGCTGCGCTTTCGCGCTCGACTGTGCTCGAGTCGGGTTCGAACGACTTGAGCCTCGCGCGCGGCGAAGAAGGTCGGCTCCTTGATCGGGCACATGAAGATTTCGCCGTGTTGGCCGAGGAATCGGCAAAGCGCGGTCGTGCCCGCTTTCGGCACGCCGGCGACGAAGAACCTCACCTGCGATGAGCCTCTAGCCTCGCGCATCCGTCAATGTCGCGATCACCGACGTCAGTGTTTGGACGCGCGGCGGACGTGACAACAGCCAGCGCGCGATCCGCTTTCCATGCGACAGCTGATACCAGGGGCACGGCTTTGAGCTGCGGTTGCTGCTCGACGGCAACGTCGATCGCCGCAAGCGCGCGGCGAGGCGGCAGCGCGCGGCTGCGCACATAGCCACACGACGTCGCTGACCGTTCTCGACCACGCGATGCCGGGGAACGCGCTGATCCGCATGTTCGACCACGAGACGTCCGTCAAAGGTCCCGCTCGCTCACGCCGCGCAACACGAGAGGACAGGCAGCGCGAAGCTCGGACAGTACTGTGGAGGGCGCGCAGCACCCGTAGTAGCGAGCCGTGAGCTCGAGCGGCGGATACATCCACCATCGTTCCTCGGCCGTGCTGTTTCTCCAAGAACGCCGCCCAATCCGCCGGTCCCATGCGTCGCGTCACCATCGCGATGTCGTGCAGCTGTATCTGACGCAGCACGTGCGCGCGCATGTTGCTGGCGGCGCGCAGCAAGCAATGCAGCAGCAGCGCGGCGATACTGGGGTACGCGTTGACGCCGAATTTCTGGTGCGTCGGATCGGAGCCGCGCCGTGATGTCCACCTTGCGAACCGGCAACGGCTCGGCGACCGACGTGTGCAGTTCGACCTTGAGCGGGTTGTCGGCGTGCTCGCCAGCCATCTTGATCGGCGCATTCCGGGAAGCGCGTAGATGATCTCGCGATCTGGGACTTGCGTCCCGACATAACCGAGTCGAGCCATCATCGCGGCGCGCGATGGGCAGAGTCGGCTTCGCGCACGAGCAAGTCGACGTCGCCCATCGGCCGTTCGCCGGCGCTGTAGACGTCGAGCGCACCGGAGCGCCGCACCCCTTCATCGCGATGCAAGACATTCGTGAGTCGCGTGTCGCCGCATCGAGGCGCTCGAGCAGGCGGCCGATGACCGCGTCCCTGAGAAGACATTGCGCGCGCTGCTGATCGAGGAAGGACTGCCAAACCGGCGGCCCTTGCCAGCGCAGCCGAGTGGCGAAGCAGGAACGTAATACCCTGCATCGCGGCGACCGATCGCGCGACGGCCCATTCGAGACTCGGTCCAGTCGGGGAGCGTGCCGCTCGGCTCGGCCACTTCCCGCGCCAGATGCTCCGTCGTCTTGCGCAACGCCGCGGCGATCGCGTTGAACGGCGGGAGGTCGGCGGTCTCTCTCGTCACGCCGCGTCCCACTCGCGCATCGCGCTTCGGGCGGTTCGCGCGGCCTCGCGCAGCTCGGCCGCGCGGCGCGGGTCCGCCTGCCCCACGCGAGCGGCTTCGACCTCGTTCCGCAGCCACTGGTCGGCGAGCTTGTAGTAATCCGTGCCGCGACGTCCGAACACCACGTGGTCGCGGTCGGACGCCTCCGTCCACGGAATCGGCAGGTCGAGCTTGTCCCTGACCTTCGTGAAATAGCCGGTGCCCTTGATCGGGTACGAGACCGTAGTCAGGAACACGTCCGGATTGCTCGCCTTGACGTGCTCCACCGTCGCGGCGATGTCCTCGAGCTCCTCGCCCTCGTACCCCCACATGAGGAACATGCCGACCTGAATGCCGTGGGCCTGCGCGAGCTTCGTCGAACGGCGCACCTGCTCCACGGTCACGCCGCGCTCCATTCCGTCGAGAATTCTCTGGCTGCCGCTCTCCGAGCCGATCCAGATCCGATAACAGCCCAGCTTGCGCAGCAGCTCGACGGACTGCTCGCTTTGCAGCCGGTCAGCCCGCGTGATCGTCTCGAACGGCTTGTGGATCCCGCGCCGTTCGAGCTCCGCCGCGTATTCGGCGAAGCCACGGGTGGCTGATGGTGAACACGTCGTCGGCGTACCACACTTGGTCGGGATCGTAGCGATCGATGATGGCCCGCATCTCGTCCGCCACCGCGGCTGCGCTTCGACGGCGATGCGTGTAACCGTACACGGCATGCGAGCACCAGTTGCACCGATAGAGGGCAACCACGAGCCGTGATGAGATTGATGCTGCTCGCGCCGTGATGCGTCTTCCAGGCGTCGAGATACAACCGGTGATCGATGGCGTCGCGATCCGGCAAGGGCAGCGAATCGAGATCGCCGATCTTGGCGCGGTCGCGCGTCAGCACGTCGTTACCTGCTTCGTCGCGAAACGCGATGCCCGGCACGTCGTGCAGCCGGTGCGGGCCGTGACGCGCCAGTGCCGGCAGCAGCTCCGACAACGTCAGCTCGCCCTCGCCGATCACGATCGCGTCCGCGCCCGCCTCGAGATACTCGGCCGTGTAGTTCGCGCTCTCGGGCCGCCCAGGATCACGCGCCAGCCGTGGACCTTCGCCGCACGCACGACCTCGAGCACCGAGCGCCGCGTCATCAACGTCGTATAGATGCCGACGGTGCCGCGACTCACTCGCGAACCGCTCGACGAGCCGGCTGCGCTCGGCGAACGTGCTGTCGAAATATCGACGGAGTAGCCGCGCGTCTTCAGAAACGCCGAGAGGTAGAGCAACCCCAGCGGCGGATAGCGGCTTCATGATCTGCCGCTCTTTCTCGTCCTCGGACGAGAAAGTAGCCGTGCGTTGAGCAGGAGCGTCGGCCATGGCGGAAGTTCAGGGCGCTCCTGCATGGCCACGCGTGTCGCCGCGGAACCGCGTGCCGCTGGCGAAACTGAGCCTCGCCGCGCACGAGCTCGTCCCACCGCGCGGCGCACACGGCCGGCGTCGGCCCATGTGCGACCTGATCGTGCAGCAGGGTTTCGTCACGCTGCGGTAGAACTCCGAGCGGTAGGTGCCGAAGAACATCAGTGTCGAGATCGTTGCTCTCGTCCCAATTGCGTTTCGCGCCGAGCTCGCGCTTCACGAGATCGAAGAACTTCGTGCCGGGCAACGGGTACGCAACGCTGACGCCGATGTCGTCGGGCCGAGTGCGCTCCAGCAGACTCACGCGTCGCGAGAATGTCGTCGAGCTCCTCGCCGACATAGCCGAGCATCAAGAAGAAGCCCACGCGAATATCCTTCGGATCGAACGGCGCGACGCGCCTGCACGATGATCGGCGACGCGCGTTCCCTTTGCATCGCGTCGAGGATCTTCTGGCTGCCGCTTTCGGCGCCGACCCACACTTCGCGGCAGCCGGCTGCCCGCAGCGCCGCGGCCATGCTCGGAGTCGCGAGGTCCGCGCGCAGCTGAATCGTGAACGGCACGCCGCCCCCGCCGGCTGCGAGCACGGCCGCGAAATCGCGAACCCAATCGACGCGGAAGCCGAAAATGTCGTCCGCGAACCAGACGTGGTCCGGGCGCGTAGTCGCGTTTCAAGCTCAGCATTTCCGCCTGCGACGTCTGCGGCCCCGCGCGCTGCAGATAGCGGTTGCCCCAGATCGGCTTCGCGCACCAGTTGCAGCGGAACGAACAGCACCGCGCGATGCCGCCATGTTGAGGCTGTACCGCCACGCAATCACCGCCACGCACGACGCCGACCTCTACGCAACATCGGCCAGGAGTGCCGGCGGCAACTGCTCAGCCTAGGCTCGGGAGAGAGCGCCGCAGGGCTCGGCGCAACGTCAGTTCAAATCGCGCGTCATTGGCGCTGACGTGTCGGCGATCCGCGACGACGCGCGGCAGCTGCTGCTCTCCGGCCGATACGATCGCGATGCGCCGCAGCATGCAGTA
>ERZ1370068.10395-contig-9099_pt1 | contig 18246 bp, 29 predicted proteins | sample MGYA00561227_ERZ1370068 | MGnify/ENA primary metagenome ERZ1370068 (study PRJEB38410, sample SAMEA6850437) | metagenome | study: Metagenomic assessment of the ecological functions of the soil: analysis of the soil microbiota associated with the...
GGTTACGTATTGCTGTGCCGGCCAAGGCTGGGGCGCGGGACGTCTATGACGATGCCTTGGCCGAGGCGGTGATCGCGTTCCAACGTCAAAAGGGGATACGCCCGGCGGATGGCGTGATCAGCGGCCGCACGCGCGCGGCGCTTAATGGGAGCGCGCGGCCGGCGGAAATCTCCCCGCCTCCGACCTGCAACGCATCATCGCCAACATGGAGCGCTGGCGCTGGATGCCGGAGGACCTCGGAAAATTTTATGTTTGGGACAACATCCCCGAGTTCACGACGCGCGTCGTCAAGAATGGTCGGCTCCTGCACCAGGCCAAGATCATTGTCGGCAAGCCCGACACCCAGACCGTGATGTTCTCCGCCAACATGCGCTACGTCGTGTTTGGCCCGGAATGGGGCGTGCCCGACTCCATCAAGATCAAGGAGATCCTGCCCTATCTACGACCCGGCGGATACGGGATTTTCGGGGCTTTGGCGGCACCGATACGCGCGTCCTGGAACGGCACAACCTGAGGGTCAGCTACAATGGCCGCCCGGTCGATGCGAGCCAAGTCGACTGGGGCCAAGTGGACATCCGGCGCTTCACGTTTATTCAGCCGCCGGGGACATCCAACGTGCTGGGCGCCGTGAAATTCAGATTCCCGAACAGGCACGACATTTACATGCACGACACACCGCAACGCGAGTTGTTCGAAAAGCCGGTGCGCGCCTTTAGCCATGGCTGCATGCGCGTGCAAAATCCGGGCAAACTCGCCGAGATTCTCTTGGGCGAGGACAAAGGCTGGTCGGCCGAGCAGGTGCGCGATCTGATGGCGCGGGGCGGCAACAACGAGATCACGCTGTCGACGCAGATCCCGGTGCACGTGACCTACTTTACCGCCGTCGCCGGCGAGGATGGTCACGTGAAGTTCCAAGCCGATCTCTACGGGCACGACCGGCGTCTGATTGCGGCGCTGGCCGGCGAAGCCATTGCCGCTGGAGCCGGCGCCAAACGCCAACGACACCTTGCGTGACGCCTCACAAAAACGCGGCAAGGGCTATCAGCAAACCAGCAACGATTTCTTCCAAGGGCTCTTCGGCAACTGATCGACGCGGAGGCGGCAAGACGAACGAGGCGCCACGGCCGAGCCGTGGCGCCTCGCGATGTTGGCGGGGCTTGAGCCGCAGGTCAGGCGATCGGCAGGGCCACGAAGCGCGTGGCCTCGGCGCCGCGCACGCGCATCAGGATCGAGTGTTTGCCAGCCTTGCGCGCCTCACTGACGGCGGCGCTGAGGTCGCTCGGCTTCGACACCGTCTTTGCCGCCAGCGTCCAGGATGACGTCGCCCTGCTGAAGACCCTTGTCGGCGGCGACGCCGCTCGGATCCACGTTAACGACGACCACGCCCTGGGAGCCTGCGCCTTCCACTTCGCTGGCCGGTGCCAGGTACAACCCGAGCTTGGCGTCGCCAAGGTTGCTGCCGGGCTCTGCGCTGGTCTTGACGGGCGACCTTGCCCTGATCATCCGGGAAGGCGGCGGTCGTCACCGTGATGGCCTGCTCCTGCCATCGCGCTTGACGTTCATGGTCAGCTGTTTGCCGGGAGCAACGCTGGCGATCTTGCGGGCGAGCTCGCGGGCATCCTTGATCTCCTCGTCGCCCACTGGCGAGCAACGCAGGTCGCCGCTCTGTGAGGCCGGCCTTGGCCGCGGGACCGCTCTGTTGCACATCGTCGATCAAGGCGCCCTTGGCATCCTGTGAGCCCGAGGCTATCGGGCGATATCGGCCGTCACCGGCTGCACCATGACGCCGATCCAACCGCGCGCCACGGAGCCCTTGCTCTTGAGTTCCTCGGCCACGGTCCTGGCGGTATCGGCAGGGATGTCGAAGGCGATGCCGATGGAGCCGCCGGACGGCGAATAGATCGCGGATGTTGACACCGATCACCTCGCCTTGCGTGTTGAAGGTCGTCGCCCGCCGGAGTTGCCCTTGTTCACGGGGGCATCGATCTGCAGGTAATCGTCATAGGGTCCCGAGCCGATGTCGCGCCCGCTGGCGGAGACGATCCCGGCCGTCACAGTGCCGCCGAGGCCGAAGGGATTGCCCATGGCCAGCACCCAGTCACCGACGCGCGGGGTGTGGGGAGGCAAACTTGACGAACGGAAAGCTGCCGGAGGACGTAACCTTGAGTACCGCCAGGTCGGTCTTGGCATCGGTGCCCACCACCCTGGCCTCAAGCGTCTTGCCCTCGGTGGTCTTGATCTCGACGCTTTGGCGTGCTCGACCACGTGATTGTTGGTTAGCACGTAGCCATCGGCCGAGATGAAGAAGCCCGAGCCCTGGGCGCGCACTTTCTGGGCCGGCATGCCCTGGCCGTTACCGAACTGACGAAAGAAGAACTCGAACGGCGACCCCGGGCCAAATGGGTTCTGGCCTTGGAACTCCTCGCCCTGGCGTCCACGGCCGGGCACCTGAGCGACGTTGCCGATCTCGGCGTTCACATAGACGGAGACGACGGTCGGCTTGAGGCGCTCCACCAGGTCGGCGAAGCTCGGCATCGCGACCGCGGGAGGAGCGGTGGTCTCGGCGGCAAGCGCGCTGCTGCTGGACATGAGGCCGGCGACGCGCTCGGCGGGTGTGAAGGTTGGCGAGCGCGCCCGCCGCGGCGAGCATGCCGAGGCCCGCGACGGCACCGAGGCCGCGTCGAGACAGGCGCGAGCGGAAGGATGGGGGTTGGGTTGGTTGATCGGGAAACATGGACATTACGCGTCTCCTGAAAGAGTGCAACGATTTCTCCCCGGGCCAGGCAACCTGAGATGACCCATTCTCCGCGTTAGATATGCGCGCTGCCGACCGCGCAAAGGTATGGTTCGATTACACTTTGACAGAGTGGATTACAAATTGGACAGCCTCGGCGTGAACGGAGCCGTCGCGCTCGCCGGTGACGATGCGGGCTCGTGCGCGGCAAGGGCGGCTCGAGGCCGCAGCTGCAAATGGTCGCAAGCCCTTCGCCAGAGATGCCGCTGTCGGCCGAGCCCGGCGGGGGCCCCGGATCGGGGATGCAAAACCTCACGGGGTGCGCGCGCGAAAAGCGGAAGGCGGCCGCGCGGAGGTCCGCGCCGTGTGGCCACTGCAGCAACGCGCGCGCGGCGTCTGGCCTAAAACAAAGGCGCGGGCTAGCGGGCGGCGGCGGATGGCGGGCTGCGTTGCTCGAGTTCGCGCCAGGCGCTCAACCAAACATGCGCTCGCCCTGAAGGTCGATCATCTGCTTGGCCTTGGACACCGTAAAGGCGATGGCATCCTCCCGGCTCGGGTACGTATCGGCACGGATGAAGCTATGCTGCTTTAGCCCCTCGGGGTGTCCTTCTCGATGCTGCCGGCGGTTTGGTACTGGCTGCCCGGGAGAGTGGGGCGGGGCGAACTCGGTAGCCCTTATATTCCACGGCCTCGATTGCCGGTTGCGCGCCGCCGCCGGCTTGCCCGCCCGCCAGGCGGGCCCACATCGCTTTCAGGCTCGAAAACATGTCGCACGTCCGATCTGTCAACGGCGGAATTGTCGCGCCTCCCGCCAAGCCTGTCCAGCACCCGCCGCCGCGGGCGGCGGCCGCCATCGCCCTGGCCGCCTATCACAAAGCATCGGCCCCAAGGTGCCTTGGGACCGATGCCACGGTTGCCATCCGGGGGATGCGACCCGCCCCCGGGGTTGCCTCTCAGGCCAGCTGATCGCCGATCGGCAGCTGGCGCATGCGCTTGCCGGTGGCGGCGAAGATGGCGTTGCAGAGCGCCGGCGCGAAGGGCGGCACGCCCGGCTCGCCGACCCCGCTCGGCGGCACGTCGATGGGATTATCGACGATGTGCACGCGCGTCTCCTTGGGCGACTCGTCGATGCGCACGAGCGGGTAGTCGTTGAAGTTCGCCCTGCTCGACGGCGCCGTTCTTGAGCGGTGATCTCGCCGTATTTGGCGAGCGTCAGCCCCATCACCGCGGCGCCCTCGATCTGCGAGCGCACCCGCTCGGGATGCACGCAGAAACCGCAGTCGATGGCCGTATCCACGCGCGGGATGGTGATCTTGCCCTTGTCGCCGACCTCAACGTGCACGACCGTGGCAATGTAGCTGACGAAGCTGCGGTGCGCGGCGATGCCGAGCCCCTGCCCCTTCGGCAGCTGCTTGCCCCAGCCGGCCTCCTTGGCGGCAAGCTCGGCCACTCTTCGCAACCGCCCCGTGTCGATCGGATAGGTCTCGAACGGGCTCGCCGTAGTTCCACCACTGGCGTGGTGACCTGCTTGCGCGGGTCGACGGTGCGGTCCGGTCCGATCAGCTCCAGCAGGAAGTCCTTGGGGTCCTTGCCCAGCTGGTGCGCGATTTCGGCGACGAACGATTGCGTCGACCAGGCGTGCACCACGTTGTTGACCGACCTGAACCAGCCGATGCGAACGTGGCTCTGCGCCTCGCCGCTCTCCATGCGAATGTTGGGCACGTCGAACGGCGTGTCGACCCAGCCCATGCCGAGCTCGATGTCGAAGGGATGCTTCGGATCGGGCGCGAAGGTGGACAGAGATCGACGGCGCAGCGCTGCGGTGACGCCAGGCGACGACCTTGTTGCTGGCGTCGAGGCCTGCTTCGAAGCGCTCCGCGGTCACGGTGTGGTAGAAGCCGTGCTGCACGTCGTCCTCGCGCGTCCACACCACCTTGACCGGCGTGCCGCCCATCTCCTTGGACAGCAAGGCCGCCTCGATGGCAAAGTCGCACTGGATTTGCGGCCGAAGCCGCCGCCGAGCAGCGTGGCGTGCAGCATGCATCTCCTCGGGCTTGATGCCGAGCGCTTTGGCGATGTCGTCACGCGCGCCGCCGGGGCTTTGCACCGGCGCCCCCATACCTCCCATTTGCCATTCGGTCATGCGCGCGGTGGCCGCCGGAGGCTCCATGGTCGCGTGGTGAATGTGGGGAGCGTAGTACTCGGCCGTGATGACCTTGGCCGCGGAGCGCCAGCGCCTTGTCGACGTCGCCCGACGTTGCGCTCGACCTTGCCGGGCTTCTTCACGGCTCGCCTCGAGCTGGGCGCGATAGGCCTTGGAGTCGTAGGCCTTGTTGGGTCCCGTCGTCCCAGGTGATCTTGAGCGCCTCGCGGCCCTTCAGTGCCGCCCAGGTGTTCTTGCCGATGACGGCAACGCCGCCCAGCGGGCTGAACTTGTAGGGCGCCGGCGTGTCGGCGCAGGGTGATCATCTTTTCCACGCCCGGCACCTTCATGGCCGCACTGCTGTCGAGGAGGCCACCTTGCCGCCGACGACGCGGCGGCCTGGCGACGACGGCGAACTTCATGCCGGGCAGCATGATGTCCTGCCCGTAGACGCGCATGCCCGGTGGTGATGTCCACCTGGTCGGTCGGTGCGGAACGTTGCCCTTGCCGATGTAGCGGAAGGCACTGACGTCCTTGAGCTTGACCTGGTCTTCCGCAGGCACCGGCAGGGCCGCGGCATCGGCGGCGAGCTCGCCGTAGCCCAGCTTGCGACCCGATGGCTTGTGCACGACCTCGTGCAGCTGCGTCTCGCACCTCGCCAACCGCGACGCTCCACTTCTTGGCAGCGGCGGTCTCCAGCATCGCCGCGCGGCCGCGCCGCATTGGCGCATCGGCTGAATGAAGTGGCGCACGCTGCGCGAACCGTCGGTATCCTGGTTGCCGTAGGTCTTCTCATCGCCGGGTGATTGCACGACGCGGACGCGCGCCCAGTCGGCGCTCAGCTCGTCGGCGACCATCATCGGCAGCGCGGTGCGCGCCGGCACCGTTGCCCATTTCGGCGCGGTGCGGCGACGATGCTGACGATGCCATCATTGCCGATCGAGACGAAGATCTTCGGGTCAGCAGACGACGCCATTGGGCATGGCGGCGGCGCCGGTCGGATAGCCGGCAAGCGCGCCTTTGACGCCCGTTAGCTGGGCGGCGAGCACGAGGCCACCCGTGGCGGCCACGCCCTTCAACAGATTGCGGCGGCTGACATTGCTGATCTTGATCTTGCTATGCGTGCTGAGTCTCGGTCATGTCACGCCCTCGGGCAGCGGCGCGAACGGCCGCGTGGATGCGCTGATAGCAGCCGCAGCGACAGAGGTTTCCGGCCATGGCGGCGGTAATTTCTGCGTCGGTTGGCGCCGGTTTCTTCGCCAACAGCGCCGCCGCCTGCATGATCTGGCCGGTCTGGCAGTAGCCGCACTGCGGCACGCCGACGTCGCGCCAGGCAACCTGCACCGGGTGCTCGTTTTTGGCATGCAGGCCTTCAATGGTGGTGATCGGCTTGCCGGTGGCTTCCGACATTGGCACCATGCACGCACGGCTGGGCCGCGCCGTCGATGATGCACCGTGCACGCTGCCGCACAGGCCGACGCCGCAACCGAACTTGGTCCCGGTCATGGCCAGCTCATCGCGCAGGTACCACAAGAGCGGCATCGACGGATCGCCGTCGTAGGTGCGCTCCTGTCCATTCACCCGTAAGTTTGCCATTGATTTACCTCCTTGGCCGCAGTTTCCCGTACGCGAGGCGCTCATAATTTCGCGCCGCCTGTCTGACACACGCCAGTCTGGCAGAACGAAGACCTGGACCCTCTTATTTCGTGGCCGACAAATTCCGGCCGTCGATGTCTTCGGCGCCACAGGCAATGGCACGCCGATAGCCGAGCTGCAAGGCGATTGAAAGGTCCTAAATGGGGTCCTGTGCGTGTTCACTGTACTTCCGATTTCAAGGGGGCGTTGTGGCGAGCACGATCACGAAGCGCGTGACGTGTGGCGCGGCGACCCTGATGCGGCCACGGCCAAAGCGGCGTGGGATCAAGCCCACCCCGTCGCAGGGTTTGGCGCCAGACCGGCCCTCTTGGGCCTAGGGGTGATCCTCCCCTTGGGGGGCTTGGCCCTTGCACGCCGAGGGCGCGTGCCGGCGCCGCGCAGGCAGCATTGGCGTTGAGGCCGCGAAGCGCCGCCCCATCCTGCGCAAAAAAGTCCTCACAGAAAGCCGGCGCAAAGGCGCGCTCCGGCGGCTGCCGAGGCGCGCGGGGCAGAATCAGTGCACACTGGCCGGCAATGCTTGGCGCCGCGCGTGGCGGCCTTTGGTCGACAGGGGTCGAGAGGGGGCGAGGAGGTCGAAGGGGGCAAGCATGGCCAACCTGGTCGTTTGCCTAGACGGCACCTGGAACAATGCCGACAGCACGGCGCCGCAGACCAATGTGGCGATCCTGTGCGATTTGGTCGACCTCGCGCCGAACCGGCAACGCCGCGCAACAGCTCTATTACGATCCGGGCGTCGGTACGGGCGGCAATCTCTTGCGACGCCTGGCCGGTGGCATCACCGGAGCAGGGTCTCAGTGCCAACATTCTGGGCGCCTATCGCTTCCTCTCGCTGGCCTACCGTCCCGGCGACAACATCTATTTGTTCGGTTATTCACGGGGCGCTTTTACCATCCGCAGCCTGTGCGGCTTTATTGCTGCGAGCGGCCTGCTGCGCGCGGAACGCGCTGTGACAAAGACAACTCTCAACTTTGCCTGGCGCTATTACCGCACCAAGCCGAAGGAGCGCTTCCCTCCGATCACGCCAAGCTGCGCGCCATGAGTTATGCCGACGTTCGCATTCGTTTCCTCGGCGTGTTCGACACCGTCGGCTCGCTGGGCATTCCGCGCCAATGGCTGAACTGGGTCAGTCGCCGGTCATTCCAGTTTCGATGACACCGAACTGTGCAGCATCGTCGATCATTCCTGTCATGCCCCTTGCCATCGATGAGCACCGCATGGAGTTCGAAGCCGCCGTCTGGGACGTACCCCGGCGTGGAGGATATCAAACGGTCGAGCAGGTTTGGTTTCCCGGCGTGCATGCCAACGTCGGCGGTGGTTGCGAGGACAAGGGCTTATCGGACCTGACGCTCGACTGGATGCTCAAGCGCGTGCGGCGCTATTGCCCGGAACTGGCCCTGCGGCCCGTGCACCTTGAGCCCGATCACCGCGGTGTGCTCTATGAGCCGCGCACGTGGCTCTACTGGCGCAGCATCCGGCGGCCGCTGATTCGCATTATCAACCGCTGCCCGGTCAAGCGTGGCGCCCAGCGCATTCGACTGGCGCGCGGGTGCGACCGCATTCGCAAACCATCGGCGAGATGCTGCATTGGAGCGCGCTCTTGCGCTATCTGGAAACGCGCAAGCTGCCGGCCAAGAAGCGCTGCGCCCGATCAACCTCTTGGCGGCCCTGAAAGCGCCAAACGCGGGCGACGCTGATCGTCGGCCCCGACGGGGAACCTGGGCTCCCATTTGAAGGCGCCGACGATGATGCGGCCGGTTGATGCTCCCACGGCGCGGCTCGAATATCACTGATAGCGCGGGCGCGGCGCTGGCCGCGCCGCTCATTGCGCCGGCGCCGTCCAGCTCTTGTAGTCGGCCTCCGACACGCTCGGCAGCTTCTTCACGAACGCCACGATTTGCCACAGTTCGTTGTCGGGAACGCCGGCCTTGGCGAAGCTTGGCATGCCGGTCATGCGGATCCCATTCTTCACCACCCAGAACAGCGCCGCCGCGTCGCGCTCAGCGGCGATCTCCTTAAGATCGGGCGGGTCGGGATTGAGCCCCTCGGAAAACTGGACCAGCCGACACCCGGCGCGCCGTGACAGGTGCTGCAGCCGTATTTAGCGAATTGGCGCGCCCCGCTGCTGATGTTGGCGGCTTCGTCGAGGGCGATCGGCGGCTGATCGTGGGCGCGTCGGGCGATCGAGGCGGTGCGAACGCGGGTCAAGGCCGCCACGACCGGCCGGGGATCCTCCCAGCTGGCCCCGACATCGAAGAAGCCGCCGAAGAAATAGCCGCCCGCGAGGATGACACCGATGATCGCCAGCAGGCCGATAAACGCCAGGAAACGCATGGAGGCCTCGCAATCGCTTGGGGCGCGCGCGCGCGCGCGCCGATGCGCTGCCCGGTCAACGCCAAAAGCCGAGGGTTGGATCCGGCCTTCGGCCGCGCCAGGCCGACCGGCCCTCTTGTAGCCGGCGCGGCTGGCTGGCCAAGTCGCGGCCGGGCACCGGCTGGGCAAAGCGCGAGCGCCCCACCCATGGGTGGCCTCTTGGGCAGGGGGTGGCCGCCCCGCCGCGGCCCGGCAGCAAGGCCAGCGGGCGGCGTGCTGGGGGCAACGCTGCGACCCGGGCGGGCCTAGTTGTCGAGGAAGGAGCGCAGCTTGCGGCTCCGGCTCGGGTGCTTGAGCTTGCGCAGCGCCTTGGCCTCGATCTGGCGGATGCGCTCGCGCGTGCACCGAGAACTGCTGGCCGACTTCCTCCAGCGTATGGTCGGTGTTCATGCCGATGCCGAAGCGCATGCGCAGCACGCGCTCCTCGCGCGGTGTCAGGGAGGCCAGCACGCGCGTCGTGCGTCTCGCGCAGGTTGGACTGGATCGCCGCATCGATGGGCAGCAGGGCGTTCTTGTCCTCGATGAAGTCGCCAAGGTGGGAATCTTCCTCGTCGCCGATCGGCGTCTCGAGCGAGATCGGCTCCTTGGCGATCTTGAGCACCTTGCGCACCTTCTCGAGCGGCATCGCCAGCTTCTCGGAGAGCTCCTCCGGCGTCGGCTCGCGGCCGATCTCGTGCAGCATCTGGCGCGACGTGCGCACGATCTTGTTGATGGTCTCGATCATGTGCACGGGGATGCGGATGGTGCGCGCCTGGTCGGCGATCGAGCGCGTGATCGCCTGCCGGATCCACCAGGTGGCGTAGGTCGAGAACTTGTAGCCGCGGCGGTACTCGAACTTGTCGACGGCCTTCATCAGGCCGATGTTGCCTTCCTGGATCAGGTCGAGGAACTGCAGGCCGCGGTTGGTGTATTTCTTGGCAATCGAGATGACGAGGCGCAGGTTGGCCTCCACCATCTCCTTCTTGGCCTGGCGCGCCTCGCGCTCGCCCTTCTGCACGGCCTTGACGATGCGGCGGAACTCGGTGATCTCGAGGCCCGTCTCGGAGGCCAGCGTGCGGATGTCGTCGCGGATGCTGTCGATCCTGGCGCTCGTGCTTGATGAACTGCGCCCACTTCGCTGGCCGACTCGGACATGCGCTCGATCCAGGCCTGGTCGAGCTCGTTGCCGAAGTATTCGTCGATGAAGCTGCTGGCGCGGCACGCCGTAGCTGTCGGCCAGCCGCATCAAGCCGGCTCTCCGAGGGCCACCAGCTGCTTGTTGATGCCGTAGAGCTGCTCGACCAGGCTCTCGATGCGCGCGTTGTTGAGCGAGAGGCTCTTGACGTAGCCTGATGATCTCGTCGCGGAGCTTGTCGTAGGCCGTTCTGCTGCTGGCGATTGAACTGCTCGCTCGCAACCTGCATCTCGACTTTCTTGTCCTGCAGCTTGCGCAGCTTCTGTAGGTGGCGGCGATCGTTGTCGAAGGTCTCGAGCACCTTGGGCTTGAGCTCGGCTTCCATGGCGGCGAGCGAGAGCGCGTTCTCGATAGTCGTCCTCGTCGTCCGTCCAGCTCGCCCTCGGCGGCGCGCGCTCGCCATCGCCGTTGAGGTCCTCGCCATTGGCATGGCGGGGTAGGCGCGCCGGGGCGCCGGGCTGGCAGCGATGCGCACGATCGGCGGGCGGCGCGGCCTTGGCCTCGGGCCCTTCGTAGGTGGCCTCCAGATCGATGATGTCGCGCAGCAGGATCTTGGCGTTCATCAGCTCGTCGCGCCAGATGATGACGGCCTGGAAGGTCAGCGGGCTTTCGCACAGGCCGGCGATCATGGCCTCGCGGCCCGGCCTCGATGCGCTTGGCGATGGCGATCTCGCCCTCGCGCGAAAGCAGCTCCACCGAGCCCATGTCGCGCAGGTACATGCGCACCGGGATCGTCGGTGCGCTCGGTGGGCTCGGCGCGGGTCTGGACCACGGAGGGCACGCTGGGTGCCGTGATGGCGCGACCGGTATCTTCCTCGTCGCTGGAGCGCGTCCGTCCGCTTCCGCCGGCGTGCTGGCGTCTTCTGGATCCTCGCTCTCGACCACGGTGATGCCCATGTCCGACAGCATCGACATGGTGTCCTCGGATCTGCTCGGGGGAGACTTCCTCCGACGGCAGCACGGCATTGAGTTCGTCGTAGCGTGACGATAGCCGCGCGCCTTGGCGGTCTTGATGAACCGCTTGACGCCGGCGTCGGACAGATCGAGGAGGGGACTGTCCTTCTCCGGCGCTTCCGATTGGGTGGGCGCGTCTGGTCTTCGGACTTCGCTGTCATCGCCATGTCCATAGAGCTCCGGGGCACGCGCTTGCCGTGGATGCGCGACGCATCGCTAATTCAACAGAAACTGTCGCGGTGGCTTGCCTCGGCGCGCCGAGGCGCAACGACAAACCACCCGCGTCGGGCGGCGGACCCCCGCCGGGTGAAAACCTGTCGACGGAAGGCCCACTGCAGCGGATGTGCGCGAGGGCCGAGCGCCAGGCTCGAGTTGCCCTTCATTGTGGGACCTGAAGCAGGCATACACAACTTGTGCGCGCATTTCCTACCGTTTGCTTTCTGCGGTGTTCAACGGGACCATATGGGGTTTTCCGCACCTTATGCCGCGCGCCTGCTCCTGCCTCGCGGATTGGGCGCTGGCGAAATCCCCACTTGCCTGGGGCCTGACAGCGACGGATGGGGCCTAAATCTCGTTCAGTCCTGTCCTTCCGCCGATCGCAACGCCTCGAGAAGCTGTTGCTGTGATCTCGACGATCTGGCCACAAGCGAGCTCGGACTCGGCCCGGCGGCATGGCCCGTTCAAGCCCTGCAAGTGACGCTTTGAGCTCGGTTTGGGATTGGTGCATGGCGAGCGGCATGCAACCACCCGGCCTCCACCTCCGCTGCCGTCTGTCATCAGGCTCGGCAAACTTGTCGCCCTGTGTGCGTGATGGCCCGCTCGGCCATGGCAACCATGCTGTCGAGACCCGATTGCGCTCAGTTGGGAGCGTATCTGCACGCCGTCAGGAGGTGTACCCTGACCGAGCAGCCCCAACAGTCCATCGCGCAGGCTGGCCAAGGGTTTCGCGGTCAGGGAGCAGCTGGGCGACCTCCTCGCACCGCTGCTCGAGCAGCCAGGGATGGTTTAGCAGCGCCATCACGAGCAGCGCTTCCGCGGGCGGCGCAGCGGCAGGCTGCGCTCGCGCCAGCTCGTTGCTGCGCGACCGGGGCTGGACTGCCGGCGGCTGCCCGCGGCAGGCCGCCCAGGCGCGTGCGCTCGGTGGCCCGCGCGGCCACCCGCCAGTCGAGCTGCGGTATTGTCGCGGCGCCGGCCGGCGAGGCCGGGCGGCGCGTCGCCCGTCATGAGCCGGCGATCTGCGCGCACGAGCTTGCGTCGTTCTGGCCCACAGCGTCTCGCGCAGCTCACGGTCGTAGTGCTCGCGCACGCCGCGGTCGGCGATGCGCGCCGACCAAGGCTTTGCAGCCGTGCGTCGAAGGAGGCGCGCTGTTCCGGCGTCGCCGTTTGCGCCCCGCCGCTCCTCGCGCTCGATCAGCACATCGAACAGCGGTCGAGTCGCTGTTGAGCACCTCGGCTGAAGCGCGGTGGCGCCGTGCTGGCCGATGAGGTCGTCGGGATCGAGGCCCGTCGGGCAGGAAGGCAAACTGCAACGCTGAAGCCGGGCTTCAGGTGCGGCAGCACGGTCTCGACCGCGCGGAAGGCGGCGCGGCGGCCGGCCGCGTCGCCGTCGAAGCACAGCACCGGCTCGGGCGCCATGCGCCACAGCAGCCGGATCTGGTCTCTCGGTGAGCGCCGTGCCGAGCGGAGCCACCGTCTGCGGGAAGCCGGCCTCGGACAAGGCGATGACGTCCATGTAGCCTTCGACGACGATGACCTGAGCCTTTGTCGAAGGCGGGACCGCGGGCATTGGCGGCATTGAACAGGACGTGCGCCCTTGTGGAAGAGCGGGCGTCTCCGGCGAGTTGAGGTACTTGGCGGGCGCGTCGGCATCGAGCGCGCGTCCGCCGAAGGCGATCACGCGGCCCTTCAGGTCGCTGATCGGAAACATGACGCGGTGGCGGAAGCGGTCGTAGGCGACCGGGATGTCCTCACCGGTGATCAGCATGCCGGCGAGCGCCATTTCCTGCCGGTCGTGAAGCCGGCCTTGGCCAGATGGTCGCTGCAGCGCCGAGCGGCTGTTGGGCGCGTAGCCCAGGCGGAAGCGGGCGATGGCCGCCGGCCGTGAGGCCGCGCCGCTCGAGGTAGCGGCGGCGCATCGGCGCCGGCGCCGCGCGCAAGCTGCGCCTCGAAGAAGCGGCGGCGGCCTCCAGCAGCGGCATAAAGGCGGAGCGCGCTCGTCGCCGCTCGGCCTCGTCGCGGGCCGGCGCTTCGGGCATGGCGACGCCGGCTTCCTCGGCCAGCCGCTCGACGGCCTCGGGAAAGCTCAAGCCTTCGGTCAGCATCACGAACTTGAAGATGTCGCCGTTCTGGCCCGAGGAGAAGTCGAACCACGAGCCCTTGTGGTCGTTGACGAAAAACGAGGGCGTCTTCTCCTGCTTGAAGGGCGACAGGCCCTTTCAGCTCGCGGCCCGCGCGCTTGAGCGAAACCTTGCGCGCCACCACCTGGCTGACGGGCAGCCGCGTGCGGATCTCATCGATCAGGGAAGGCGGAAGGCGCGCTGGGGGTCCCCAAGCCGCCGCAGCGATCGTCCGCGTCACATACGTGATTCGCGCGCAAAGCTCCTTGCCGGGCGAGGGGAAAGGAGCGAGGGGCCACCGTTTTCCACAGCGGCTTGGCGCCTAGAAGCGCCCGGTCGGTTGGGGGCTGTTGGCGGCGAGCGGCTGGCGATCCGGGGCGAGCGGGGCGCCGGGCCGTGCGCGCCGGCGGTCCGCCCCCGCCTCAAGGGGCACGCGGCGGCCAACGGCTCCTTGACGAGGGGCGCTCACGCTGCCAGAGTCCATCTGGCCGGCATAGCGCGCCTTCAGGGCGGCCATCACTTTGCCCATGTCCCGGGGGCCGGCCGCGCCGAGCCTCGCTTGATGACCGCAGCTTGATTGCCGCGCGCACCTCCCCTTCGCCCAGTTGCTGGGGCAAGAACTCCTCGATCACCTCGATTTCCTTGGCTTCCTGGTTGGCCAAGTCCTGGCGACCGACCGCCTTTTGGTAGATGGCAAGGGTCGCGGCGCTGCTTGAGCATCTTCTGCAGCACGGCGGCGACCTCTTGATCGGAGAGCTTGTCGGTGCGGGTGGCGATTTCGCGCACTCCTGCAGGGCAGCGCTGATGAGGCGCAGCGCCCCGAGCCGGATCCTCTCGTGCGCCTTGAGTGCCGCCTTGGTTTCTTGCCCTGAGCCGATCGCGCATGGGGGCTGCTCCGCCGTTGCCGCGCCAGATGTATGGCCGCAGCGCGCCCTGCAAGCCGACGCCGCCTGCCATCAGCGCCCCTTGCGGGCGAGGCGGTTGAGCGCCTCACCCGTCGCTGGTGTCGGCCGGAAGAGGCCTCAAGCGCGAGCTCGGACAGCGTGATATCGAGCGGGTGCCGAACACCGGTGGTGGTGCTGAAAAACGAAAGGACGGCGCCTTCGCTGACGAGGCGAAAGGGGATCATCACGCGCCGCCGAAGTCGCCGCTCAGGGCCGTCGGGCGGCCGGCCGCCCCTGGCGGGAGCCGGGTACTCGCGAAGCTCCTCCAGCAGATCGGCAAGCACGGGATCGGCGCTCACGTCCAGCTGCCGCCGCAGAACGCTCAGAGCAGATGCTGGCGCCATTGCGCCAAATTGGCGATACGCGGGGCCAGCCCCTCGGATGCAAGCTGAGGCGCAGCACGTTGATGGGGGGGGACCAGCAAGCTTGGCGCGGCGCCGCCCAAGAGGCGCTCAAGCCGCCGCTGTTGGCCGCCACCAGCTGCCAGTGGCGATCCACGGCGAGGGCTGGATAGGGCTCCGTGGCCCGATCAGCACGAGTTCGATGGCGCGTCGGGCCGAGCGCAATTGCGGATCCTCCAGCTGGCGTTCCGGGAACATCGGCGCGAAGCCGGCCGAGACCAGCAGCACGTTGCGATCCCGCAAGGGAATGTCGAGGCGCTCGGCCAGATGCAGAACCATATCGCGACTGTGGCTGCGAGCGACCGGATTCCACAAAGCTCAGGTGCCGGGTTGAGATTTTCCGCTTCGCTCGCGAGGTCGAGCTGGCCTCATACGGCGGCGCTGGCGCCAGGCGCGCAAGTGATCGCCGATCGATCTGCCGCTGTGTCCACTGGCCGCGAACGATAGCGCATGCCGAAGGGGCGCTCCATTACCTGCCGCGTAATCGACGTGAGCCTGCGGGTGGCGAAGGATGGCGCAACCTCACGCGAACAGGGGAGCGCCATGACCGCCACGCCAGCAGGACGAACAGGGCTATATCTACGTGGAAAATGACGATCCGCGACCCTGAGCGGTTTCAAACAGTACACCGCACTGTCGGCCCCTGCCGTAGAGGCGGCCGGAGGTTGGTATCAGGTCGCCGGCGTCGAGACCGAAGTGCTCGAAGGTTCCTTTGCTGCCGATCCGCATCGTCCTGGTGGAGTTTGACGGCCTCGAGCGGGCCCGCGCTTTCTATTACTCCGCCGCCTATCAGGCGGCAAGCTGGGCGAAGCTGGCGCCGCCGATTTCAAGATACTGCTGCTGCCGGGTGCGGGGCGACGGGAGCGTTGAGGTTGGCGCCATCCCGCTACTATGCCGTGGCTGAGGCAACCGGAAGGATACGACGCCATGGGCATGTGCTCGACGGGCAAGATCGCAATCATCGCACGGGCTCCGACCAGCGGCATCGGGGCGCGCACGGCCGAGGCTGTTCGTGGCCGGGGTGCCAACGTCGTGTTTACCGGCCCGCCGCGAGGCGCGGGGCGAGGCGGTTGCCGCTCGGATCGGCAAGCGGGCGCAGTTCCTTGCGGCCGACTGCAACCTCGAAGACGGATTGGAAGCGGGTGATCGACCATGCAGCGTCGCAGGCTTTTGGCCGCATCGACTGCCTGTTCAACAGCGCGGGCGGTCCGGCGCCGACGGGAAGCATCGCCAGCGTCGCGCGGTACGCCGGCTTCGATGCGGCCATGGCGCTGCTGGTGCGATCGGTGATGCTCGGCATGAAGCATGTGGCGCCGATCATGCTGCAGCGGCGCTCGGGCGGCATTATCGCAACGCGGCTCGTTCTGCGGCACATCGGGCGGGGCGATCCCGCGTCCGGCATGGTGTACGGCGCCGCCAGGCGGCCGTGAACCATCTCCGGCGAAATGCGTGGCGATGGGCGGAGCTGGGCGAAGCGAGCCACGGCGTGCGCGTCAATTCTGGTCGCCGGGGCCATTGCACAGCAGGGCATCCTGGCGCGAAGACGCTGGGTGTGGATGCAAGCAGGGCCGATGCTCTGGCCGATGCCATGCAGGAGGTTTACGCCAGGCCTGGCTCCCGATCCCCCGCGCGGGCGTGCCGGACGATATCGCCCAGTGCGCGTGTGTGGCTGGCATCAGAATCGTTCGACGTTTCGTCAACGCCACCGACATCGTGAAGTCGCGACGGCGGCCTGATCGGTGGGGCCGTATGTTCTGCCCCGCCTGCGAGGGTCTGAAGCGGGTGAAGGCGAGGGTTCGGCATTTGAGCGGGACCTGGCAGACGATGTCCTTGCCGCGCGCCCAGCCGCTGCTCAGCGTCGATTGCGTCGTTATCGACGCCAGCGGCCGGAGTGCTGCTTTCGTGCGGCGGGGAGCGCCCGCCGTTCCAGGCGCATGCAGGCCCTGCCCGGTGGATTTGTGCGAAATCGGGGAGACCAGCCGTGGAGCAAGCGTGCGACGTGCCGGCAGGCTGCGCGAGGAGCAGGCGTGCGCGCCCGCCGCCTGCGCCGATGATCGGCGTCTATTCGAGCCCCGGCACGCGATCCGCGTGGCCACACCTGCTCCCGTCGCGCTTTCCTGGCGCGCGGTGCGCGCCAGCGCCGGGGCGACGGCTGAGGGGACTGATGCGGCGGCGGCCGAATGTGGTCGAGCCCTGGTCCCGACGGCGGCTGGCGCTTCGACCGCGCCAAGATATTATGGCCGCCACTGCGCGGCTGCCACATCGCCAAGGGTCGTGAGAAGGGGCGCGGCCGTTGTGGCGCCACAGCGGCGAACATGGGGAGCTGATCGGCGGAGTTCGGCGGCAAAGGGTGATCCCCTGATCACCGGTTCGGCCACGGGCTTTGGGCGCCGCCATCTCTGCCGTTGGCGTGGCCGAGCGTGGCGCCAAGGCGGTGATCTCTCAACTGCACGCGCAGCATCTGCGGAAACCGAAGCGACCTGCAGCGCGCCGTGCGCGCAAGGCCGGTGCCGCCCGCAATCCTGGCGCAAGGGCGACGTAGCCGAGGATGCACGACGCTGCCGCAAGATCGCCGGGGGTGGCTCAGCGCTGCGGCAAGCTCGACGCTAGATCAGCCGTGCCGGCTTTCCAGCGAAGAAGCACGTGCCGACCACGCGCCGGTTTGGACAGCAGGCTGTCAAGGAAGACTTTTTCTGCGTATTTTTGCCGATCAATACGGTAGGCGATCCAGATGGTTCACACTGCTTGTCGCCAGCCTGCCTCGAGGCCTTCCAGCGGTGCCAACGTGTTGGGCATGACTCTTCGATTGCTACGGCGTTGTCTGGTGGCGGCGCCGCGGTGGCCTACTGCGGCATCGAAGGGGCGCTCAGCACCATGACCTGTCCCTGGCCCGGCGCTGGCGCCGAGGTCGCGTCGTACCATCATCCAGGCTTCGTCGACACGCGCTGGTTCCGGCGAGTTGGCGAAGAAAGGCTAACGAGTTGCGAGCGGTCGCCAGGAATGCGCCGCTCAGCGTGCCGGCGCGGGACATCATTGGTCGACCATGTTGCGATCGATGCACCACCATCACCCGGCGAGACGCTGATGGTCGACGCCGGCACATCACGCCCGAACTTTGCACCGTTGCGCACGCTAGCCGCAATTTGCGGTTCCGCCTGGCACCGTTCAAAAGCGGGGCGCGAGCGCCGTGGCGGTCTCACTTTGCCACATACCGGCACGATCTACCGAACTGCACGCGAGAGGTCCGACCATTCAGCGACCCAACGCTGCAGGAGGGTGGCGTCGTTGACGCCGCATGAGCTGAAAACGTGGCCGAGATCAGCGCCTGGCGTGGCTGCTGATAAAACAAGGCCGTCGGGCAGCGCGCGGTAGCAATCGCCTGAGCGCCGGTAGACGGCTTTGGCATCCTGATTGCCGAAACGTCTCGATGATATGAGCAGCATGCCACCTCTCCAAAAGCCAGCGTCGCTTACCTGTGAGGTAATCGACTTCACCTCTCCTGCGCTCGATCATACGCGCAAGCAATACATGGCG
>ERZ1370068.7242-contig-6171_pt1 | contig 18245 bp, 19 predicted proteins | sample MGYA00561227_ERZ1370068 | MGnify/ENA primary metagenome ERZ1370068 (study PRJEB38410, sample SAMEA6850437) | metagenome | study: Metagenomic assessment of the ecological functions of the soil: analysis of the soil microbiota associated with the...
AGCATACTTCGTTCAGTTACGTAGTATACTCAAGCTGGGCCGCAGCCCGCGGTTAGCCTGGCAGCGCAGCGCCTTCCAGCTCCCGCGGCCATGGCAGGTCTGCGGCAGGTCGTCCAGTTCCGGGTCGCGGTAGGTCCAGTCGACCTCCGGGTCCACGAATCCATCATCGCGTGACATCGCCGCGGTCGTAGGCGGAAGGCCTCACGTACGATCCACTCATTCTGGTTGCACATCCACAAATCTCGACGATTCGTTCCCATGGTGCCGTGGGACAGAGCGCTGTTTGGCGAAAATGCCCGGAACAGCAAAGTAAGCCGCGTTACAAAAGTGAACACAGCGTGAACGCCATGCGTAAGCCGCCCGGGCCCATCAGGTCAGCGCGGCTATTCCCGTTTGGATTGGCGGCAGGTAGGTGCCAGGAAATTTGAGCGGGCCCGGCCCGCCGCAGGGAAGGCTACTGCGCGGCCAGCGCCGCAGGCGGCGAGCGCTGGTCCGGCTCCTCCGGACACCGCCCACGGGCGCGCCGCGGCGGCCTGGTCGTGCGCGGCCGCGGAGAACTGCACCAGCTTGGGGTGGTGCCGCGCATCTCTGCCCGGTCCGTCCGGCCGAAGTAGTCCCCGCCGTGCACGTCCGCGGCGGTGGCCGCGTACAGCGTCGGCAGGGCGCCGTCGCGGGCGGGCTGGGCGACGCAGCCGCGTCGCCAGGCCCATCCCGCGGGCGACCAGGCTGGTGCCGCCCGACCGGGGGCCGGTGACCTGGAGGTTGGTGTGGGCGAACCCGGGGTGGGCGCTAAGCCGAGATCGATGTCCAGTAAGCGGCGCGCAGCCGCCGGTCGAGCTCGAGGACGAACATGGCGTGGCCAGCTTGGACTGGGCGTAGGCGCCCCGGGGCCGGTCAGCCGTGCTCGGCCTGCAGGGTCGTCGAAGTCGCGTGCTGCAGCCCGATTGTGCCGGTTGCTGCTGACGGTGACCACCCAGCCGCCGGGCCGCCGGGGCCGGGCAGCAGGAAACGGCCGGTCAGGCGCGAAATGGCCGAGGTGATTGGTGCCGAACTGCCGCTCGTAGCCCTGGGCGGTGGTCTCCCGGTGCGGGATGGCCATCACAGCCAGCGTTGTTGATCAGCAGGTCAGGCCCTCGCCGTGCGGCCAGAACCCGGCGGCGAAGCGCTCGACGCTGGTGAGTCGGCCAGGTCGATCTGGGCCAGCTCCGCCTGGCTGCCCGGCGCCTCGGCGCCGAAGCCCGCTCCAGGCGCCGCCGTCCCGCGGCCCGCGGTCCCGGGCGACCAGCGGCACCCGGGCACCCTTGCGGGCCATGGCGGAGCACCGTGCTCGATAGCCCCAGGCCCGAGTTACCGCCGGTGACCAGGACCGTCCTGCCTGACTGATCGGGAATGTCGTCTGAGGTCCATCCGGCCATCTGTCCTCTCCCTCGGCGTTCCATCGTGGGCGCGCGCGGCTGCGCACCAGCGCCGCCGATGGGCCCGCGGCTCGGACGTCTTCCGGCGATCGGCGCGGCAGATCGCGGCGCGTGGCGGCCGCGGGCGGTCTGATAAGCCGGGCCGGCGGCCAGGCCTGGGCTCACCGCGGCCGGGAATGTTGCCGGAACCGCGGCCGGGCTCCGCGACCCGAGCGGACGATGATGGTGATCCCGAGCGCGCCGTGTACGCGCACGAGGGTGACGAGCGCGGGCAGCTGGAACCGCCAGGAGAACTCGAACAGGGTCGGACACCAGCAGCAGCGCCGCTGCGAGTGCCAAGGAACAGCAGCAGGCAGGCCAGGGGCGGGCTGCGCGGACCTGGGGCCCGCCCGCCAGACGCAGCAGCGCGGCCGAGCTGAGCCAGGCCAAGCCGGCGTGCACAGCGCCAGCACGGGGCTCGGGGGTGTAGCCGCCGCCGAGCTGGTAGGAGCGCAGGAAGCCGGCGACCGGCCAGCCAGGACGAGTGGGCGCGCGCCGCCGAAACGGGCGGTCGCGGCGGCGACGATCTGCCCGGTGGCGTGCGGCGGGCAGTACGGGTACGCGGTCTGGAACTGCCAGCGGGAGATGGGCGTGTCGCCCGGCTGGCGGTGCGGGTCAGCGCGAACACCTTCGCCACGTCGCGGCCGTAGGCGGCGGCCACCCGCTGCGGCTGCTGGGTCAGCACCCGGCGGTTGAAGTCGGCGATCAGCGCGGTCGGTCTCATCCCGCGGCGGGTTGGCGTAGTAGGGCCGGATCGGGAGCCGATCGCCGTACTCGAGCCAGTCGGGCCCCGAGCGCCTGCTGGGCCGGGGACGGGCACATCCCCGCTCGGCGGGCGGCAGCCGCAGCGTCGCGCAGTCCGCGGCCGCCGCCATCCGCGCCGTAGAACGAGGTGACGCCCGAGTGCGACAGGAAGAAGTCCCCGGTCGAGCAGGAAGGACCCGGTGCAGTAGGCCAGGATGCGGCAGGGCGAAGGCGGCGCACAGCGGCGGCGCCCTGCCGATGGCCTGCCGCCAGCCGCCGCCGGCCACCAGCAGGTAGATCACCGCGGGCAGGATCAGGACCTCGCCCACCTGGGCGAACGGTGGCCGAGGTGCCCAGCGCGACGCCGCCGGCCACGACGGCGCGCCAGCTGGTCCGCGGCTGCCACGAGCAGTGATGGCCAGGCCGGCCACGATCAGCGCCTCGAACCAGGTGTCCGGCATGACCGCCTGCTCGCTGCTGCAGCTGGTAGGCGTCCAGCAGGACCGGCGCGATGGCCAGCGCGGCCAGCCAGCGCGGCACGCCGCGCCGCAGCAGCAGCAGTATAGATGACCACGGCCATCGCCAGGCCGAGCAGATGCTGGACGGCGGCCACCGCGTTGAAGTTGGCCGACCAGCAGGATCGCCCGCAGCGGTCCCTTGTAGCCGACCGGGTCCATGCCCTGGGCGCCTGATACAGGTACCTCGTCGTGTCGATGTAGAACAGCGCGGGCCGGTAGGCGAGCTGGGCGAGCACCCGCAGCACCAGCCCGCGCGGCCAGCAGACGCGGCGGCCAGCCAGTGCCGCCGCAGCGATGGCCGGCACGGCGGCCCGCCAGCAGCCGCCTGGCCGGGGACGTCGGCGACGCGCGGGGCGGTCCTGGCCAGCGGGTCGCTGCCCGCCTGCGCGGCTTGAGCTGGCTCGTCACAGATTGGCGCCGCCCGCCGCTGGACAGGCCAGAGGGCGAGGAGGACCGTCGACGAGCGCCAGCCACCGGGTCATCCGGTTGCGCGGAACCTGAGTCCAGCGTGACCCAGGCGACGACGGTGTACCACGCGAACACCCAGGGGGCGACGAGGATCAGGCGAACGTCAGCGCGAACGGCGCCACGACCTCCCGCGGCTGGTCGGACGAGATCCGCTGGTAGATGAGCCAGGCGACCACGACACAGCGCGATCGGCCACAGGAAGCTGATGACCGTGGCCATGGTGGACCTGCGCTGACGCCGAGCGCCTGCCCGATCTGCTCGAAGACCCGCCACGGCGACGGCAGCGTGACCAGCTCAGCGCCGCCGAAGAGCGGTTTCAGCGCGCCGAGCCCGTAGGCGCTGTACTGCAATGGCCAGCGTCACCGATGCGACACAGCCGCGATCCGGGTCGTGCGCATCCATTCGTGCCGCCGGAGCAGCGGCCAGCGCGAGCCCGAGCCCGATCAGCACCGCGTAGATCTTTATCCGCAGGCGAGGCCGATCAGGACGCCGATCGAGCACGTCGCCGCCACATGCCGGAGACGCGGCGCGCGACCTGGATGGCGCAGATCGCCGCCGCCGCCACGAACGTGTCGAGATGACCGCCGCTCACCAGCTGCTGGATGAGGACCGGGTTCGCGGTCCAGAACAGCGTCGCCCGCACCGGGTCGTCGGAGGTCTTCAGCAGCAGCCACCCGACGCCGATGAACACCGCGCCGTTGAGGATCATCAGGACCCAGATGGTGGTGGCGACGTGCGAGCCGCCGATCGACGCCGCGAACGACTGGATCACGGTGGCGAACGGGCCGTAGACGGACGACTGCTGCTTCCACATCGTCGCCGACGGCCTGCGTGTACGCGGAGTGCCAGCCGAGCCAGGCGCCGCCGGGTTGGTCGATGTACGGGTTGCCGCCCTGGCGCCGCGATCCGGCCGTAGGCGGCGTAGCTCGCGGTGTCCGATGAGCCGACCGGGGTGAGGCTGACCATGACCGCGACGATGGCCGAGCTGATCAGCAGCAGGTGACGCGGGTTGGGGCGCCAGCCCTGGCTGTGCGCCCACAGCATCCCGGCCAGCCCGAGGCGAGGCGAGGATGTCCGAGCGTAAGAGCATCAGGCGTCGCGATGACGTGCTGGTGGCTCAGCGACGGCAGCAGGTAGGACAGCGGCAGCTTGATCGGCAGCGTCTCGGCGTTCGGCGCGGTCGCCCCGACGAGCATGCCCAGCAGCAGCCCGGACGCGGACACGGCGACGGCGACCCTGGGATCGGAGAGCCTGCTCCAGGCGAGCTTGCGGATCAGCGTGCTCATGAGCCGCTCGATCGGGCCAGATCGGGAACCAGAGCCGGGACCGCGGCGGGACTGACCGCCGTGACGCGGTCGGCCGGCTGCCGCGGGTGGCGTGGAGATCCTGTGTCACCTGGGCCATTACCTCCATCGGCAGACCAGCGCGGCCACTATCGGCGCAGGTCTCGCCGCGCCGCCCGGTCTTCGGCTCCCCGGATGCCCTCATTACTTCCTGAGGTGGCCCTGCTTACGCGTCTTTGCCCAGCCTAAGGCGGTGCGCGGATGCCCCCGCGCCACATTTGACAGGAGATCACCCGGCGTTTCGCGCCAGGCAAGCGGCGGCGGGGATCACATCCCCGGCCCGAACACCCGGTCAGGCCCTGTCAGCTTGATGTTATACACGCTCGCCTGGAAGGTGCTTAGGCCGGGTCCGCAGGCAGCCGTGGTGAAACCACAGGAGCACATAACGGCCGTGCGCCGGGCGGCTGAACCGCAGGCGCAGCACGCCTGCCGCGTGCCAGCCGCCCGCGCGACGGCGGCCGCTGCACCAGCCCGCAGGCGGCGCCGACCCGGATCTGGAGCCCGGCGCCGAGCGGCGCTGCCGAGGCTGATCCGCACGCCGGTGACCGTCACCGGATGGCCCATGTCCAGCCGCAGGCCGGTGCCCGGGTAGAGGTTCCTGAAGCGGGCCGTGGTGTACCAGTCGGTGCGCCAGGCGGTCGCGCGACTGGCGTCGATCGCGCGGTAGGCGAACTGGGGATTGTCGCCCCCGCCGGGCCCGGCCGCGGCGGCGCTGACCGGGGTCAGTACCCGGGCCGGGGCAGGGTCCCGGCGTGGGGCTGGGCTGCCCGTTGGTGCCGGGCTGGCGGCAGCGCCGGACCCGCCGACGGTGCCGGGCGCCGTGCCCGGCCCGCCGTGGGTGCCTGGCCCGCCGTGCGCCCGGCCGGCCGGGTGCTGCGCCACCGCGTGCTTCCCGGCGCTGGCGCGGCCTGTGCCGCGGCCGCAGGACCCGCGAGGAGCGGTATCCGGCGAAACCGAGCCGCCACCAGCAGCGCCAGGCCGACCAGTCGCGACGCCAGCCATCACGGCCCAGCTCCGCCGTTGCCGCTCCGCCGTTGCTGCTCGGCCGCCCTGGACCGGGTGAGCCAGTTCGTCGATGCTCGGTGCGCCGAGATCAGCGCCCGGGGCCCGGTGGGTGGTGTCGAACTCCTTGATCAGCGGCCGGGGATCAGCCGCGACGACCTTGGCGATGCTGCGGATGTGCCCCCGGGCGTAGAAGTCGCCGCCGCACACCGAGTAGTCGTCACCCTCGATGCCCCTGATGATCGTCTGCCGGATGCGGGTCCGCTGGCTGACCTGGGCGACGGTGAGCCAGCCTCGCGGCGCGCTTTCCGCCAGGGCTTCGCCGATGCTCACGCCACGCCGATACCCCGTTCCCCTTGATCAGTCCCGGCACCTCGACGAGCTCCTCCTGAGACGGATGGGGCCAGCTAGAGCCGGTGGGGCCGATGAGTAATTCCGCCCCGGTATAAGACGGCCTTTGCGGCGGTTTGGCAAACAAATGCTGGCCTACAGTTGCAGGGTGGATGGGAAGCGCCCAGCGTGCGTGATCGCCGCCAGCGAGCGGTCTCCGGTGCCCTGAACCGCGCCAGTCGCGTGCGCCGCTGCCCTGGCCCCCCGTCGCGGGCGGTCGGTAGATGTCTCGTGGGCGGAAGCGAGCGCGTTGCAGCGCGCCCGATCGAAGGTTCGCTTTGTCCTCCTTATCTGTAAGGAAACTTCGCAACCGCAAACCCTCTCAGTTCCACCCCGAAACCGCCGACCCGGCGGCCGCCCTGGCCGCCACGTCCGGCACCATCATCCATCAGCTCCGTCCGGCCTAGGCGGCGCTCCAGGACCGCGTCCAGAGCACTGGTGAGAGGCATCCTGGCGGCGCTGTCCGCCCTTCTCATCGCGGGCATGCTCGCCCGCTGGCACCGTCCCGGCCTCGGCGTCCGCCAAGCCGAAGCGGCTCGTCGCGCTGCGGTGGGCGGAACGCCAGACCGGGAAGTGGTACTGCTTCGGCGGGACCGGCGGCTGCTTCGACTGCTCGGGCCTGGTGATGTCGGCGTACCGGCACGCGGGGATCAGCCTCGCCGCACGCCTACGGGATGCTGGCCAGCCCAGAAGCTGCACCGGATCGCGGCCGCCAACTGCAAGCGCGGGCGACCTCGCGTTCTATGGCAGCGGCCACGTGGAGCTGGTGACGGCGCACGGCACGTTCGGCGCCGCGGCGCCGGGCACCCGCGTCGGCTGGCATCACCCGTCGGCCTGGTGGCATCCCACCATGTATTTCCGGGTCAGATGAGGTAACGGGCCCTGACTGGCGCCTGGCCGCCCGTGGGGTGCGGGCGGCCGGGCGGCCGGGCCACCCTGCTGGATGACCTGCCCGCGTCGTGCCGGAGGCGCGCTGAAGGTCGTGCCGGAGGCGCGCTAGGAAGGTCGTGCCGGAGGCGCACCGGAAAGGTCGCGCCGGCAAAGCAGGGCGGACGCCGCTATTCAGCGATTTCCTGGGCGCCGGCAGGGCGGCGGCCAGACGACGCTGGGTGGGCAGCGCCTCGGCGTGACGGCGCCGCCCGGCCCTCGGTGAGGCAGACGTAGATGCCCCGGCCGGTCCAGGTCGCACAGTGAGCGCTGCACCAGGCCGTGCTGTTCGAGCATGGCCGATCAGCCGGGACAGCGCGCTCTGGCTCAGGTGCACGGCCTCGGCGAGTCTCCTGCACCCGGAACTGGTGCTCCCCGGTCCTCGGCCAGGCGCTCCAGCACCTCGAACTCGGTGACGCCCAGCCCGTGCCGCTCGCCCAGCTCGCGTTCCAGGGGCCGCGCTCACCGCGGCGTGGCTCGCGGCGAGCGCGCGCCAGGCGCTCACGATCCCGGGCGCCGCCGCCCGCTGGCCGGGCCCGCGTCGGCGAGGGCCACCGCCGACCTGCTGCTGGCTCACGGGCGGAGTGCTAGCCGGGAGGCCGAGGTAATTGCAAGTACATTTATTGCAGTTTGCAACTACTGCTTGCTGCATGCATATAGTGTCTGGCCATGGACCTGCAGCAACGGCTCCTCACCGCGAGCCAGCCGCCGCCTGGAGCCCGCGCCTGTGGGGCATCCTCGTGGTCCTGTGCGGTGCCCTGTTCCTGGATGCGCTGGACGTCTCCATGGTCGGCGTCGCGCTGCCGTCGATCCGGGCCGATCTGGGGCTGTCCACCGCGTCGCTGCAATGGGTGGTGAGCGGGTACGTGCTCGGCTACGGCGGGCTGCTGCTGCTCGGCGGTCGCGCCGCCGACCTGTCTGTACGCCGCGTCTTCCTGGCCGCGCTCGCCGTTTTCGCGGTCGCCTCACTCGCTGCGGCGGGCTGGTCAGCACCGGCCCGCTGCTCATCGCCGCCCGCCTGGTCAAGGGCATGGCGGCCGCCTTCACCGCGCCCGCCGGGCTGTCCATCATCACCACCACGTTCGCCGAGGGGCCAGCAGAACCGGGCGCTGGGCATCTACTCGCGCTTCGGCGCGGTAACTTCTCGCTCGGCCTGGTGCTGTCCGGGCTGCTGACCGAGATCAGCTGGCGGTGGACGCTGCTGCTGCCCGCGCCGGTCGCGGCGGTGGTGCTGGCCGCGGCGGCACGGCTGGTCCCGCGCGGCGATCCGGCCGCACCCGGGCGAGCCGGCGGCTTCGACCTCCCCGGCGCCGCCGCGGTGACCACGGGGATGCTGCTGCTGGTGTACGCCGTCACCGGCGCGCCGCAGGACGGCTGGGCATCGGCGCGGACGCTGCTGGCGTTCGCCGCGGCCGCCGCGCTGCTCGGCGCGTTCGTCCTCATCGAGCGGCGCAGCCGGGATCCCCTGGTCCGGCTGGGCATCTTCCGCTCGCCGCGCGCTGGCCCGCGCGAACCTCGGCGCCACATGGTTGCTGTTCGGGTCGTACGTCTCGTTCCAGTTCCTGGTCACCCAGTACCTGCAGATCATGGTCAGCTGGACGGCGCTGGCCACCGCGCTGGCGTTCCTGCCCGCGGGTGTCATGGTGGCGGCCGCCTCCACCCGGATGGGCCCGGTCATCGACCGGTTCGGCCCGGCCGGTCATCGCCGTCGGCTTCGCGTGCCTGGCCGCTGAGCTACACCATGGTTCCTGCGGGTCGGCCCCGTCCGCCGACTATCCGGCGGTGATCCTGCCCTCGCTGCTGCTGATCGGCGCCGCGTTCTGCCTGGGCTTCTCGGCGCTGAGCATCCGGGCGACCGCCGGAGTGGCCGATCACGAGCAGGGCCTGGCCTCCGGCATCCTGCAGACCTCCTTCCAGGTGGGCGGGGCGGTCGTGCTGGCCGTGGTCACCGCGATCGATCGACTGCCCGCGGAGTCGAAGCTCGTCTCCGCGCACACGCTGGCCGCCTACCGGCCACGCGCTCGGGCGTGATCACCGGCGTCGCCATCGCTGACGCGGCCGTTGCCATGACCGGCCTCCGGTCCTCGCGGCGGCGCCCGCCTGGCGGCGTCGCCGACGAGCGCGAGGCTGGCGAGGTGGAGCCCGCAGCTGACCGGCAGCGCTCGTGTCCCTTCCCGGCCCTGGTCGCGGCCCACAGCCGCCGCCGGGTCCGTTCGCTGAGCTAGCCTGGCCCAGCCCAGGTCCTCGTCCCGTCCCGGCCCGGCCTCGGCTTCTACGCCGGCTGCATCCGCCGCCGTGATCGCCTGGCTGAGGTAGCTGATGATGGCGTCGGCACCGGCCGGCCGGGGTCAGGTCGGGTTGTAGATGCACACGGACCAGCCCGCGCAGCCCGGCGGTGGCGAGGGCCGCGGAGGTGAGCTCGCCCAGCTGCGGCCAGGTCAGGCCGCCGGGCTGCGGGTAGTTCGACCGCGGCGAGCTCGGTGGTGGCGAGCACATCGAGGTCGGTGTGCAGCCACCACTGGCGCGGGCAGGGCGGCTGCGGCGGCCGCGCCGCCGCCGCAGCTGAGCTCGGCCGGGCGGATCAGCGCCCGCAGCAGGCCCGCCAGCGGTCGGCACGCCCGGCGGCGAGCCTCGCCGCCGTCGCGCAGGCCGACGGCGATGACGTTCCCGGCGTGGATCCGGGGCAGGACGGCGCGCAGCCCAGGGTCGAGGGTCGCCGTCAAACAGCCGCAGCGCCAGCCCGAGCTCGCAGTCCGGCCGCCTCGCCGGTCGGCGACGCTGCGTGGTGGCCAGGCGTCCTCGTGCCCGTCCACGAACAGCGGCCCGGCTCGGCCGCCCCGGCCTGCAGCGCGGCCAGCGCCCCAGGATCACCGGGCAGTCGCCGCCGAGTGAGCAGCGGGAAGCGCCCGCCCTCCGCGGGCGGCGCGCGACCGCGTCGCGGACCTGCCCGATCGCGACGATCAGCGCGTCCTCGGCCAGCAGGCCGGAGCGGGCCGCGCCGGGCCCGCGGGGCGGCCAGCGCGATCCCCCGCATCGGTGAACCCGGTCCAGTGCCCCGCCAGCGCCGCCGTCAGGCCCGCGCTGGCGCAGCGCGCACCGGCGCCCGGGCCACCCCCTCGGCCGTGCCGCTGGAATCTGGTGGGCACGCCGATCAGCACCACCTGGGCGGTGACGGCGTGGCAGGCGCGAGGATGGCCGGTGGATGAACGCTCGGGATTGCGACAGTGCAATGAGCACGATCGGGCTGGCCCGGTGATGGTGCCGGGCCGGGCGGGTGGCAATGAGATCAGCGGGGCTGGCTGCCCGCACCTGCCCGATGGCGGGGGCCAGGGTGGCCGAGGCCATCGCGGCCGCGCCGACGATGACGCCGGAATGGCCAGGTAGGCGATCAGCTGCCAGTGGCGCAGGCCGGTGACCGCCGCGAAGACCGGCGGGCCCGATCAGGCCGCCGACGCTGCCGAGCTGGATCAGTGATGCCGCTGGCCAGCGGCAGGTCGTACCGGGACCGGGTCACTCTCAGGCAGGCTGGCGTACGCCGCCGATGCCGCGATGCCCACCGCGAAGATCAGCGCGGCGGCGCGGCTCCCACGGCCGCGGGCAGCGGGACCGCACGGGCGAAGGTGACCGCCGCCAGTGCCGGGCAGGCCAGCATCGAGCAGGCCAGCAGGCCCGGGCGGGCGCCGCGGCGCAGCAGCGCCGCGGCGCAGGCGTTCCCGGGATGCTGGCGGCCGCCGCGGCGGCGGTGGCGGCACCGGCCGCGGCCGCCGGCAGGCTCCCGCTGGATCAGGTAGCGTGGGCAGCAGCGACGAGGATCGCGACCGCCATCAGCGACAGCGCGCCAAAGCCGCAGGCCAGCAGCAGCGCCCGCGAGCGGAGGCCTGGCGCTGGTCAGCGGGCGGTGGCGCGCGCAGGCGCCCTGCGCTGGCCGCGGGCGAGCGCCAGCACCACACCGGCCAGCACGGCGCACGCCGCGGCCAGCGCGGCGAACCAGTCCTGCCATCCGGCCCGGCTCGCGGCGAGCCCCCGGCCGCGGCGCTGACGCCAGGCCAGCGGGCGTGCATATCCCCCACAGGGCCAGCGCGGCCAGAGTCCGCGCGCGGCGCTCACCTGCCGGACCAGGGCACCGGGTCCCCGACCACGATCAGCAGGTAGTCAACCCCCTCCACCGCCCGCAGGCCGATCAGGGCGGCCCGGCTGGGCGGGGCCAGGGTCATCGCGCCCCCGGCGACGGCCATCACCGCCAGCCCGGCGGCCAGCCACGGGCGCGGGTCCCGGTCCCGCAGCCACTGCCCGGCCGGGGCGGCCAGGACGGCACCCAGCAAGGTGATCAGCGAGATCGTGGCGCCCAGCGCGAACGGCGACAGCCCGAACGCGCGGCCCACCTGGGCGGAAACCGGCCCGACCTTGCCGAGGGCGGCCGCCGGCGAGAACACCCGCCGCGATCGTGCTGCGTTTACCGGACCCATTCCCGGCCAGGCACGGCACCTCCATGACGCCGACGCTGCATGCGGTCAAGCACTCTGGCCCAGCCCGCCGGGCGGCTCGCGGCCGCCGTTCCGGCAGTGACGCCGCGTTCGTGATAATTACGTGCCTCGATAGCTCGGGAACAGATCCCCAGTCGGCGCGCCCGGCTGCGCAGTGGGCGCAACGGATAGGAGGCAGAGATGCCCGACGAGACCGCCACGAGTCCGCTGGACCTGACCGATTACGAGAGGTGAAGGACGCGTCCGACACACTCGAGGGGAACCCGGGAGACGACCCGCTCGACCGGGGGTGGCTCCCCCGAACGGGTGGTCGGCCGGAATAAGGTTCCGGCTCTGACGGCCGACGGAGCAGGAGGAGCGAGTCCCTCGATCAGCTGCTCGCCGAGGAGGAGCCGGACACCGCCTTCGAGGTCGACAGATGAGCGGCCCGAGGACATCGCCGGGGACGAGGACGCGGGGGACGAGGACGTCGACGGGCTGCTGCTGGACGACGGGCCGGATCCGCGTCGGCCGTAGCTGGTGGCCGAGGACGAGGGAGCCCATCCGGACGCCGAGGCCGATCTGGTCGCGCGTGACGCCGGGATCGACGGCGGCGCGGCGACCGCGGAGGAGAGGCGGTGCACGTCGTCGAGGACGACGACACCGACATCCGCTCAGGCGACTGAACGGATCATCCGGCCGAGCTCACCCGGCCGACAGGTCGAGCAGCGCTCCGGCAGACATCCCGGATGTCCGACTGATCCCGGTCAGGCCGCTGTCGCCGACCACCGGCAGGTGCCGGAAGCGGCCGGTGGTCATGGTCTCCGGCCGCCTCGGGAGATGCTGGTCTTCGCGGTGAGCGACGGTCGGGCCGGTGGTCATCACGTCACGGATCCGGACCTCGTTCACGTCTCTGCCCGTCCGCCACCGTGTGGACGATGTCGGCCATCGGTGATGATGCCCAGCGGCCGGTTGGTCTCACCTGGCCGTCCAGCACCACCAGGGCGGTCGCGCCGGCGTGTCTCATCAGGTACGCGGCCGCGGCCGCATGGTCGTGTTCTGGGTCTACGGTCGTCAGCGGCGGCTGCACGACGTCCCCAACGGTGGCCGGGTGACGGCGCTGCCCAGGCGGCTGCTGCGCGGCGGTCTCTGCCATGATCTGCTCGTTCCGCGATCCGGCGGATCCCAGAGATCCGGTCATCGGTTCCTAGTCAACAGCACTACCCCAAATGGCCGCCCAGGGCGCGGCATTCCACGTCACCGGGAGCAGCGTGCGGGGTCCTCGCCATCGGCCTAGCTCCAGGGCATCGAGATCCGGGCGCAGACGACGTCGGGGTACTGCGCAGCGCGGCGGACAGGACCAGGTCGTAGCGGTTGTGCAGGAACTCGTAACGCAGCTGGTCGGGCAGGACCGACCGGGATCAGCACGACGATCTGCTTGTCGTGCTGCGCGCAGAGCCGGTCGATGAACGCCACGCATGCGGCTCGCGCCACCGACGCGTACTCGGTGTTCAGCACTCGCAGCGGGCACGCCGGGATTCCAGCGGGCCCACTGCTGCTCCAGTCTCGCGGCCCCGCGCCGGTGCTTCCCGCGGCGTCCTGCGAGCACCACGGTCACGGCGATCACGTGCTCGCTGATGGACAGGGCCTCGCCGATGGCGTACTGGGCCAGCCGGGACACCGCGGCCACCGGCACCGATCACCATGGTCGGCCTGACCTGAGGCTGGCCGGGATCTCGCCAGGCCGAGCTCGAGCCCGACCCGCCGTAGTAGCGGTGGATGCGGGTGAACAGGATAGATGAAGGCTGGCGACGGCGATCACGACCACCCAGGCACCCTCGGTGAACTTGGTCAGGATGAACACCGCGGTGGCAACGGCGGTGACCGTCGCGCCGAGGCCGTTGAGGGCGGCGCGGAATCCCAGCGCGGCGGCCGGGCCCGCCACCAGTGCACGACCAGGCCGCTTTGCGACAGCGTGAAGCCGGTGAACACGCCGATGGCGAACAGCGGGATCAGCGTCAGCACGTTGCCGCGCACCGCGATGAGCAGCGCGCCGGACAGGATGGCGAGCGTCCAGATCCCGGGCGCGAACACCTGCCGGTCGTCGCGCAGCGCAGAACACGGGTGCGGCAGGTAGTTGATCCTCGGCGAGCAGGCTGGCCAGCACCGGCAGGCCGCCGAAGGAGGTGTTGGCGGCCAGCGCGAGCACCAGCGTGATGGTCAGCGACATCACGCAGTAGGCCCAGTTCCGGCCCACGGCCGATCGGCTCATGATCTGGCTCAGCACCAGTCTGGCCGGAGCGGGGCCCGACGTGCCACGCGGTCGGCCAGCACCGCCACGCCCGAGCAGCATCGCGCCGAGGATCGCGCCGAGCAGCAGCTCGGTCCGTTTGGCCCGCGTCACGCGCGGCTGCTTGAACAGCGGCACCCCGTTGGCGATCGCCTCCACCCCGGTCAGCGCGCTGCAGCCTGCGGAGAACGCCTTCAGCAGCAGCAGCACGCTCACCGGTCTCCAGCGCGCGCTGCGGGCAGCAACGAGCGGCTCAGTGGTGCGGCGTGCAGGCGCCAGCGGGTGGATCAGGCCGATGACGATGATGGCCAGCAGGCCGACGATGAAAACCATCGTGGGCAGCAGGAACGCCCGCGCGGCATCCCCGAGGCCGCGCAGGTTGAGCAGGGTGATCGACGGCGAGGATGGCCAGGCAGATCGGCACCGTCGCCGGGCTGAGGCCCGGGAAGGCCGATGTCAGCGCCGCCGCCCCAGCCGCGATGGAGACCGCGACGGTGAGCGTGTAGTCCACGACCAGCGCCGCCGCGGCGACCAGGCTGGACCCGTGGCCCGAAGTTGTCCAGCGATACCGCGTACGCGCCGCCGCCGCTCGGGTAGGCGTCGATGACTCTGCCGGTAGGAAAACACCAGGATCGCAAGCAGCAGCGACGATCGCGACCGTGACCGGCGGCACCAGATGCAGCGCCCGGCACCCCGCTACGGCGAGAACCGCGATGATGGCTTCCGGGCCGTAGCGCGACGGACGTCAGGGCGTCCAGGGGCGACGCTGGCGGGCCCTCCACGCAGGGGTCGATCCGCTCCTTGGACACCTCACGCGCCCGGAGCGGCGGCCCGATCTAGCCCAGCGTGGCTGAGGCCGGCGCTCTGCCCGTGGCTGCCCTTCCGACACGTCCGTACTCTACGGCGAAGCCCGGCCTGACGGCGAGGCTGGGCTCGTCGGGCGCGGACAGGCTCAGCACGGCGCCAGCCACCGCGGGCGACTCGCTGATCCTCGCCTCCAGCGCCCGCAGCCGGACGGCCACGTGTGACTCGGTGTCGTCGCCGGTGAGATCGACGTCGCCGATCACCGAAGACCATCCGCGGCCCGACGATCTCCAGCCGCAGATAGGTCACCCGGGCGACCTCCGGCGTCGTCCAGCAGGGCCTGGATAGCCGCCGCACGCACGCGGGGGTCGGCCTCCTGGCCGACCAGGAACCGCCGGTTGCGGTTGATCAGGACGACCGCGACGACGGCGAGCAGCACGCCGACCAGGATCGACCCGACCGCGTCCGGAACCGGCGAACCGGTCAGCTGGTGGGCGGCCAGACCGGCCGCCGCGATGACCAGGCCGATCAGGGCGGCGGAGTCCTCGGCGAACACCGCCCGCAGAGTGGGATCGGAGGTGGCCAGCACGTGCTCGATCAGGTCCCGCTGCAACGGACTCGGCCTCGGGTTTGGCCTGGCGGACCGACTGCAGGAACGAGATTCCCTCCAGGACGAACGACACGGCCAGCACGACGTACCCGACGGCGAAGTGGCTGGCCGGCTCCGGGTGGATGAGCTCCTGGATGCCGTGCGTGACCGACACGGCGGCGCTTAGCCACGAACAGCCCGAGCGCGGCGAACAGCGACCACACGTACGCCTCCCGGCCGTGGCCGAGCGGGTGCGCGGCGTCAGGCGGGCGGCGGGACCGCCGGTTGGCGATCAGCAGGAAGATCTCGTTGCCGGTGTCCGCCCACGAATGCGCCGCCTCGGCCACCAGCGACGCCGACCCGGTCACCGCGGCGGCGGCCGACTTCGCCACCGCTATGAAGCACGTTGGCGCCGAAGGCGACCAGCACGGTGACGAGGCTCTCGACCCGCCATCGGCAGGCACCTGCAACGACCTGAGCGGGTCGGTAGGACACGCGGTTGCAGTCCCGGCCGGGGCCGGTGCTGGGCCTGCTCGCCGCGCTGCTCGCGCGCCACGAACCATTGGTAACACACCGGCGCGTGGCACCGGCGAACGGCGGGCTCGCGGTGCCGCGATAGGCCGTCACGGCTCCCGAGCCGCTTCACCAGGTGGATCTGGTCGTACCCGCGCGGGTAGGCTTGACGATACGCTGCCGTCCCGGTAACCGAGGCGGGCGTAGAAACCGGGTGCCTGGAACGAGTGGGTGCTCAGGGCCACCTGGTCGCAGCCACGGCGGCGGCATCTCCTGCTCCGCCGCGGCCAGCAGCCGGGTGCCGAGGCCGCGACCCGCGCTGGTCGTCTCGTACCCAGAGGAACTCGACGTAGCCGCATCCGCCCCACGTCCACCCGAACAGCCCCGCGCGCAGGTCACCGCCGTCGCCGCGGGCGGCGACGCCACAGCAATGCCGTCCGTCGGTTGCAGCCGGTCGCCGCGGCGTTGAAGGCGTTGATCTCCTGCGTCAAGGCGCTCCCGCAGGCCATCGCCTCGGCGTCGCCCGTACCACGAGCGCGGCCTCACCCATCGTCGGCTCTCTCCGCCGCGCGCCGGTCCTGGCCCGTCCGCACGACGCCGCCCGCGAGCCTTCAAGCCGAAGCTTCCCTCGGTCACGGGCGGGCGGCAACCACCCGCCCGGCGTCGACGCGCCAAGGACCTACCGGGCGCCGAGACTTCGCGCGCCGCCCGGCGGCGGGCACCCACGCCCCGCCCGAGCGGCTGGCACCTGGCCACCGCCCAGCAGTGCGGCACCGGCACCCCGCCGGGTCAGGCGGCAATTCCACGCCGCACGAGGCCTTGGCGGCACCCACGCCCGCCCGGCGCTCGGCGACCCACGCCTGCCCGGCGGCGAGACCAGCGCCGCCGGGCGCCAGATGCCGACGCCGAGGACGCCGAGCGGCGGCGGCGGCGCAACGGACGGGCGGTAGGCGGAGTTGACACGGCAGCGACCGGGCAGCGCGGGCAGATTCCCATGGCGGCGGTGCGGCGCGGGTGGTGGTGGCTATGCGCTGGGTTCGGCGGTCTCGGCGGTGCGCGGGCTGGCCCGCGGCGGATGCGGACCCACGCTGATCGACCGCAACGTCTATGCGACACCTTCCAGCCGCTGCTCTATGAGGTGGCGACCGGCGGGCTGACCAGCAGCGACGTCGCCTACCCGGCCTGTGGCCGTCAGCCGCTGCAGCACCAGGCGGCGTTCCGGCACGGCGAGCTGGGTTTAACATCGACCCCGCGGCGCGGCAGATCACCCTGGCCGACGGGGCGGCGGCTCGGCTACGACTACCTCATCCTGGCCACCGGCGTCGCCGCCGCCTACCACGGCATCCCCGGGGCAGCCGAATACAGCCTGGGCCTGTACACCCGCCACGATGCCATCGTTCTGCGCGACCGGATCATGATCGGCCTGGAGCACATCAGCCCTGGCTCGGCCTGCGCGAGGATGTGACCGTGACCGTCGATCGGCGGCGGCGCGACCGGCGTGGAGCTGGTCAAAGCAGTCGCCGACCTGCGCAACATCGCCCTCGCCGCGTCCTATCTCCGAGATCGACTCGCGAGCGCGTGCACGTTCGCGCTCATCGAGCAGGCACCCGCGCTGCTCGCGCCCGTTGCATCCGGCGCTGCGCGAGCGCACGCGCCGCCAGCTGGTCGCGCGCGGCGTCGACGTCCGGCTCGGCACCGCCATCCGTGAGATCACCCCCGGCAAGGTCAATCCTGCCGACGGGAGCGCCCTGGCCAGCGACGTCACTGGTGTGGGCGGCACGGCGTGGCGGCGCCGGACGCGGTCGCTGGTGGGGCCTGCCGCAGGCCGTGGCACGGCCGCATCCTGGTCGGCCCCGATCTTCGCGTCACGGGGCAAGACCGGATCTCGCGATCGGCGACATCGCGCTCATCGAGGAGCAGCCGCTGCCGCAGCTGGCCCAGCTCGACCTGCAGATGGGCAAGCACGCCGCGAACCAGATCCGCCGCCTGGAGGCCGGGCAGCCGACCGTCCCCTTCCGCTACCGCGACAAGGGCATCATGGCCACCATCGGCTACCGCTCCGCGGTCGTCGAGCTGCCCCGCCGGGTGCGCATCCACGGCACGCTCGCCTGGCTCGCCTGGCTCGCGCTGCACCTGATCACCTTGCTCGGCGGGCGCAACCGGATCTACCGCGCTGGTCAACCTGTCCTGGCGCTACCTCACCTGGCGGCGCGGCGGCTGGCCTCATCGTCGGCGACGGCATGCACCGGGCTGTACTCCCCGCTCGGCGCGCTCCCGCTGGCCCGGCGGCGCCGACCGGATCCGGCCGCGCGCGCCACGAACTGCCGGGGCACCGAGCCCGCACGCGGCCCGAGCCCGATCTGACGAGCGCCCGCTCGGCATCGCGTGACCGCCGGCGCCGCCGTTACCCATGCGGTATCATCCGCGTGGGCCGGGTGATCGCCGGGGAACGCGCCGGACTCCCGCGCCCGCAGGCCCGGCCCGCCGCCGGCCAGCCGGAGGAGAGCCATGGACATCACCCAGCTGATCCTGGACGACCACCACGAGCAGCGCTGCGGCTTCTTCGCGATCCTGGAGGAGATCGACCCCGCCGACACCGGCAACCCTCGCGGCGATATGGGCACGGCTGTCCGCGTTCCCGAGGGCGCATGCCGCCGCCGAGGAGGAGATCTTCTACCCCGAACTGCTGCGGGTGGGCCTCAGCGCGGGCGCGCGCGGCGGGCGCCGAAGCGAAACGCTG
>ERZ1370068.3135-contig-2257_pt1 | contig 18240 bp, 29 predicted proteins | sample MGYA00561227_ERZ1370068 | MGnify/ENA primary metagenome ERZ1370068 (study PRJEB38410, sample SAMEA6850437) | metagenome | study: Metagenomic assessment of the ecological functions of the soil: analysis of the soil microbiota associated with the...
CGAAGAGCTGACGCGCCCCTACCTCGCGTGGTCCACGTCGACCAATCGATCAGCGCAGCGTAGTTGCGTCGCGCTGCTGCACGTCGAGTCCGGCGGCTTGCTAGACCATTCAGCACCGCATCGCGCAGCGGCGGGTTGAACTGCCAGAGATCGACGAGACCGACGGCTTTCGGCTTCGAAGCTCGGCGCCACGGCGAGCAGCCGATTGCGCGCCTCGGAGGCGGCTGCCTCGTCGCCGCACAGCCCCGCCGCCGAGGCCGTGACCATGTGCGCGATGAACCACTTGTTCGCTTCCATGGCGCGCGCCTTGCGCGAGCGCGTCGCATGGTTTGCCGTCTTGCAGGTCGGCGAAAACGTGCGCGAGGTTCAAGACGCCGCGAGGCTGCGGCGAGAGCTCGACCGCGCGCGCGACGAGCTCGAGGCCGCGCGTCGAGTCTCCATAGGCGGTCAGCAGAATGCCGAGCAACCCGAGCATCTCCGGATTGTCCGGGTCGAGCGCGAGCGCCCGCTCGGCGGCTGCGCGCAAACTCCGGATCGCCGTCGTAATACTGATAGCGAGCGAGCGCGGCATTCGCCAAGCACGTTCGTGGCGTCCAGTGCGATCGCCTTGCGCACGGCCACTCGCGCCCGGGCGAGTGCGGCACCGCCGTCGGCGGCGCCCGAGTAGTAGACGTGCTCGTCGATGTACAGCATCGCTGAGTCCGGCCCATGCCTGGTCGAGCTGCGGTTGCCGCGCGACGAGGCCCTGGAAGCACGCGAACGCTTCGGGAACAGCGCGGGATCGGCGGCGCGATGGAAAGCACGGTAACGAGTTTGGCAATCCGCCAGCTCGAGCGTCTGCGTGGAGCGGCGGGCGAGGGCCAGCTCCGCGTCGAATACCGGGCCGAACAGCGCGGCCGCGGCCGCGGCGTCGCGCGCGATCTTGCCCTGAGCTCCGGTTGCTCTTCGATGCCCGGCGGCTCGTCGTACGCGGCAGGTCCAGATTTGCGCTCCGGTCTCGGCCTCGATGATGCGCAGCGTGATGCGCGCGCCGTCGGCTTGGTCACGCACGCTGCCCGTCAGCAGCGTAGCTGTGCTCCGCTCGCAATACTCCGTCGAGCACTTTGCCCGGCCGATACCATTTCGCCTGCGTCGCGATGACGTACAGGTCGAGGCCGTCGAGCCGCAGCATGATCTCCTCGGTCAAAGCGGCCGCGAGCCGATCGAATCTCGCGGTGGTGCCGAGATTCTCGAGCGGCACGACGGTGATCTGCGTGCGATGCGCGTAGTCCCGTCGAGGCCGCCGACGGCGGGTCCACAACCAACGCTTGTCGCTGGGGTACGGTGCTCACGGCGACCAGCAGAGCGGCGGCCGCGACCGCGGCGATGCGCACGCGTGACCACAGCAGCGCGACGGCACGGCGCTGCTGCGGCGCGGACGCGGCGGTCTCGACGCGCGGCGCCTGCGGCGTCGCGAAACTCGCTTTCAGCGTGTAGCCCCCGCGCGGCAGCTCGAGGCGCACGCGCTCTTCCGCACCCTCGCCTGCGTAGTATTCGGTGAGGCGTTGGCGGAGCCGCAACGCTTCCACTCTGACGAGGGGGTCGGATTTTGCGTCGAAGTCCGCGGGCCTGCCGAAGACGTGGATCGCGATCGTATAACCCTTGAGCCGGTCGCCTTCGCCGGCGAGCGTCTTGCCGACGACGAAGCGCAGAAAGTCGGACGCCCGCGTCGCGTGCTCTCGAAACAACGGCTGCGCAAAATGCGCTCGAGCGCTGCGCTGACTTCCGCTGCCGTGGGCTCGGCGTCGCGCGCCGGGTCTTTTAATGTTTGTTTCGCCATAGCCTGTCCGTCGCGAGCGCGGCGCCTTCTGCGAGGGCGCGCAGCTTCTTGTAAGCGATAGCGGGGTCGACGCGACTATAGCCCGCGAACGAGCCGAAGCCGCAGTCTGCGCCGGCGATGCACGCGCTCGCGTCCGACGATATCGGCGTACTGGCAGAGCTGCTCGGCGATGAGCTCGCGGGTGCTCGACGTAGTTCGACGTGGACGATGATGCAGCCCGGGATCAGCACCTTGTCGTCGGGCAGCTCCGCGTCGCGCCCACACCGCCCACTCGTGCCGATGCCGCGGGTTCGCGGCCTCGAACAGGATGCCGGCCGGCTTGGCCTTCGAGCACTATCGCCGAGGATCTTCTCGAGCGCGAATGTCGTGGTCGTGCGGGCCTTCGTAGTTGCCCCCAGCAGATGTGCATCCGCATGCGGTCCGCCGGGATGTCGCGCACGGCGTGGTTCAGCGCTTCGACCTGATATTCCGGCGCGCGCAGGAACTCGGCCTCGCCGAGCTCCTGAAACCCGGTGTGGCGCGCCATCGCGAGGTCGGGGCAGTCGAGCTGGAGCACGAAGCCGGCGGCGGCGATCGCGTCGTACTCGGGCTTCATCGCCGCAGCGATCGCGTCGACGTAGGCGTCGTGGCTCGGATAGTAGCGGTTCGACTGGAACGCCGAGATCACGCCCGGCGATGCCGCGTTCATGAACGCCTCGGTCGCGCGGGCTCCGTGCACGGCGAGCGCGGCGCGCAGATTGTCGACGATCCGTCTGCACCGCGGTCGCGATCGACGAGCTCGATCGGGCGCGACGCAGCGCGGCACGCTTGAACGATCTGCTTGCCGAGCATTCGCCCGAGCGCTTCGCGGAGCTCGGGATACGGCGCGAGGTCGAGATGCGGCGGCCGCGAGTGGTGGCCGGCGAATCCCGACAGGCGGTCCTTGATGTACGTGGCGTAGCCGACCTTGCTCGTCTCGCCGTCGCTGACGACGTCGACGCCCGCTGCAACCTGCTTCGCGACGGCGTCGGCGACGCCGGCCGCGACGGCGGCGTCGAGGCGCAGCGCCGTCGTACGGCTCGCCGCTCTCCTTCTTGTACAAGAGCTCGACGACCTGCGCGCGCTGCGAGGAAGGCTGCCGACGTGGGTCGTCAGGATCCGCTCGGTGCTGATTCTCATTGTCTGCGGCGTCGTACGCCCTTACGGCCCGCCGACGCGGCGACATTGTGTCCACGTCCGGTGAAAAATCTTGAACGATTGAACGACGCACGCCGATTGACGGCGCCGCGAACGGCATGGTCTAGTGCCGCGAGGCAGGCCGCACGATCGGAGTGATTCCTATGCGCAAGTCGACGATCCTGGCTGCCGCGCTCGCCTTCGGCGCAGCGCGTTCGCGGCAGCGCAGCCGAAGAAGGACATCGGCTACGACAGCCACGCCGATGCCTTCGAGCAGCTCGACTACGGCCGTCGCGAAGGCCGCGGCCGACGACAAGCTCTTGCTGTTGATCTCGGGCGGAGACTGGTGCAAGTGGTGCCATTACCTCGCGGCGTTCCTCGACCGCGAGACGGCGCTCGATGCGGCTCTGCACGAGGTATTCGTCGTGCAGAAGGTCTACGTCGGCGACGAGAACATGAACAAGGAGTTCTTCGCCCGGCTGCCCACGGCCGCGGGAGCGCCGCATTTCTGGGTGTTGTCGCGAGAGGGCGAGCTGCTCAGCTTCTCAAGACACGTTGCCGCTCGAGGACGGCGACCAGAGCTACGACCGCGCCAAGTTCTCGGCTTTCATCGAGCAATGGCGCCGCCGCTCGGCGGCGAATTGATCGGCTCGAGATGAGCTACGAGCTACTCATCGAGGAACGCGAGTCGATCGACGGCTGGACCGTGTGCACGGTCTGCTTGAGCGTCGAGCGCACGGCCAAGGTCTACCGCGGGAAGTGGCGGTGTGCAGACTGCGGCGTCGACACCTCGAACGACTCGCAACGGGCGCTCGAGCAGTATCTCGCGGACGAATTACCCCGAGACGATCGAGAAGAACCTGCGCGAGTGGAGCGCGCGTGAAAGGCGTGCGCGCCGCATACAAGATGCTGCGTTCCGCGCGCTACAAGTGCCTGCTCGTGCTCGGCCGCCGCTTGCTCGGCGAGCCCGCTGGCAGCGCCGGCCGAGCGACGCGCATGAACGCGCGCCCGTGACGTCGCTCGTCGATCGCATCGATCACGTCGTCCTGACCGTCGCCGACATCGAGGCGACGACGCTGTTCTACGAGCGCGCGCTGAAGCTGAAGCGCGAGACGTTTCGCGGACCCGACGGCCAGCAGCGTTACGCGCTGAAATTCGGCCGGCAAAAGATCAATCTTCAAGACACGAGCACGGTCAACGCCGACGAAGGCCGCGCGGCCGACGTTCGGCTCCGGGAGACTTCTGCTTGATCGCCGCGGTGCCGCTCGACGACGTCATCGCGCACTTGCGCGCCGAGGACATCGCGCTCGAAGCGGGACCCGTGCCGCGCACCGGCGCTGCGGGTAAGCTGCGCTCGATCTACTTCCGCGATCCCGACGGCAACCTCGTCGAGGTCGCCGAGTACGTCACACGCTGAAGGCGAACGTCAGTGGTGATGGTGCCTGGCCGGCGGCGTCCCTAAGTCCGGCGCGTTGGGATCGCGAACGACGAGATGGCCCATCATCCCGGCCTCCGCGTGGTCGAGGATGTGACAGTGGAACATCCAGGTGCCCGGCCGCTCGTCGAAGCGCACGGCGATCGTGAGCTCGGACTTCGTCGGAACGTTGACGGTGTCCTTCCACTCCGGCACGCGGTGTCTCGTCGAGCACCTGGAAGAAGTAGCCGTGCAGGTGGAACGGGTGCGAGAAGTCGGTGTTGTTGACGATGCGCCAGACCTCCGTGTCGCCGAGGTTGATTTCGAACGGCTTCGACTGCCAGTACGGCACGCCGTTCACGCCCATCTCGACCGTCGAAGCGATCGCGATCGTGAGATCGAGCGTCCGCTGCGTGGCGTTCGCGATGTCGATCGGCTCGATCGTACGCAGCTCGGTGGGAATCGGCTCCGGGATCACCGGAGCGTCGGCGACGGTCTCGATGGCGAGCATCGGCTCGGACGAGCGGTTGTAGGTGCTGCCGTAGCCGCGCTCGGTCGGCACCCAGCGCAGCACGTTCTGCGCTGCCCGGAGGATCGGCCGGCGTGAACACCGCGCGTCGGCGCGCTCGCCGGGCGTCACCGACGAGGTTGTAGACGTCTTCCGACCGCGCCGCGAGCCCGTTGTCGCCGCCGAGCCGCATGAACCGGTGGTTGCGCAGGCGTAGGTTGTAGTAGCGAGCGCGCGTCGCGTTGATGATGCGCCAGCGCTGCTGCTTGCCCTGCCGCACCTTCAGCGTGGGCAGCACCTTGCCGTTGACGAGCAGGACCGAGCCCTCGCGGCCGAACAGGTCGCCGAAGTTGCCGCCGCTGTCGGCCGGCAACGAGCTGGCCGTTCTCGTCGAGGCCCATGTCCGGACAGCATCATGACGAGGTCGTCGCCGAACTCCTTCGGGTCATTGGGATCGTCGACGACGAACGCGCCGTAGAGGCCGCGGCCGACTTGAGCCGACGGAGTCCGTGTGCGGGTGATACCAATACGTGCCGGCGTCCTTGAGCACGAAGTCGTAGCGGAATTCGCCGCCGGTTGCGATCGGGCTCCTGCGTCGCGCCCGGCGCGCCGTCCATCTCGTTCGGCACTCGAATGCCGTGCCAGTGGATCGTCGTCTCCGCGGGCAGCGAGTTCTTGAAGTGCACGATGACGCGATCGCCGACCTTCGCGCGAATCATCGGACCCGGGACGGTGCCGTTGTAGGTCCACGCGGGCGTCGTCGTGCCGGGCAGGATCTCGACGTTGGCGACGCGCGCTTCGAGCTCGATCTCGAGGACGTTCGGATCCGGGTTCAGGTCCTCTGGTATCTGCATCGCGAGCTCGTCGGCCCAGCCGTCCGGCTGACTGACGTCGCGCGCGGCGCGCGGCGCCGATTCCTCGGGCGGCTTCGCGCGCTCGCAGCTCGCAGCGAGGCCTGCGGCCAGCAGAATCGGCCAAGCTTGAAAAGCAGCGCCTAAATCCAAGGGCCATTCTCATTCCCATTGAGTCAGCGTGAGGCCGGGCGCCCCGCTTCGCTATTGGTAGATCTACGAACCTGCACCGGGCCGCTATGTTGCTGCTCGCGGGCTCGGTTCCGAGGATTGGGCCGTCAAAAAGGCGGCCTAGGCGAGCATTGTATTCGGAGGCATTGCCTCGCGCTTATCGCAAAGCGAATATGCAGCTCACTGACGGCCGATTGGCGCCGCTTCTGCAGAAATCTTGAACTGGAGCTTGGCCGTTCGACCCTGACGCGTATGCCGAGCAAAGACGACACACGCGGGCGAGTGAAGGCGATCTGCCGGACCTTTCCGGGCGTCGAGCACGAAGACCAGGGCGACCACGCGATCTACCGCGTGCGCGGCAAGGTGTTCGCTGTACTTCCTCGACAACCACCACGGCGACGGCATCGTTTCGGTCTGCGTGAAGTCGCAGCTCGGCGAGAACCTCGACAGGGCGCGGCTCGAGCCCGAGCGTTTCTACCTGCCGGCCCACATCGGGCCGCGCGGCTGGTTCGGGATGCGGCTCGATCGCGGCCGCGTGCGCTGGCGCGAGGTCGAGGAAGTCGTCGAGCGGAGCTACCGGCTGACGGCGCCCGAAGACGCTGCTGAAGCGGCTGGACGCGGCGACAACCTTGATCGCGCGGCCGCGTAGCTGCATAATCCGCGCGCGGGATGGGTGTGCCGCGCGGTTGCGTTCCGATTGCCGGACTGCGAGGAGAGAGCCATGAGCTGGTGGGGTTGGTGCATCGTCGGCACGCTGCTGCTCGCGGCCGAGCTGTTCGCCGTCGACGCTCAGTTCTATCTGATCTTCATCGGCGTAGGCGCGATCGTCGTCGGCCTCATCGGCCTCGTCGGCATCGACTTGCCTGACTGGGCGCAATGGATGACGTTCGCCGTACTCTCGGTCGCCGCGATGCTCACGGTCCGGCCGCACCATGTACGAGAAGCTGCGCGGAAGGCTCGTCGGCAAGGTCGACAGCGACGTCGCGCAGCGTCGTCCTGATCCCGGAGGCTCTCGCGCCCGGTAAGTCGATGCGTATCGAGTATCGCGGCAGCGGCTGGACCGCGCGTCAACGTCGGCGACCGGCCGATCCCGGCCGGCGAGGAAGTTCGGATCGAGGCCATCGACGGCCTCACGCTTCGCGTGCGGCTCAACTAACGATAAGACGTCCGCCGGAGATCTCATGGATCAAGCACTGTTGTTAGGCATCGTAATCGCGGCACTCGCGTTCTTCTTGCTGATGAAGACGGCGATCGTCGTGCCGCAGCAGAGCGCGTACATCGTCGAGCTCTGGGGCAAGTACAGCCGCACGCTGCAGGCCGGCTTCCACATCCTGGTTCCGCTCATGGAGCGCGTCGCCTACAGGCACAGCTTGAAGGAGATGGCGATCGACATCCCGGAGCAGGTCTGCATCACGAGGGACAACGTGCAGGTCGGCATCGACGGCGTGCTCTATCATGCAGGTCCTCGACGCGGCGCGCGCCTCGTACGGCATCGCGAACTACGAGTTCGCGATCTCGCAGCTCGCGCAGACGACGCTGCGCAGCCAGATCGGCAAGATCGAGCTCGACCGCACCTTCGAGGAGCGCGCCGCGATCAACGCCAACGTCGTCAGCGAGCTCGACAAGGCGTCCGAGCCCTGGGGCGTCAAGGTGCTGCGCTACGAGATCAAGAACATCAACCCGCCGCGCGACGTGATCCAGGCGATGGAGAAGCAGATGCGCGCGGAGCGGAGAAGCGCGCCGTGATCCTCGACCTCCGAGGGCGAGCGCGACGCCAAGATCAACCAGGCGGAGGGCGAGAAGCAGCGCGTGATCAAGGAATCCGAGGCTTCGCGTCAGCAGCAGATCAACGTGGCGCAGGGCGAGGCCGAAGCGATTCTCGCGGTGGCGACCGCGACGGCCGAGGGCCTGCGGCGCGTCGCCGAGGCGCGTCGCCACGCCGGCGGACGCGAGGCGATGCAGCTGCGCGTCGCGGAGGACTACGTGACAGCAGCTCGGCAACCTCGCGCGCACGGCCAACACGCTCGTGGTTCCGGCGAACCTGAGCGACATCGCGAGCATGATCGCGCTCGCGACGAAGGTCTTCGACCAGACGCGTGCGCAGGCCGGGACGATGCCCGCCGCGCGCCAGCGGCCGCGCTTCTTCGCTTTTTCTTGGCAGCCTTCTTCTTCGGCTTGGCCTTGGCCGGCTTGCGCGCAGGCCTTTTTCTTGACGGCGCGCGCTTCGCTTTCTTGCGCGCCTTCGGTGCAGCGCGTTTGCGCGCGGCGCTTTCTTGGCCGCCTTGCGTGCCGCCGGCTTCTTCGCGGCTGCCGTTGCTTCGCAGGCGCGCGCGCCGCGAGCTTCCGGTCTCGGCGGCCGTGCCTGCGCGCCCGCCTTGTGAAGCGCGAAAAACGCGCCGTAGGGGTCCATGAGCTGGGCGACGCGATCGCCGCCAGGCACGTCCATCGGCCCCATGAGCACCGAGCCGCGCGCGGACTTGGCGCGCTCGACGAGTGCCCTCGAGATCCGCGACGCTGATGTAGCCGAGCCAGTACGCGCCGCCGGGCTTGCCCTGGGCGCCTTTTGTCGAACATGCCGCCGAGCTGCCGGCCGTTGCGGCCGAAGACCAGATACACTGCCCATCGGGCCCATGTCGTGCTCGGCGACGAGGTCCCAATCGAACAGCGCCGCATAGAAGCCGAACGCGACATTCAGGAGCTGCCGTCGTCGCGAGCTCGTTGCCACGAAAACTTCGCCGGCTTTGGGCGCCGTCTCGGGCTGCGGCGCCGTCGCGGAAGCGTGCACGCCGAACGTAGCGCCCTGCGGATCGACGAAGCACGGCATACCGGCCGCCGTTCGGCAAAGCCGCAGGCGCCGTCTGCACGCGGCCGCCTAGGCGCGTCGCGGCATCGATCGTCGCATCGACGTCGGTCGTGCCGATGTACGCCAACCATTGCGGTGTGCCGGAGCGCTCCTCGACCGCCCCGCCTATCGGTCCGCTCTTCGCAGCGAACATCTGGTATCCCGGGTCCTGGTCCCAGCTCTGGACGGCCCAGCTGGCGACCTTTTTGTAGAACTCCTGAGCCCGCACGATTCGGCGTATAGAGCTCGTGCCAGACGAATCGGCCGCGAACGGTGGCGTTTGCCATACGAACCTCCGCTGTCGCTTGAGACGTGAATGGAGCCGCGCGAGCGCGCTCGGCACGTCTGATCCTGAGCGCACGGGCTTGCCGACGCAAGCGGTCGCGCGCGGTCGACCAGTTTTCGGCGGTAGCTCGCAACGGAGATCGCTCGTGCGCGCATTCGTCGTCCTCGGGGACAACTGTGACCGGAGTCGCGTCCGAAGGGCGCGAAAACCGGTACTATTCCGCTCAACCTTTTACGTAAGCCGGCCGGCTTCTCGAGGCGCAGGAACGCAGCCACATGACGATGAACACCACGCTCGTGATCAACGCCAAGGGCGGCGTCGGCAAAAGCACGATTACGACGAATCTCGCGAGCTACTTCGCGGCCCGCGACATCCGCGACGACGATCGCCGACTTCGATCCTCAAGGCTCGAGTCTGAACTGGCTGGCACAGCGCAGCAGCGGACGCGCGCAAGATTTGCGGCGCCGACCTCTCCAGCCGCATCGGTGGCGGGTTCGCGAAGCGGCAGGCGCGCGATACCGCGCGAGACGCGTCAGCTGATCATCGACGCGCTGGCGGGACCGTGCGCTTGCTGCTGCAGGATCTCTGGCGCGCACGCAGTCGATTCTGATCCCGGTCGCGCCGTCGTCGATCGACGTGCATGCGACCGCGAATTTCATCAGGAGCTCCTGCTCGTCGGCCGCGTCCGCTTCCGCAACCATTCGAGATTCGCCGTCGTCGCGAACCGGGTGCGGAACTCGAAGCGATCTACGCGCCGCTCGAGCGCTTCGTGTCCGCGCTGAACATCGCTGTTCCTCGGGCGCGTCACGGACTCCGACGTCTACGTCGAGGCGGCCGAAACGGGACTCGGCGTGTTCGATCTGCCGGCCGGGCCGCGCAGGCGCGGAGCAGCGCAGTTCCTACCCATCACGCGCTGGGTCCAAGGCGAGCAGGCGGCAACGGAAAGTGAGACGAACAACGTCGTTCCGATCACCGCGGCCGCGCGCGCCCAAGACGCAGCGCTCGCGCGACGCAGCTCGAGCTGCCGGCGACACGTGCTGCTGTGTTGCGGCTTTCGCCGCGCGCCGAATTCCCTTTCTTCCGCACCTACGGCGCTTCGCGGTAGGCCGCTTGGATCGCGGCGTTGATGCGGCCCGTGGCCGCCGCGCCGCCCTGCGGTGCGAGATCGCTGAACTGCTGTGCCAGCGCCGGAGCGATGGCAGCTTGCGCGGCTTCGACTGACTGACCCTGGCGTTTTGCGGCGCGTGTTTGCGTTTGCACAGCCGTTAGATACTCGCGATAGCGCAGCGAGGCGTCTTCGCGTCGATGAGCCGGCCGTGCGCCGGCACGACGACGCGCGGCGCGAACTGCTTGGAACTTCTGCGATGCTCGCAGCCATTGCGCGATGTTCGCCGCTTGCGCGCTCGCCGCCGGGAATACCGGCATGACGACGTCGCCCGTCAGCAGGACTTTGTCTTCTTCGACATACATCACGGTGTCCCCGCGCGTGTGCGCCGGTCCGACGCCGGAGAGCCGCACGTGCACGCCTCCGAGATCGAGCGTCATCTCGTCGTCGAACACCGTGTCCGGCTTGCGATAGCTCGCTTTCGACCAGCAGCGCTGCGACAGCCGGCGAAAACCCGGAAGCGCTCGATCGTTTGCGCGCCTTGCTCGTCGGTTTCCGCTTGCTGACCGCGCCAGCCGAATCATTTTCGCGTTGGCCGGAAACGCCGTCGCGCCCAGGTCGTGCTCGGGATGGAAGTGCGTCGCGGTTAGGTAGAAGTCGGTGTTGTCGGACAGCTTGCGCGCTTCCTCGAGCACGATCGCGCCGTTGTCGGGCCCCATTCCCGTGTCGACGATCAGCGTCGCGCGCTCGCCGACGACGATTCCGACGTTCGGCACGAAGCCGACGTTGTCGTCGAGGATCACGTAAGCGTGATCCGAGATTTTCATCGTCGCGCCGCGCTTGATCATCGGCGCCGGCACCGCCGGCCTGTTGACCGAACGCGCGCGTGGGCGACGCATACCGCGAGGCACGGCGGCGATACCGCGAGCGCTAGGCTTGAGCTTCATGGGGCAACTCCTCGCAGAGGATTTCGCTAAGCGGACGTGCTGCGTGCGGAACGGCTTGCGCTTTCCTCGAGCCGCGGTGACCTTCCGGCGCGATCGCCTTGCCCGTGCCCTTCGGCTGGAAGCGCGGCACGAGCTGATGCTTGCCGTTGCCGATCAGATCGTCGCGGCCCATGCGCTTCAGCGCCGCGCGCAGCATCGGCCAGTTGTTCGCGATCGTGGTAACGCAGGAACGCCTTGTGCAAGCGCCGCACCTTGAGGCCCTTCGGAACGGCGCACGTCTTCCGACGTCGCGCGTGACGCGCGCGCAGCGGATTCTTGCCGGAGTGGTACATCGCGGTGGCCGTCGCCATCGGCCCCGGCAGGAACGCCTGGACCTGATCGGCGCGGTAGCCGTTTTCCTTGAGCCACAGCGCGAGCTCGAGCATGTCCTCGTCGGTCGTGCCGGGATGCGCCGCGATGAAGTACGGGATCAGGTACTGCTCCTTGCCGGCCGCCTTGCGAGTAGCGGTCGAACAGCTCCTTGAACCTGTAGTACGTGCCGACGCCGGGCTTCATCATTTTCGACAGCGGCCCTTCGCCGATCGCCTCGGGCGCGATCTTGAGATACCCGCCCGTGTGATGCTGCGCGAGCTCCTTGACGTACTCCGGGCGACTCGATCGCGAGGTCGTAGCGCACGCCCGACGCGATCAGCACCTTCTTGATGCCCGGCAGCTCGCGCGCTTGCTGGTACAACTTGATCAGCGGCGCGTGGTCCGTGTTCAGGTTCGGGCACACGCCGGGATACACGCACGACGGCCGGCGGCACGCCGACTCGATCTCGCGGCTCTTGCACGCGAGCCGGTACATGTTCGCGGTCGGCCCGCCGAGATCCGGAGATCACGCCGGTGAAGCCCGGCACGGTGTCGCGGATCGTCTCGATCTCGCGCAGGATCGAGTCCTTCGCTGCGGTTCTGGATGATCCGGCCCTCGTGCTCGGTGATCGAGCAGAACGTGCAGCCGCCGAAGCAGCCGCGCTGGATCGTGACGGAGAAGCGGATCATCTCGTACGCCGGGATCTTCGCGTTGCCGTAGGCCGGATGCGGCACGCGCGCGTACGGCAGCTCGTAGATGCGCGTCCATCTCGTCGCTCGTAGAGCGGCACCGGCGGCGGATTGAGCCACACGTCGCTCGCGCCGTGCCGCTGCACGAGCGCGCGCGCGTTGCCCGGGTTCGACTCCATGTGCAGGATCCGCGACGCGTGCGCGTAGAGCACCGGGTCGTCGCGCACTTGCTCGTAGCTCGGGAGGCGGATGTAGCTCGTGTCGCGATCGGCGCGTCGGGACGCTGCGCGTGAAGCGCACGACGTGAACGCCGGGCTCCTTCGCAGCGCTTCTCGCGCGCGGCGGCCGCGATCTCGGGCTCCATCGCGTAGGGATCGGGGTGCTTGCTCGACGGGCCCGGCGTGTCGAGATGCGTCGAGTCGATCTCGGTCCAGCCGTCGCCGGCCGCCGTGCCGAGCAACGCGGTGCCGCGCACGTCGCGAATCGCGCTCGGCGTGCTCGCCGGCCGCGAGCCGGTGCGCGATCTCGACGATCTGCCGCTCGCCGTTGCCGAACACGAGCAGGTCGGCGCGCGCGTCGAGCAAGATCGAGCGCCGCACCTTCTCCTGCCAGTAGTCGTAGTGCGCGATGCGGCGCAGGCTCGCCTCGATGCCGCCGATCACGATCGCCGCGTCCGCGAACGCCTCGCGCACGCGCTGCGCGTAAACGATGACGCTGCGGTCGGGCCGCAAGCCGCCGACGCCGTCCGGGCGTGTACGCGTCGTCGCGTGCGCACGCGCCGGTCGGCCGTGTAGCGGTTGACCATCGAGTCCATGTTGCCGGCGGTGATGCCGAAGAAGAGCGCAGGCGCTCCGAGCCGCGCGGTCGACCGCCGATTTCAGGCGGCTCGGGCGCCCGCAGCTCTTCTTCGGTATCGTAACATGAACTCGATCGGTGGTCGATCCCACGGCTCGACAAACTTTGCGTCAGCGTGCCATACTACCGGGCGGCGGCGGCAAGCGGTGACAATTTACGCCAACGCGTGCGCGAGGCGTTTCATGGTCAGGCCGTCGTCATCGGCGGCATCGAAGCCGCCAGCTCGATACTGGCGAAGGTGCGGCGCTCGATCTCGACGCGCGCGCCGATCTGCTCGTGTTCGGCAACGGCTGCGACAACTTCAGTCGCATCGCATCGCGGCCGGCAAACCAGTACGGCACGCATCAGCTGCTTTCGGCGCATTCTCGACGGTGTTGGCGACTCGACTGCTCTCGGCTACGCCGGGCCCCGTCGAGCGCCATCGGGTAGACTCGCGGCGACCTGAAAACGCTTCTGCTTACTACTCGCTTGCCGCGTCCCCATTTCGCGCCTGCAGCTACATCCGCATCCCGAGCTTCGAGTAACTGCAACGCCTCAGCATCCTGCGGCAACGCGCGCGCTTCTCGATGCAGGAACGCGGCGTCAGCGACGTCTGGACACGAATCCGCTGCCGCTACCGCTCTCAGCGAGATGGACCCATCAGGCGCGTGCTGAGGCATGCGGCTGGCGCGAGATCCCGGCACGCGAGTGATCGGTTCTCCGTCGCGATTCGGCGCGTATGCGTCGCCAGTACGAGACATCATCAGAACACGGCAGCGTTGATCTGCCGGATCGAGACATTCCGTTCCGGGTTCACAGGCGTCATCTCCGATCTCGTTTGAACCGACCGCGAACATGTATCGCCTCGCGTGCAAGGCCTGCGAGATCGAATCGACTGTCGTGTGCCGCCAGCTGTGTGCCCGAACCTGAACGCGGATCACGCGCCGCTGGTTCGGGGTCGGCGCTGCGGCAGGAAGCGCGCAGTTAGCCGGGGATCCAGAAGGTGCCTCGTAGACGTTCGCCGACTGGCGTGATCGCCGGCCCGATCGGGGCTAAAGCGCGGCACCACGCAGGCGAATCAGATCGCCCGGGATCGGCGAACGCTGTCGGCGGCGTCATTACAGTTCGAAACGGCTCTTCGACCGCTACTCACTGAGCGTCGTTGAGCGCGATCCTTGCTTCATCTGCACCCGTACGTTTCGACGAGGACGTGCTCGGCTCGCCTTCAACTGAAACGACTGCCGCGCGGATCAGAGTTGACGCCGAGGCCATTGGCGCGTGGCAACCTGCAGAATACGCGACGTCGGAAGCGTGATGATCGGCACTCCGCCATCTTTGCGTTACCGCGATCCCGGCAACTGACCGATGCTGCGCGCGCTGAGCGCATGCGCCGTTTGTCGGCAACGTAGAGCATCAGCTCGTGCCGCGCTCCGGCGCAGTCGCGCGGGCGGCTCAGGCACGAGCCGTTCCACGCAGCATCCGCTAGCGAATCCTCTGAAGAGTTGCCCCCGTAGCTCAGGCCTGGCATCGCGGTCGTACCTGAATCGCGGTATGCGTCGCTTACGCGGCGTTCGGCGTCAACAGCCGGCGGTGGCATCTGTTAACGGCGGCCGACGTCGGATCACGCATGTGATCGCCGACGACAACGTCGACTCGTGAACTGCGTGGAATCTCCGGCGATCGTCGACACGAGAATGAGACGACAACGGCGCGATCGCGCGCAGACCTCCGACAACGCCGACTGCATTACCAACTACGACTGCACTTCATCCCGGACGCGACGGCGTTTCCGGTAACGAAACTGGCGAGAGGTCAGCGCGAAGCGGAGGCGACAGATGGCGCAGGCTGTCGAGCGCTCTTCTCACTCGCCGGCTATCTGGCATGTCAGAAAGCAATCATGAACGCGATGACCGACGACAGATGACGATCTCGGAAGACACGACTTTCTCCGGCGGATCAGTTTCAGCACGCGCCGGGATCCTGTCGAGAAGACAGTCCTGGCGACGAGCGACGTCGTCGCCATTCCGGCGACGAAAAGCGCGCTGGCGGCGGCGCGTCACCGATCAACTCTCGGTATCTGCGGTTGCGCCAGCGTCGTGGCGTCGGCGCACGGCCGTGTGCAGTATCGACGTTGCAGGCGCTGGCGCGCGCCGCAGCTGCTCAGAGTCGGTAGAAGCCGCGCAGAAACGCCATCGCTCCGGGCTGTTTGTGTTAGGCAGCTCGATCTGTTTGCTGGGCGCAGGCCGAATCGGCGCCGCGATCCGACGACTTACCGAGTAGGCTGCGACGAGGATTCGTGCGCTGGCACCAGTGTCGCCGGCAGCTCGAGAGCTCTTCGCGATCGGCGCTTTGCGTCTTTGACGCGGCCGCAATGATCGACGTGCTCGCCTGCTTCCGTTGCCACCTGTCGCCAGCGCATCATAATCGTGGGCTCGCTGCTCACGCCTGCGGTATCGGTAACGATCCGCGCCGAGTCAACCGCCGACGACAGACATCAGGTCGTGACGCCAGAAGACCAGGATCATTCGGACACAAGCACGCTCGGGCGGCGCATCGATCGGCTTCGAAATTCACGCGGTTGACGATGTGTCGGTGAGAAGCAGTGTTTCCTCGCCCCGATCCGGTTTCAGTCGCTGCGTCGATCGACGGCGGCTGACCGGTCAGAGATCATTCCGCCAGCCGATCTGACGCGTCGCGGTATCTTACGCTGCCATGCGAACCACCGCCGATGCGACGAGTCGCCTGCAATCTGCGCGTCTGCCAGCCGGGCCCAGTCGAGTCGTCATCTGGGCGTCTTCGCGAGATTCGTCATGTCGTCAGCGACACGCAACTCACGGCGTGATATCGATCATGTGGCTACCTCGCCCATGAGCTCGCGCCCGGACATGCGACCTCCGGTCGCAGTGTCCCCGGGACGACGAATGCGCAGCGATCTCCGTTGCGGCACCTGGCGCGACACCGCATCGGCAACCGCTGCCACGCTAGTCGAGCGACGTCGGCCGCGCTCATTCACGTACATGCGGCAGCGGAGGTTCGTATGGCAAACGCCGTTCGCGGCCTAAAGATGCGGCGCAGCTCTGCCACTCAGGATTCTACAAGGTCGCCGGCTGGGCAGTCAGGCCTGAGACCGGACTGTTCGCTTCTGGCGGCAGACGCCGTGAGCACGAGGCGGTTTTGTGTTGGCGTACATCGGCACGACCGGCGTCGATGCGACGTCGATCGCGACGCCTGGCAACGTGCGGGCGGCGCCTGCGGCACTATGACGCGTTCGGCGTGCACACTCCACGATGGCTGCAACGGTTCGGCTACATGCGGCGCTGTTCGACGGGACATCGTCGCCGGCGACGACGACAGATGTATCTGGTCTTCGACGCGGCAACCGCGGCTCGATGATGGACTGGGCAGGCGCTGGAACAACCGCGGCCTTTCGGCTAGCGGATCTCGAGGCCGTCGACGTCGCGCGCGGCCTCGCTCGTGGCGCAATCGCGTCGCCCAGCTATGGACTACGGCGCGTTTCAGCGGCTTCTGGCGACGCGCAAGGCAGCCGCCGGATTAGCCTGCAGGCAGCCACTCTGGAAGCCAGCCAGCGCCAGACGCGCTGCTGGGATACTCAGCGAACGCGATCGAAGAACCCGCGCCAAACAACCGAAAGAACTGCCAAAGAAAAAAACGGCTACCTTCGCGCGGCGGGCATCGCTCGAGAACCTTCGTGCGGCGCGATCATCGCGATCGCCGCCGAGCGCGTCGATTCGCGGCGCGTCGCATGCAGCTCACGCATCTCGATCAGCGGCGACCGCCACGCGCCGCAACCTCCCCGCGGTCGCAGTTACCACCGCCGGCTACGTTGATGCTGACGCAGCCTCCGGTCACGCGCCGCAGTTATTCTTGGCGTCGCTCTGCTTCTTCCCGCTCCGCGTCTGATCGCCTGGACACGATCGCGCCGGCAACGAACTGATCTTGATCATCGAACTGCGCTGCGCTCCGGACGCCTTGTCAACTCGCTGACGACGTTAACGTCATGGCGCGCTCCTCGAAAGGCCTGCGGTCGAGCGCCGATGCGCAGCGTCGTCTGCGCGGCTGCTGAATCACTGAACTCGTAGTTCACGTGCCGTTACGGCATTTGCGCCACGGCAGAGATCGCAAATCGCGGGCGCGTCCGGGATAATCGTCGCCATCTCGCTCGAAGCGTGAGCGACGCTCAATGGCGCTCCGGCACTGCTTGGCGACAACGATCGCGCGCGATATGGCGTCTCTGCTGCCCCGGCACGACGACAACATCTCGGCAGAAAAATCTGCGACCGCGTGCTAACAGATGGTGCTGGATCATGGATGCTCGGCGGTTGGCGCTTATCGTTAGTTGACACTTTGCCCTTGAAGGTGAGGCCGTCGATGTCGATCAGGCCGATCGACGTCATGCGGTGGCGTCCAGCTGCTGCCGCGTATCGAACGCGTCGCGCGGGCCTTCGGGATCAGGACGAGCTGCGCGACGTCATATCGACCTGCGCCGACGCAGCTTCTCAGTGCAGCGGACCGTGAGCATCGCGGCGACCGGAGTACTGGCGGGCGTCATCCATTGCGCCCAGTCGAAACAGTCGATGCCGGCAGGTGATGGGCGGCGACGATCGCATCTGCCGATGAAGATCAGATCGACGTCGACTGGCTTCGGCCGCGAGCAGCAGCGTAGCGTTACCAGCTCATGTCTTCACTGCGTCCTTTAATCAGAACGCGACTTCCACGACACACCACACCGCATGAAATACACGCGACCGCGCGCCAGATGTGCCCCGCGGATTTGCGTTCCGGTGCCGGACTGCGAGGAGAGGCCATGAGCTGGTGGGTTGGTGCATCGTCCGGCACGCTGCTGCTCGCTGGCCGAGCTGTTCGCCGTCGACGCTGGAGGTCTATCTGATTCTTCATCGGCGTGAAGGCGCGCGATCGTCGTCGGCCTCCAGCATCGGCCTCGTCGGCATCGGCGCTTGCACCTGACTGGGCGCAATGGATGACGTTCGCCGTACTCTCGGTCGCCGCCTGATGCTTTCACGGTCCGCCGCACCATGTATGAGAAGCTGCGCGGACCGTGAGCATCCTGGGCATTAATTGGCGAACGCCGTCTGGCACAAGTCGATACCGGCTGTTCGACGACGATCGCGCCACCGATGATCAGATGGCTGGCGTCGACGACGATGCACCAACCCCGCCATCGTAATCTCGCAAATCCGGCAATCGGAACACGCCGGGCACACCCATCCGCACCGCTTGACCGCGTG
>ERZ1370068.7775-contig-6671_pt1 | contig 18239 bp, 28 predicted proteins | sample MGYA00561227_ERZ1370068 | MGnify/ENA primary metagenome ERZ1370068 (study PRJEB38410, sample SAMEA6850437) | metagenome | study: Metagenomic assessment of the ecological functions of the soil: analysis of the soil microbiota associated with the...
TTTTTCATTGCAGCCGTTTACTGCATAACACGACTGAGGGTTCAGGGTCCACTACGGTGACGGTGAAACGCACCGGCGACCTGACGCGGGCGGTGACGGTGGGTTACGCCAGCGGCGCCGACAATGGTTTGCCGTGTTCGACGGCGAACGGAGTGGCGACGCCGAAGTGTGACTTCACCGCGGCGCTGGGCACGCTGAGTTTTGCGGCCGGTGAAGACACCAAAGTGGTGAACATCCTGATCAGCCAGGATGGGTTTGTCGAGGGACCGGAGACGTTCACGGTTGCCTTATCAAACTCCGACCAACAATGCGGCTCTGGGGCCAACTGCCACGTCCACGACGACGATTGCTGATGATGCGACTGAGCCGGCGCCACCGACCAACGTGATCGATGACGCGCGGAACTTTGTGCGGCAGCATTATCACGACTTCCTCAACCGTGAACCTGACCACAGCGGCTGGGACTTCTGGACCAACCAGATCACTTCCTGTGGCAGCGATGTCCAGTGCAACGAAGTCAGGCGGATCGATGTGTCGGCCTCGTTCTTCCTCTCGATTGAGTTCCAGCAGACGGGCTATCTGGTGGAGCGCTTCTACAAAGGTTGGTTACGGCGATGCGACGGGTAACTCGACGTTTGGGAATCCGCACACGCTGGCGGTGCCGATTGTGCGAGGCCAACGAGTTTCTCACCGACACCCAACGGATAGGGAGAGGTGTGGTCGTGCTGCAACCAGGCTGGGAGCAGGTGCTGGAGAATAACAAGCAGGCTTATGCGCTGGAGTTTATCCAGACGGCGCGCTTCACCGCGGCGTTGCCGACGACGATGACCCCGGCGCAGTTCGTGACTCGGCTAAATCAAAATGCCGGTGGAGTATTGACGCTGGCTGAACAGCAGACGGCGATCGACTTGTTCGGCGGAGCCGGGAACACGACCAACCAGACGGCCCGGGCGCAGGCGGTGCGGATGGTGGCTGAAGATCAGGACCTCTACAACGCCGAGTTCAATCGCGCGTTCGTGCTGGCGCAATACTTCGGCTACCTGAGACGGAATCCGAATGACGCGCCGGATTCAGACTACACCGGCTATGACTTCTGGTTGACGAAGCTGAATCAGTTCAACGGGAACTATATCAACGCCGAAATGGTCAAAGCGTTTCTGAGCTCGATTGAGTATCGACAGCGGTTTGGTCCGTGAAGATCAACCAGAGATGTGCGAGTGCTCGGTAATTACATACTTGACGCGCACAGGGGCACCAGAGACTAATCGGTGGTCGTGGCGCATTAGACGTGAGTATGGCGTACCCGTGAAAGCTCTGAATCAAGCCGTCAAGAGAAACTTATAGGTTCCCTGAAGAGTTAGTCTTTCGTTTGATGCGGTCAGAGTTCGGTACCTTGAGGTCACAATTTGTGACCTCAAACACTCGATAAGGTCCCCGCTATTTGCCCTTTGCCCATTTTTGCAACCAGATCATTAGGCCATCTCACTACGCGCCCGAGACAGCCCCTGGACTAAACGGGCTACGATTTCTGGTTGACGAGAATTGAATCAGTTCAACGGGAACTATATCAACGCCGAGATGGTCAAAGCCTTTTTGTCTTCGATTGTATCGGCAGAGATTGGCCTGAACGGGCAACTGTCCCGGTTGAAATCGTCACTAAAAGGCTTGGTCTGAAGCCTCACCCTCGACTACCGGCTTGGCAGACAGAATAATTTCAGGGTTAAATTAGCGGCTGAGTTGGCGCCTATGGATCCGGCTTCGCTCCGTTTTGGGAGCGTAATGGACTGGAGCGCAACCGTCCCGGTTGCTCCGCCGCCTACGAGTTGCCAGCGAGGACGCTTGCGCGCCAGTAAAAGGAATTACCGCATTGAACAAAGTAGTCCAGCCACGCCCTCGCAATTCCCGTGTGGCTCAAAATCCAGCTTTTCGCCGCGCCTTGCGTCGCTACCTCCTATTGATCGCGGGCCTCGTATTCGGGGCCGCCGCTGTTGCCGGTTACCTGAATCCCGGCAGTCGCGCGCAGACAGTCTCTGACAACAGCGAGGCGGCGTTTGCGCAGAAGGCAGATAAAACCCTGAAACTTATCCGTGCGGCCGTCGCTATGGATCGCGCGGCAGTAGCCAAAGGCAGGTTCGCGCAGCCGCAGTCGATGGTCGATCAAACCGCGCGCTTCGCCGCAATTACCCGTAGTGGCAGCCTTACCAATGTCGCAGTGATAGTGAGCCTGGCCGGGGCGAACACGGATCAATTAAAAACGCGGGGTTTGCAATTCAGGCTCAAGTGGGCGAGATCGCCACGCTCGAGTTGGATGTGGATCAGCTGCCGAAACTTGCGTCGCTAGCCAGCGTTCGCAAGATCTTCGCGGCTACTCTTCGTCATCCGCTGAATGATCGCGCGAGACAATCAATCGGAATCGATAACAGCGCCGGTCAAAGGGTCGTATCACAGGTTGGACGAGGCGTCGTGGTTGGTATCATCGATACCGGGATCGATTTTCGACATTTGGATTTTACCAAGCCGGGTAGTTCGGGCCACGAGACTCGAATCAAGGCTTTGCTCGACATGACCGTTTATGACAGCCAGTCGACCAATCGCACCTGGAACTATGCGCTTGCGGGGCAGTTGGAGACTATCGGCCATTTGTACACGCCAGCCGATCTCAATTCGGCATTGCAGCTGGCCAAGCCAGCCGATCAAAACGCGGACCCCGTAAAGCAGCGCGATAAAAACGGCCACGGAACTCACGTGGCCGCAACGGCCGCTGGGAATGGCCTCTCTTCACCGACTCCGGGAGTCTATGCGGGGATGGCGCCAGAAGCTGACCTGATTATCGTTAAGGCTAGCCGGCAAAATGACGGCAAGGACACGTTTCGCACCACTGACATCATTAACGCTTTGGAGTTTATCAAACAGAAAGCTGCCGAGTTGGGCGAACCCTTTGTCATTAACCTGAGCCTGGGCAGTCAGGGAGGACCTCACGATGGCAGCAAACCAGGATGAACGCGCCATCGATACTCTGGTGAACGGCGCCAGCGGTCAGAGCGGTATGTGTGGCGGCCGGCAATGAGGGGAGATACGAGCATTCACGCCCTGGCCACGGTCCCCACGGGCGCCAGCCAATCGCTGGGTTTTAATGTCAGTGGCGCCGCGGAGTTTATCGATCTTTATCAAAAGAACTCTGATCGGTTCCTCGTGACGATAACCCGGCCGGACGGCACTACCCTGGGCCCGGTCGCATACGATCCAAATGGATTTGCATCACCGAATGGACAGGCTTCGGATCAATATGTACAGATCTACAATAGCAACGACGACAAAGGGGATTCGGACGCCGCCAACGACCAGCCAGATATTTTTATTATTTTCAAGCCTGGTGCGCCGAGCGGCGCCTGGCAGTTAACCCTCCAGGATGCCGATACAAGTGCGAATCAGCCCTTTGACGCCTGGGCCGGCGATGGCGTTACGTTTAGCAACTTCGTTGACAAGAGTTCTCACTTGATTGCTTCACCGGGTACCGCGCGCGGCGCGATTACTGTCGGTGCCTTCATCACCAGGTCGGCATCTTTTCCTGTCGGAGGCTACGCGCCTTTCACCAGCCCCCGGGCCTACTGCCGACGGCAGACAAAAACCGGACATCAGTGCGCCCGGATACTATCTTTATTCGGCCCGCTCAACTGACGTGGCTGATTCCAACTATGGAACGATTGGAGCGGGACCAGACGCTCCCGCCGACAGCGTGCATTACACTGGCCTCGCCGGCACGAGCATGTCCACCCCGGTCAGTGCAGGTGCGGTGGCGCTGTTACTCGAGTCAAGTCCTTCGCTTACCAGTGAGCAAATCAGGATTCAATTCGTAACACTGCGGTGCGTGATTCTTTTACGGGCCCGCCAGATTGGACGCCTCAATTCGGTGTGGGCAAGTTGAACATTGCCGCAGCGATCGAACTGGGTGGGCGCCCCGTTTACACGATTTCCGGAAAGATCAATGGGCTGGGCGCCGAAGCAACCGCTTCCGTAAACCTGAGCGGCTCGAAGACAGAGTTGGCCTCGGTTGATTCGTCAGGAAATTATCGGTTCAGAAACTTGGTTGCCGGCGGCACCTACACCGTTACGCCACGCGTTCAAAGCATCTACCAATACAGTCTTACGCCGCCGAGCTACACGTTTTCCAATCTGGGCGCAAACCAGTCGGCAGATTTTTCTGCGAGCCGAGCGAACTACAACATCAGTGGCCGGGTTACCGGCCTGAGCGGCAATGGCGTGGCCGGAATCTCGATCCGGCCTAACTTTGGCAGCTCACAAACTGTCCTTACTGACGCGAACGGCAATTACCTTTGGAAAATCTGCCCGCCGGTATTACAGCTATGACGTCGTGGCCGGCAATCTCAATTACGTGCTTGATCCCACTCACCAATTTGTCGGCAAGTTAACCAAAGACGAAGTCGTCAACTTTACTGCCAGCCGGTTGTTCAGCATAACTGGCCAGGTGAAAGACAAGACCGGAAAGGGACTTGCCAACGCGTTCGTGCAAGCTCTCGGCCCGTTCTCGCCGCAGGCAGACACGGATAGCAATGGGAACTACCGGCTAAACAGCATTGTTGAAGCGGGCACATACACGATCACGGCTCGCCTGAACTCTTATGTTGTGGAGCCCAACGGCGCCCTGGTCACAAATGTAAGTTCGGATCAGACTTTGGATTTCGTAGCTCATCAGGCCACGACGACCTCCGCGATTTCCGGGTTCGTCCGGGATCCTAACGGAAATGGAGTTGCAAATGTCCGCGTGCAGTTGAGCGGATCTCTGAGCGGGTTGGGCTGACCAACTTAAACGGCCTCTACCGGTTCGAGAATAATGATTCGGGCGGCAACTATACGGTCACACCTTCCGCCCCGGGAATGTCCTTCACTCCCGCCAGTCGCAGCATTACTAATCTATCCGGCAATCCGGGGTCGCAGGATTTTGTTACTTTCACTAACCCGATAGATGTGGCCGGCCTCTTTGTAGCTCAGCATTATCGAGACTTCCTCAGTCGCGAGCCGGACCAGAGCGGCTTGCAATTCTGGACTAACGAGATAACTTCCTGTGGAAGCCAGTCCGCTTGCATCGAGCCTAAGCGGATCAATGTGTCGGCCTCGTTCTTTCTCTCCATCGAATTTCAGCAGAGCGGTTACCTGGTTGAGCGCTTCTACAAAGTTGCTCTACGGCAATGGTTCGGGAAATTCCACCTTCGGCGGGACCCATCAGCTTCAGTGCCCGTGGTTCGCTTCAGCGAATTCCTTCAGGGCACCCAGCGAATCAGGTAAGGACCTTATCGTTTTACAGCCCGGTTGGGAACAGTTGCTCGAGAATAACAAGCAGGCGTACGCACTGGAGTTTGTTCAGACGACGAGATTCATTACCGCCTTCGCGACCACGATGACGCCCGCGGAGTTTGTTGACAGGCTCAATCAAAACGCGGGGAACGTTCTGTCAGCGAGCGAACGTACGGCTGCGATCAACTTCTTTGGCGCCGCAGGGGACACGAGCAACAACACGGCGCGCGCGCAAGCGCTGCGGCAGGTCGCTGAAGACACCGACCTCTACAACGCGGAATATAATCGCGCTTTCGTGCTGGCTGAATATTTTGGTTATTTGCGCCGCAATCCAAACGACGCGCCCGAATCAACGCTCGACTACACGGGCTATGACTTCTGGTTAACGAAGTTGAATCAGTTCAATGGAAACTATATCAACGCGGAGATGGTAAAGGCGTTTCTATCGTCGATTGAGTATCGACAAAGATTTGGGCCGTGATTCGTCGGATGCGGCGGCGCAGCCCGGAGAAGTTAAGCTACTCGGAAAAGCGGAGCTTTCCGCACATCGAACGGCGAAGCCGTGAGGCATTCCCTAGCGACCTACTGCTCAGGAGACTTTGGTTTCTCAACCTGATCCAGCCTCTTCTCCAGCGCGCGCAGTCGTTTGGGAACCTCGCCCAGTTTCTTGAAAACAGCCACCGCTCGCCAGAACGCGCTTACTTCAAAGGCGGGCGTGCCTACCAGGACTTCGCCCGGCGCAACGTCGTTTGGCACGCCGCTCTGTGGATAAAGAATCGCATCGTCACCGACGGTGATGTGGCCACCGATGCCGACTTGTCCGGTGAGAATGACGCGGTCGCCGACACGCGAACTGCCGGCCAGGCCGACTTGCGCGCACAGCAACGCGTCCTCGCCCACCATGCACGAGTGCCCAATCTGCACCAGGTTGTCGAGTTTCGCGCCGCGCTTGATGCGCGTCTCGCCGGTTGAGGCTCGATCGATCGTTGTGCCCGCGCCTATCTCGACATCGTCTTCGATCACCACGCGACCGGTTTGCGGAATCTTCAACCAGCGCCGCTGTTCGTCTTTGGCAAAACCAAATCCGTCGGCGCCAATTACCGTGTTGTTATGAATGATGACACGCCGGCCGATAACTGAGCCGTCGCGAATTGCCACGCCGGAATGAATTTCTGTGTCGTCTCCGATCGTGACGTTATCGTAAATGGTCGCGTTGGGATGAATGCGCACGCGTTCGCCGATTTCACAATTCTTTCCAATCGCCACGTGGGCGTCGATGAAGATCTCTTTCGGGAGGCGCGTGCTTGAATCAATTACCGCAGAAGGATCGAGCAACGATTCGAATTCACGTTTAGGCTGAAATGCGATTAAGGCTCGAGTGAACGCGAGGTAGGGATCCTTCGCGCGCAGCAGCGCGACGTCCTTACGGGCCAGTTCGAAATCCTCCGCGACATAAATGGCTGATGCGGAAGTGTCGTTGACTCGCGAAGTGTAACGGGGATTCGAAAGAAAAGTGACCTGGCCGGATTGGGCTTGATCGAGCCCGGCCGCGCCGGCGATGTCGATTTCGCTATCGTCTGGGTTGCATGTTGCCCCCGTTAATTCCGCGAGTTCAGAAAGTTTCATGGGCGTTGAGTTTAACGCATCGAGATTGAAAACGGGATCGGGTGACAGCGGTACGCACGCCTCTGGCGCGCTTTATTGCGAGCGATCCGAAGCACGCCGGAGGCGTGCGTACCATCACATCATACTAACCGGATCAATTTCCAGACTCACCGCCCGAGAATCGTTTCCAGCCTCTTCAAAACTCTTCAGCGCCTGGTCGATCACCGCGCGCATCTGTTTGCGGCTGCGGGATTTTATTAGCAGCTGAATTCGAAACTCACCACGCAGCCGGGCGAACGGCGCCGGCGCCGGTCCCAGGATGCGACAAGCGTGTTCACGATTCGCCTCGATTCAAATGTTTCCGCAGTTCTTGCGCGACGCTTCCCGCGCGCGCTGCGTCCTTATTTCGCACCAGGAACAACGCGAGGGCGACGAATGGCGGATAACCCGTGATTGCGGCGATGCCGGATCTCTTCGTCATAGAATCCGCGATAGTCCTGGGCGGTCGCGTGCTTCAAAGCGTAATGATTTGGGTGATAAGTCTGAATTAATACGCGCCCCGGCAAATTGCCACGACCCGCGCGTCCCGGCAACTTGTGTGATCAATTGAAACGTCCTTTCGGCAGCGCGAAAATCCGGCAACGCCAATCCGGCATCGACCGAAACGACACCCACCAGACGTTACGTTGTGAAAGTCGTGTCCTTTCGCGAGCATCTGCGTTCCGACCAGCAAATCGATTTCGCCTTTGTCGAAATCCATCAAACGTTTTTCGAACTCATGCCGTCGCGACTTGGTGTCGCGATCGATGCGGCCGATTCGCAAACGCGGAAAGCGCCGGCGCAGAATCTCCTCGATCTGTTCCGTTCCTTCGCCAACGTAATAGATGTATTTACTGGCGCAGGTGGGGCACGCCGACGGAGCCCGCTGCCTATGATTGCAATAATGACAGACCAGCGTGCTGTCGCTGCGATGATAGGTTAGCGTGACGTCACAGTTGGGACATTCGATCGACTCGCCACATGAACGACAGAGGATGAAACTCGAATAACCACGACGATTCAGCAGGATGATCGTCTGCTCGCCACGAGCGTGCGTATGTTCGATCTCGGCTAACAGCTCATTCGAAAAGACGCCCGGCTTCTTCCGTTGCTTGAAGACTTCGCGCATATCGATCACCTCGGCTCGCGCGAGGGCCGATTCGCAATCCGCTCAGGCAATTGCAAATATTCGTACTTGCCGGCCAGCGCGTTGTGAAACGATTCGAGCGAAGGCGTGGCCGATCCGAGCACAACCACGGCCGACTCTTTCTGGGCGCGGACAATGGCGCTGTCACGGGCGTGATAAAACGGCGATTCTTCCTGACGATAAGACGCGTCCTGTTCTTCATCGACGATGATCACCCCAAGTTTCTTCACTGGGGCGAAGACCGCCGAGCGAGTCCCCAGCACTACCCGGGCTTCGCCTGAACGCAAACGCGCCCATTCATCAAAGCGTTCGCCCTTGGATAGCGATGAATGGAAGATGGCGATTTCGCCGCCAAAGTGCGCCCGCAATCGCCGGGACAAGATCGGTGTCAAAGCAATCTCCGGAACGAGCATCATCGCCCCGCGGTCCACCGCCAGAGCCGCGCGCATGGCCCGGATATAGACTTCAGTCTTGCCACTGCCGGTCACGCCGTGCAGGAGCATCGGCTTAAAGTTGCCGGCATGAATTTGAGTTTCGATTTTTAGCCGGGCCTCATCCTGCGCGCTGGTTAGCTCTAGATCTTCTGCGGCGGGAAGCTCAGCTGTTCCCAGCGGATCGCGTCGAACCTCTTCATCGAATTCTTCGAGCACGCCTCTCTTAACCAGAGTCCGGACCACCGATTCGCTTACGGCCGCAACTTTTGTCAGGTCTCCAACCGGCATCGTGCTTTCGTTGGCGGAGAGCGTTTCAACCAGGCGTAACTGCGCTTTGCTGACGCGTTCGTCCTCAATGCTCAACGGCCTGAGCAGACGCACGGCTTTTCGCCGCTTGGCTCGCGTCTGCAGCGAACTGGTGCGATACGAGCGTACGACAAAGCCTTCATTTTCAAGCTCTCGCAACCACCCAGGCATGCGCGCCGCACCCAGACGCAAGGCAAACGCACCCACCTCAAATTCACCTACATCAGCCAGCAGTGATAGAGCGCGCAGCTTCTTTGATCCGTCAGCGGCGGCAGACGTTTGCGACTGAAACAACTCGCGCCCTTTTTGGGTGATTGAAATCGCCTGCTCGACGGTCGCGTTGATTCCGGCGGGCAGCGCCGCGCGCAGAACCTCGCCCCACGGCGCGGAATAGTAATCAGCCACCCAGCGACTCAGTTCCAGGACTTCCGCCGTTAACGGCGGATCGACATCGAGCAGCTCCTGAATGTCCTTGATTTCAGATTCGACAAGACTGGTGCCGGCTCGCAATCGCGGCAGCAGATCGACAATGTAAGCTGCCGTCGGTTTCGGCCCGAGTTGGACCATCACGCGCGAACCAACCCGAGCAGCGGCGCGCATCGCCGGCGGTAATCGATAGGTAAACAGTTTTCTTAGATGGACCGGGACGGCAACTTGAGCGTACTGCGGAGCAGTTTCATTGGACTGTTGCGGGGCAGTGTTCATCGAAGCCTGTTAACGCAGCCGCGCGAAGCCTAACTCGATTAAGGGTGCGATTGAAAGTGAGGTCAGGATGATCGTTTGTCGGGAACGTTTTCAAGATAGTCCATAACCATTTTCAGGTCTTCCCAGGTTTCGCGTTTCTTGGAAGGATCGCGCAGCAGGTATGCGGGGTGAAAAGTGGGCATCACCTTGATACCGCGGAAATCCTGGAACTTGCCGCGCACGCGGGTGATTCCTTCGCGCGCTTCCAGCAGATTTCTCAAAGCGGTGTTGCCCATCACCACGATTACCTCAGGTTTGATGGTGGCGATCTCACGAAACAAAAAGGACGACAGATGGCCGCTTCTTCCAATGTCGGTTGACGGTTGCCGGGCGGCCGGCATCGATTCACGTTGCCAATAATAACGTCTTCGCGTTTCATGCCCATCGCTTCGATCATTTTAGTAAGCAACTGGCCCGCGCGTCCTACAAATGGTTTGCCCTGCGCATCTTCGTCGGCGCCCGGCGCCTCACCGACAAACATCAAACGCGCGTTATGGTTTCCGTGGGTATTAACGACCTGCGTCCGTCCTTCGCACAATCCGCAACGAGTGCAATCACCAATGTCGCGCCAAATGTCGCTCAGGGTTTCTTCCGATTGCGAAAACGTCGGTTGCGGTTCGGCAAATTCACCGAAAAGGGAAGTCGCGGGAACGGATGCTCAGCGGATTTTCGCTTTCGCGGGGCCCAGAGACTGACTGCTTGCGGCAGTCTCGGTGGCTGGTGAAGCCATTGAAGGAGCGTATCTCGCGAATTGCGCTGATGGCTCGCGTTTCTTCCGGGGCGGCCTCAACATTTACGGAAGGCTTCACCCATAGTCTCAACGCCCAACTCACCCAGAAACCTGGTGTATTCGCGCGAGTTCCTTAACATCTCAATCAGTTCATTCGTGTCGTCACTCATCGTATTTGCACTACTTGCTTACGCTCGCTTCGCCAGGCTCTTTCGACGGAGTTTGATCACTTCATCCAAAATTCGATTTGCGATCTCGAACTTCGAGGTTAAAGGAATATCGATCGGAGTTGCGTCATCGCGAACCAGAATTGTTACTGCATTGTTCTCGGAATCAAAACCCGAGTCACTTCGTGAAACGTCATTCGCCACAATCATGTCCAGCTTCTTCCGCGTCAGCTTCTCGCGAGCATTCGTGAGCAAGGTCATCTGTCTCGGCGGCGAAACCAATGACCAGCTGCCCGTCTCCGTCTCGAACGAGGAAACTTCATCGAGGATGTCAGGCGTGCGCTCTAATTCCAGGACCATTTCGACTTCAGATTTCTTGATTTTGGAATCGGCCGGGCTTTTGGCGCGATAGTCAGCGACCGCGGCCGCCGCGATGAAAGTCGTCGCGTTGCTGATCTTTCGCGGACGGCTGCCAGCATCTCTTCAGCTGAAGTCACCTCAACCAGTGCGACACCGGCAGGCGGCGCGACAGTTGTAACGCCGGCAGACGATTGTGACCTGCGCACCGCGCCGCCTGGCCGCCTCAGCGAGAGCGAATCCCATCCGCCCGGATGAGCGATTGGAAATGAAGCGCACCGGATCAATCGGTTCGCGAGTGGCGCCGGCCGTGATCAGGATTCGTTCATCATTGAGATCTTCACTTTTCTTCGATTGGGACCAGGTTTCCGTTTGAATCGTAATTCGCAGACAGAATCCTCAAGGGCTTTCTCGACAATCTTGTTCCGGCGCGCTCAGTCGTCCGGGCCCGATCGTGCCGCAGGCCATTTCACCTTCGTCAGGTTCGATGATGTGGACCCCGGCCTCTTTAAGTCTTTGGACATTTCTCTGCGTCGCCGGATGATGCCACATCGTTGTGTTCATGGCCGGGGCCACAATCACCGGCGCAGTGCAGGCCAGATATGTTGAGGTCAGAAAATCATCGGCTATTCCATTAGCCATTTTCGCAAGAATGTTCGCCGTTGCGGGCGCGATGATAAATAGATCTATCGTTTGCGAAAACGTGATGTGAGCGATTGGGTCCGGATTGTCGGGAGCATAGTCATCCACCAGAACATACGTTCCGGTCAGCGCTCGGAAAGTAAGGGGCTGAATGAACTCACAGGCATGGCGCGTCATCGCCACGCGCACGTCGCAGCCGGCACGCTGAAGACCCCGCAGGACTTCGATGCTCTTATACGCAGCGATTCCGCCGGACACGCCCAGCGCGACTTGTCTTTTCAAAATTTCTTGATTGCTCACGTCAAGACCTTTGAAATTGAAATGTAACACCGCTGATTTGGACGCGCAATAATGTTGGAAGCTGAGCGACACTATAATCTCGCCACTGTTTTAGTCCACTGGCCTATCGGCGCATCATCAAGTATCCTTCCGAGGTCGATGCGACAGATGGCCAGTTAGAGTTCAGACCATCTCGACGAGGGTACATGTATGTGTAGTCCATCTGGTCCGACTCGCTTCTTCCTTTCAATCATTATCGTGTTAGCCTGCAACGCGCTGGCGCATGCCCAGCGTGCCGCGTCCGATAGCGAATTTGGTCCGGTCATGACCGCGTATCTGGGCTATCTGAATAATGAACAGGAAGTTGTCGATGACCGCGCCAGTCGAAAAGAAGATTAGCGCTGCGTACTATCGGCGAAACTCCAATCGCATTCAGGCGCTGCGAGCAAATGGCGATGCGTCTGGTTCGTGAAAGCGACAATGATTATGTCCCGGAACTCGAGGCTGTGACCGTCGGACGAGTTGCGCACGATTTTCGAGCGTCCGCCAAAACGCGACCATCATTTCGCCAGAACGAAGTCGATCGCCAACAAATTCAGATATCTCGGCGCTGTTCGCATCGGGGATACTTTTCTACCTCTTTGCCCGTCTCGATCCATACGAACAGGCCGAACTTCTGGAGCGCGACACCAAGGGAAAGGCGGCCCTGGATAACGCCACAGTCGACTGGTCAGCGAGTTGGCGAGGCCAACACTCGATGCGAGGAGAGTCGTGTCCCCAGATGACTGCTGCGCGGACGGACTAAGGCACGGTCACTGACGGTCGATTGGGCGACAATAAGCCGCAAAAACACAGAATCTTGACAGGGTTGGCCGGAAAAACCCTTTACAGGCACTGAGTGTCGTGTTATCATTTGCGCCTAAAGCTAGTTAATTCCGTGGCTTAGTTGTTTAGGATCAGGGGTTTATTGTTGACATAGGGTCGTGGTTCGTGTAAAAGGCAAAGATTAGGGCCTTATTTACCGGGTCTTGACACGCTTTCTTTTTGCGTCTCGCGCGGGCGAGAATTTCTGAGTTATCAGTTACCAACAGGTTTCGTGAGTTGCGACGAATAAAGTAACGTTGCAGCGTTCTTCCACAAAAACTTCTTTACTAGTACGGGAGGAAATGATGATCAGCAGAACTTGGAGCCGTAAGTGTATAGCGTTCTGTGCCGCAGTTGCCGTCCTGAGTGTTTATTCAATGGTGGCGCTGGCAACGCCCGGGCAGAAAGCAGCGTCAGGTGAGCTTTCGGTTTCCGGTCAAGTCACCGTTAACGGTCAAGCCGCGATTTCTGGCGCGACAGTTTTTTCTGATAGCACGATCACCACAGCGGCAAGCAGCAGCGCCGTGGTTAGTCTTGGCAAACTTGGTCGCGTTGAGTTGTTCCCGAATACGACCGTCAAGCTGAGCTTTCACTGATGGCAACATCTCAGGCGCTCTGGACGCGGGTCGCGTTCAGGTGGCAACGCTGGCCGGAACCTCGGCCATCGTTACGGCGAAAGACGGAGCGGCGGTTGCCGATGCCAGCCAGGCATCGACCTTTATGGTGGACATTGAGTGCGGCAACATGATTGTGGCTTCTCAGGCCGGCATGGTTGAGTTGCGCTCCGGTGGAAAAGCGAAAGGCCGTCGCGGCTGGAACCTCGAAGTCAGCAGGAACACCGCAGCCCGGCAGCCGTTGCACGAGACTGACCAAGCCGGATAGTTTCGGTCATCTGAGCGGTGGAGCGCTTGGCAGCTCTGTTACTCGCAGCGGGTGGCGCGGTAGCCGCAGCTATTATCGCGGTTTCGCATAACGACGATCTGACCTTTGGCGGCAACGTAACGGTAGTCAGTCCGACCAAGTAAGTTAAGCCCAATTAGGCGGATGACGCGCAAAGGCGCGGAATCTGGTTAATCTTACGGGTCACGCGCCTAGGCGTGTGACCCGTAAATTTTGATTAAGACACTTTTGACTTCCCGGGAATACTAACGAATGCATATTGCGGTAATTGGCTCTGGATATGTTGGACTCGTTACCGGAGCATGCTTTGCAGAGTTTGGGGTCGACGTCACCTGCGTTGATGTGGATGCGGATAAGATAAGGCGCCTCACAAACGGTGAGAGCCCCATCTACGAACCCGGTCTTGAGCAACTTAATCAACAAGAATGTACAAGCCGGTCGCCTCGAGATTTACCACGGACATCGAGGCCGCAAGCAGACAGGCTCTGGTAATCTTCATCGCGGTTGGTACTCCTCCTTTGCCTGACGGTTCCGCGGACCTGACTTTCGTTGAGGACGTGGCTCGCACTCTCGCCGGATATCTCGATGGCTACAAAGTAATTGTCACCAAATCAACCGTGCCGGTGGGCACGGAAAGCGTCTGATGCGCCTCATCAGGGAACATCAGGTGAAAGACACGGATTTTAGCGTGGTCTCAAATCCTGAATTCCTGCGCGAAGGCGCAGCCATCGGTGATTTCATGCGACCGGACCGGGTTGTAATTGGCGGCTCCGACCCGGAAGCGATCGCTAATCATGCGCGATCTCTATCGACCACTTTATTTGATCGAAACGCCTTTCGTGATTACTTCGCTTGAGGGCGCAGAGTTGATAAAGTACGCGGCTAATGCTTTTTGGCCACGAAGATTTCCTTTATCAACGAGATTGCAAATCTGTGCGAAAAGGTGGGTTGTGACGTGCACGATGTTGCCCGGGCGCTCGGCATGGATCGTCGTATCGGCCCAAAGTTCTTGCACGCCGGTCCAGGATTTGGTGGTTCATGCTTTCCGAAGGACACCGCCGCCCTCTCGATGATTGGCCGGCAGTTTTCGTCCCCGACCAGGATCGTTGACGCCGTGATCGAAGTGAATGCAAAGCAACGCGAGTCGATGATACCGAAGATTGAGAAGCTTGCCGGCGGATTGGAAGGCAAACGCGTCGCGGTCCTTGGATTGGCCTTCAAACCAGAGACCAACGACATGCGTGACGCGCCCTCGGTCGACATCATTCGCGGCCTGGGAAAACGTGGGGCGAGCGTGATCGCTTATGATCCGATTGCCACCAACGAAGCTCGCGAGATCTTACCTCACATTGAATTTGCCGCCGATGAATACGAGGCCGTCACCGGCGCCGACGTGTTGGTTCTTCGCTTACTGAGTGGAATCAGTTTCGGGCCCTGGATATGGAGAGGATTCGCAACTCAATGAAGGCGCCGAGAATTGCTGATCTGAGGAATATCTATGATCCAACCGATATTCGAGAAATGGGATTTGAATACGTGGGAGTAGGACGCTGAAACTATGTCGCTGTCTGGTATTGCCCTGGTTACCGGTGGCGCCGGCTTTGTAGGCTCACATCTAACGTCCGCCTTGTTGGCAAGCGGTGCCCGCGTGCGGGTGATTGATAACCTCTCAACCGGATATCAGGAGAACCTCGATGAGATCGATGGGGATATCGATTTTGTCAATGCGAGCATTAATGACCAAAAGTCTCTGACACGCGCTTTGGAAGATGTGAGAGTTGATCTTTCACGAAGCCGCGATTCCCTCGCGTCCCCACGGTCAGTCAAGTTCGCCTCTTGAAACGCACGAATCGAGCGTTAACGGAACCTTCTCGCTCCTGCTGGCGGCCAGGGATCGAAGAGTTCGTCGCATCGTCTACGCTGCCTCCAGCTCGGCCTATGGAGACCAGCCCGAATCACCCAAGCGGGAAAGTATGCGACCAGATCCGCTGTCGCCATATGCGGTCGCTAAGCTCGTTGGCGAATACTATTGCCAGGTATTTACGCGCTCATACGGACTGGAAACCGTGTCGCTCAGGTATTTCAACGTATTCGGACCTCGGCAGGATCCAGGCTCGGAGTACTCGGGAGTGATTTCCAGATTTGTGCGCGCATTGCAGGCAGGGGAGCAGCCGGTCATTTACGGAGACGGCGAGCAGTCTCGCGATTTCACCTACATCTCAAACGTCGTCGATGCGAACTTGCGCGCTGCAGAGTCGAGTGCGGCGAGCGGAAAGACCATCAACATTGGAAACGGCAAGAGCGTGACGATAAATGAACTCTTGCAAACGTTGAAAGAGTTGACCGGCAATGCGAAGCATCACCGCGGAATATCGGGACGCACGCGCGGGTGATGTGCGTCACAGCCTGGCCGATCTCAGCTTAGCTGAATCAGTACTCGGCTACGCTCCGCAAGTCGGGCTTGAGGAAGGCCTGCGCCTGACCCTGGACTGGTGGAAGAGCAGTCGGTTCGGCGTGCAGGCGGAAACTGCCTGACAATCCGGCGTGGTGAGCGCTCTTTGTTCGTTCTGAATTGTTCTAGTGACCTTGCGACAGCTTGCCGATTAGCGTGAACATTGGCAGGTACATCGCGATCACAATCGACCCAATCGTAACTCCCAGAAAGCCAATCAATACCGGCTCGATCAAGGTGAGCAAGTTTGCGATCGCCGAATCTACTTCCTGATTCATAAAAATCTGCAATCTTACCCAGCATGGAGTCGAGCGCGCCCGTTTGCTCGCCGATGCCTACCATTTGTGAAACCATGTGCGGAAATAATTCCGCGGCGCGCAACGGTTCAACAAAGCTCTTACCTTGTTCCACCGCGGTGCGCACGCTGAGGATTGCCGCCTCAATGACCACGTTCCCAGCGGTCCGGGCGGTGATGTCGAGAGATTGAAGGATGGGAACGCCCGAAGAGAGCAACGTTGAAAGTGTTCTCGAGAAACGCGCGATCGCGATTTTCAAAAAGATCGATCCAAGAATCGGAAGTTTCAGCAGAATTGTGTCGATCCGCTTCTGTCCTTTCGGCGTCTTGTAATAGAAACTCAGTCCTACCGCAGTGCCAATCAGGACCACCAACAACGACAATCCGCCCCATCCGGCGAGGAAATTACTTATCCCAACGACGATTCGCGTCGGCAGCGGAAGCGGCTCACCCGGACCAAGCAAACCCAGGAAGATGGTTTGAAATTGCGGGATCACCACGATCATGATAACCGCGACGGCAACCACGGCGAGCAGGATGACCGCGGCCGGGTAAATCAACGCAGACACGACGTCGCGCTTCAACTTAACGATCTTTTCGATAAACGTAGACAGTCGCTGCAGAATCAGATCGAGAATACCGCCCGTTTCACCTGCATCGACCATGTTTGAATACAGCTGGTCAAATACCTTCGGATGTCGCGCCATGGCCGCGGCCAACGTCGAGCCCTCTTCGACGTCCTGCCTGACCTGGGCGAGAACTTGCTGAAAATATTTGTTCTGCTGCTGTTGTGCCAGGATGTCCAAACACTGCACCAGCGGCAATCCCGCATCAATCATGACCGAGAACTGCCTCGTAAAGATCGCCAAATCCTTGGATTTGACCTTCTTTCGACCTGACAGTTTTGGGATTCCAATCTCGCGGCCTTTTTCCTTAACCGAGGTTAGTGTGACTTGTTCGCGGCGCAGCACTGCTGTCGCAACGCTTCGCGGTTGTCGGCGACGCGTTCGCCAGTGACCACTTCGTTCACTCGATTGCGGCCTTTGAAAACGTAGGTTGGCATCTTTCAGACTCCGTTTCTGCTTAGTAATTCTTGTTTCTGCTTGTGGTGTCGGCTGTCCACTATTTGCGAGCCAGGACGCGGCCCTGGCTAAATGAGGATGGTGACACCGGTCTGGGCGACGACCCGTTGCCAGTGTTCAAGCCCGCACCGCGATCGATAAGATCGCGCAGCTCGTTAAGGTTGGAAGTGCGTTGCATTGCAGTCTCTCGGCTGATCATTCTCTTTTGGAAGAGTGTCGCGAGAGACTGATTGAAGGTTTGCATCCCGTGCAGGTCCTGACCGGTTTGCATCATGGAATAGATTTGGTGGACTTTGTCTTCACGAATCAAATTCCGAATAGCGGAATTCGGGACCAGGATTTCCATGGCCATGACGCGCCCGCGGCCCGTCAGCCTTTTGGCAAAAGGCTTTGGCAGAGGATGCCTTCGAAGTGTCAACGACAATTGCGCCCGAACCTGTGCTTGTTGCATGGACGGAAACACGTCGATAATGCGGTTGATCGTCGAAACTGCCGAATTAGTGTGCAAAGTCGCGAAACGTTAAGTGGCCGGTTTCAGCGATGCGTAATGCCGATTCGATTGTTTCGAGATCGCGCATTTCGCCGACCAGCACCACGTCAGGATCCTGACGCAGGGCGGTGCGCAAAGCCTGGGCGAATCCCTTGGTATCGGCATTTACTTCGCGCTGATTCACGATGCAGTTTTTGTGGTTATGGAGAAATTCAATCGGGTCTTCGATCGTCAGGATATGCTCGTGACGCTCTCGATTGATCTTGTCAATTACCGCGGCCAGCGTCGTCGACTTTCCTGAACCCGTGGGGCCAGTGACCAGCACGAGTCCTCTCGGCTTCTTGCAAAGTTCCTGCACGACTGCCGGAGCAATACGTAACTGAACGAAGTACT
>ERZ1370068.1492-contig-1139_pt1 | contig 18237 bp, 18 predicted proteins | sample MGYA00561227_ERZ1370068 | MGnify/ENA primary metagenome ERZ1370068 (study PRJEB38410, sample SAMEA6850437) | metagenome | study: Metagenomic assessment of the ecological functions of the soil: analysis of the soil microbiota associated with the...
GCCGTCTCCGCGCGCGAGCGGATGGTTGCCGGTCCAGAACGTCACGCCTCCTTCCGACGCGACCGCGATCCATCGTCCGTAGACGCGATGGTTGCGGATGGTCCACGGCGCGACGCACAGCGCGGCGATGACGACGAACATGACCGCCTCGGCGGCCCGGCGCTGCCAGAGGAACCACAACGCCGCGAGCGGCACGAAGAACAACATCCCGGGGCGGATGAGGATGGCAGGCGCCGGTCAGGACGGCCCCTGCCCAGACGGAGGTCGGGGATCGCGATCGGAGATCGGGGGCATCGGGGCTCGGGCAGCGGCGGGCGCCTCGACTTGGGCGCAGCGTTCACACCACTCGGCGTCAGCGCCAGCGGCCGCGAGCGCGAGGGTCGAATACAGCGTTTCGCTCAGGACGTAGCGACGGCATCCACACGAGCGGGGGATAGACGGCGGCGATCGCGGCGGCCGTCACCGCGGCGCGCGGTCCGGCCACTCGACCGGCGATGGCGGCGATGAGCCAGATGCCGAGCGCGCCGACGCACGGCCTGCGCGACCTGCACGCGGCGCGGCGCGTGATCGACCGGCGCCGTGACGCGGAGCGCCGCGAGGAAGAGCGGATAGCCGGGCGCGCGGCCGAACTGCTGCGCCGTGCCCGGCGACGGCTCGTCGGCGGGATAGCGGAACCCTTCGCCGCGCGCCACGCCGCGCGCCGAGCGCCAGCTACTCGCGCTCGTCGTGCGTCAGCGGCTGGTCGACCCAGTAGAGCAGCGCGAACGCCACCCGCAGCGCGAGACCGACGAGGACGCGCGCGGCAACCATCGGCTGGAGTGCCCGTCGGCCCGCGGCGATGTCACCGCCGGCCTTCGAAGCGCAGCGCCGAGATCTGCTCCGACACCAGCCCGACGAGAAAGACGACCACCGCGAACAGGATCAGCAGGACCGATCCGTTGGTGATGCGCGAATGCAGTCACGACGTTCCAGACGCCGTAGGCCGCGCCGAGCAGGAACGACGCGCGCGCTGATCGGCAGGAAGATCCGCAGCGGGCTGAAGAGCGTGATCGATCTTCGAAGATGATCATCAGGAACTTCGCGCCGTCGCGCGCGAGCCGGATCTTGGACTGGCCGACTCGCTGCCGCGCGTCGAATCGGCTCGAACGTCACGCTGTAGCCCGCCTTGAGGAACGCCAGCGTCGTCGTCGTCGGCGTCGAGAAGCCGTTGGGCAGCAGGTGCAGGAACTCGCGCAGGCACGCGCGGCGCGGCGCCGCGGAAGCCGGACGTCAGATCCGGGATCTCGCGCCCGGTCAGATAGCTCGCGAGCCAGTTGAGCGCGCGTTGCCGACGCGCCGCGCCTGCGTCGCCTGCGTCTCGCCGATCGCGCGCCGATGACGAGGTCGTACTCGCCGAGCGCGCGACACGAGCCGCAGCGCGTCCTCGGGCTGGATGCTGGCCGTCGCCGTCGACGATCAGGATGTACTCGCCGGTCGCGCGGCGGATGCCGCTCTTCACCGCGGCGCCGTTGCCCTTGTTGTACGGATGGCGGACGACGCGTCGCGCCGGCGGCTGGCCGCGCGCTCGCCGGTGCCGTCCGTCGAGCCGTCGTCGACGACGATGATCTCGCGCCACGCGGCGGCGCCGCGCAGAGATCGCGCGACGACCTCGGCGATCGACGTCCGCCTCGTTGAACGCGGGAATGACGATCGAGACGGCGGCCGGATCAGCCACTCAGTGCTCCCACCGATCGGCGCGTCGTCGCTCGGGTCAGCGCGACGCTCGCGCTCCGGTCGCGCGGCGGCAGCTCCAGCGTGCGCACGCGATAGAGCAGATCCTCGAGCAGCTTGCGGTTGCGCCGAGATCACGTCGGCGAGCAGGCCGATGAGCAGCGACCTGAAAGCCGACGATCATCAGCACGGCGGCAGCGATCAGCGACTGCGATGTGCCGGCAGCCGTCGAGCCGTGAAGTAGTAGTAGACGAACCGCAGCGACCAGCAGAAGCCCGACGACGAACACGATCGACGCCGATGTAGGTGAAGACCTTCAGCGGCTCGTACATCGCGTAGATGCGCACGATCGTGGCGCCCGATCGCTTGATGTACGAGAACATGCTGTCGAACAGCCGCGACTGGCCGCGTGCGCGGGTTGGTCGCGATCGGCGACGTGCGCGATCGCCATCCGCTTCTTGCCGGCCTGGATGATCGACTCGAGCGTGTAGGAGAACTCGGACGACGATCGTCATGCGCAGCGCCGCCTCGCGCGTGTAGGCGCGGAACCCGCTCGTCGTGTCGGGCACCGTCGTGTTCGAGACCTGCCGCACGACCCAGCTGCCGAGCCGCTGCAGCAGCTGCTTCGCGCCACGACATGTGCTGCAGCTCGCGGATGTTGCGGTCGCCGATGCACGATGTCGGCCTCGCCGCGCGAGGAGCGGCGCGAGCAGCTGCGGGATGTCGTGCGCCGGCGTACTGGTTGTCGGCGTCGGTGTTGACGATGAAGTCGGCGCCGCGCTTGCAGGCGCGCGTCGATGCCGGCCGTGAACGCGGCGGCGAGTCCCTTGTTGCGGCGCAGCCGGACGATGTGATCGACGCCGTGCGCGCGCGCGACGTCCGCCGTGCCGTCGCGCGACCCGTCGTCGATCACCAGCACCTCGATCGACGTCGACGCCCGGGATCGATCGTCGGCAGATCGGCGAGCGTCGCCGGCAGCGTCTCGCGCCTCGTTGAGGCACGGGATCTGGATGATGAGCTTTCATGCGCTCGCTGCGACCAGCTTCTCGATCACGCCGTCCCAGGTGATGGTCCGCGCGCGCTCGTAGCCCGGCGTCGCCCGAGCGCCGCGGCGCGCGCCGTGTCGCGCGGCGAGCCGTGCTGATCGCCTCGGCGAAGCGCCTCCGGCTCCGGCGCGCACGAACCCGTTCACGCCGTCGACGACGAACTCGTTCGGCCCGCCCGAGTCGGTCGTCGGTGACGACCGGCTTGCGCGACAGGAACGCCTCGAGCGTCACGTAGCCGAAGTCCTCGTCGTAGGGCGGATAGACGACCGCGAGCGCGTCCGCGATAGAGCTCGAGCAGCTGCTCGTCGTCGACGGCCGCCCAGGAACGCGACCCGGTCGGCGACGCCGGCCGCGGCGGCGACCGCGCTCGACGTTCGCGCGCTGCGTGCCGTCGCCGGCGACGACCAGCCTGATCGGCGTATCGACCCGAGCCATCGCGCGACACCAGCAGGTCCACCCGCTTGACCGATTCGATGCGGCCGACCGACAGCACGTAGTCGCCGTAGCGGGCCGCGCGCGCGAGCCGCGCCGCCAGCCGCGGCGGGTGATACAGCGGCTCGGCCGCGAGGCCGTTGAACTTCGCAGGCGCGGCCGGCGGTGTTCTGCGCGTTCGCGAACACGCCGCCGGCACTCGCCGAGCATCTCGGTGTCGAGCCGCGATCAGCGTGTCGCGCAGCGCCGACGTCCTGCTCGTTGTGGCCGAAGTCGCTGTACGGCGTGCCGCACAGCTCGTAGGCGCGCGCGGTACTGGTGGATCGAGCCACGCGACCTTGTTGCGGATGGCGCGACGAAGTAGGTCGGGAACTTCGTCGCGATGACGAGGTCGATCGGGCGGCCGTTGCTCTCGCTGAGATCGAGCAGCCGCCACGCCGCCGCGTGCGGCAGGATCTCTTCCTTCGGGTACCACTTGAACGGCACGCTGACCAGCTCGGCGTCGTAGCCGCGCGCCTGCAGCTCGCGCGACGAGCTCGCGGACGTGCACCTCGGCGCCGCCGTGCACGAACGGCACCTGCGCTTCGCAGACGACGACCGTTCACTGACATCAGCTTCGGATTACGTGGCTGGGCCGTGATTCTGTCACGTGGCGTGGCGGAAGTTGATCACGTCGCCGTCGAGCGACGATGTACTCCTTGCCTTCGAGCCGCAGCTCGCCGTGATCGCGGCACGCCGCGAGCGATGCCGCGCGCGAGCAGGTGCTCGTAGCGGCACGACCTCGGCGCGGATGAAGCCGCGCTGGATGTCGGTGTGGATCTCGCCGGCCGGCGTCGCTGCGCGGTCGTGCCGCGCGGGATCGACCAGGCGCGGCACTCGTCCTCGCCGACGGTGAAGAACGAGATGTAGCCGAGCAGATCGTAGCTCGCGCGGATCACGCGATCGAGGCCCGACTCGCGCAGCCCGAGGTCCGCCATGAACGCCGCGCGCGTCGGCCGGATCGAGCTGCGCGATCTCGAGCTCGATCTTCGCGCAGATCGGCACCGCGCGCGTGCGCCGCCCGTCGACGAAATCCGCAGCCCGGCGAGCTCGACCGCGTCGATCCGCGCTGCGGCGACGATCCGCCTCGTCGAGGTTGATGACGACGAGCAGCGGCTTGGCCGAGAGGAACTGGAAGCCGCGCAGCCGCCGCGCGTCGTCGCCGGCGAGGCCGAGCGCGCGCAGCGGCTGGCCGTCCTCGAGCGCGTCGCGGCACGCGCAGCAGGATCTCCTGTTCCTTCTTGAGCTCCGGCGTCGCGCGTCTTCTTCAGATCGCTTCTCGAGCCGCTCGAGCCGCCGCTCGACGACGCCGAGGTCCGCGAGGATCAGCTCGTCTTCCATCGTCCGCACGTCGCGCGCCGGATCGACCGAGCCGGCCGGATGCGGCACCGACGGATCGCGGAACATGCGCACGACGTGCAGCAGCGCGTCGGCGTTGCGGAACGGCGGCGACGTCGAGCAGCGCCTGCGGCGCCGGTCTGCCGCCGGCCGCGCCGCCATGTCGGCGAACTCGACCGTGGCGGGCACGCGCTTCTTCGGGTTGAAGAGCGCCGTCAGGCTGATCGAGGCGCGGATCGGGCACGCGCGAGACGCCGACGTTCGCGTCCTGCCTTGCCCGTGCGGCGCGGGCGCTCCCGGGCGCTCGTCAGCAGCTGAAAGAGCGCGGTCTTGCCCGACGAGGGAAATCCAATGAGGCCGGCTCGCAGCATGCGCAGATCTGCACATGCTAGCACGCCGCCGTCGCCACGTTCGTCTAAATTGCGGGCGAAAATTAAGCGTAAGCTCTAAGAGGCTCTACATTTTGCCGTTGACAGACACCGACCGGCCCTCTACTATCGCGGTGGACTTTTGTGGAGCAAAGTGGAGTAAATAGCCGTGCTTCGGGGCAACTACGCCGCCAAAATCGATGACAAGGGGCGGCTCAAGATCCCGAACGCCTTTCGTGCCGCTGGTCGAGAAGACGCACGGGCCGGAGCTGTTCGTGACGAGCCTGACGGGCGAGTCCGTCCGCATCTACCCGATGCCGGTCTGGCTCGACGCTCGAAGAGCAGCTCGCGCGCATGCCCGTCCACGCATCCCGCGCGCATCAAGTTTCTCGACCGCGTGAACTACTTCGGCCAGATCGCCGAGATCGACGCGCAGGGCCGCGTCGTGATCCACCCGCGGCTGCGCGAGACCGCCGGCGATGGCCGGCGACGTCGACGTGCTCGGCCAGGTCGATCTACCTCGACGTCTGGAACCACGAGCGCTTCGTCGCGAAGCTGCAGCGCGAGCCGTACACCGACGACGACGCGCGCGCGCTGTCGGAGTTCGGGATCTGACGCATGGCCGCGCCGCACGAGCCGGTGATGGTCGCCGAGGTCGCTGGCGCTGCTCGCGCCGTCGCGCGGCGGGCTGTTCGTCGACTGCACGGTCGGGCTCGGCGGGCACGCGCGCGCGCTGCTCGAGGCGGGCGCGACGCGGCTGCATCGGGCTCGATCGCGACCGCGACGCGCTGCGCGATCGCGCGCGAGGCGCTCGCGGCGTTCGGCGATCGCGTCGAGCTCGTGCACGCCGACTACCGCGAGCTCGATCGCGTGCTCGACGAGCGCGGCGATCGACGCGCGTCGACGGCGTGCTCGCCGATCTCGGCGTGTCGTCGATGCAGCTCGACGCCGAGGGCCGCGGCTTCAGCTTCCGGCGCGACGAGCCGCTCGACATGCGGATGGATCGCATCGCGCGGCGCGACCGCCGCCGACCTGCTCGCGCGACGTCGACGAGACGGAGCTCGCCGACGTGATCTACCAGTTCGGCGAGGAGCGGCGCTCGCGGCGGATCGCGCGCGCGATCGTCGCACGCGCGGCGCGAGGCGCCGATCGACGACGACCGGCCGGCTGGCGGCGATCGTGCGGCGCGCGGTGCCGCACGCGGGCTAGCAGCGGATCGATCCGGCGACGCGCACGTTCCAGGCGCTGCGCATCTGGGTCAACCGCGAGCTCGACGGGCTCGACGCGTTTCTCGGCGCGGCGGCGCGCCGGCTGCTGGCCGGCGGCGCGGCTGGCGGTGATCGCGTTTCACTCGCTCGAGGACCGCGATCGTGAAGCACACGTTCCGCGCGCTGCGAGCAGGCGCGGCGACGGCGCTGCGGATCCTGACGAAGCGGCCGCATCGTGCCGGCGGACGACGAAGTGGCGCGCAACCCGCGGGCGCGCAGCGCGAAGCTGCGCGCGATCGAGAGGCTCGCATGAGCGGACGATGGACTTCGAATACGCGATCAAGAAGGACGTCCGCAACAACCCGATCGTCCGCGAGGTCGACGAGGCGCGGCAGCGCGAGCTGTGGCGGTCGATGGGCATCGGCGCTGTTCCTCGTCGCTCGTGCTGCTGTTCTCGGCGTGGCAGCACTTCGAGCTGCTGCGCCACGGCTACCAGATCGAGCAGATGCAGCAGCGAGCGCGCCGCCGAGGAAGAGATCAACCGCCACCTGCGGCTCGAGATCGAGACGCTGCGCGCGCCGCAGCGCATCGAGCGGATCGCGACCGAGCAGCTGCACCTGGTCGCGCCGGCGCGCGACGAGGCGATCGTCATCGAGCGCGTGACGCCGCCGGCGCCGCCGGCAAATCCATCGTCGCCGCGCGCTGCGATCGCGCGTCGGGATCGTGCCAGACGCAGGCGCGGATCGCTCGTGTCCGCGACTGGCCGCGGCGCGCGCTGGCGCGAGCCGGCGCGCTCGACTGGCGCAGACGATCCGCGCGCGGCTGATCGTCGTGCGCCGTGCTGCTCGGCGCTGTGGACCGCCGGCATCGAGGCGCGGCTCGTCTACCTGCAGGTCGTCGAGCACGCCGATCTGACTGACGCGCGCCGAGCGGCAGCAGATGCGCACGATCGCCGCGCCGGCCAAGCGCGGCGAGATCCTCGATCGCAACGGGCCGCGTGCTGGCCTACAGCGTCGACGCCGACACGATCTACGCGGTCCCGACCGAGATCGACGATCCCGGCGACGTCGCGGCGCAGCGTCTGTGCGGCGCGCTCGACGACTGCACGCGGCGAGCGCGCAGGCGACTGCGCGAGCGGCTGCGCAGCAGCGCAGTCGTTCGCCTACGTCGCGCGCCAGGTCTCGCCGGATGCAGGCGCAGCGCGTCGCGGCGCTCGGCCTCGACGGGCATCGGCGTTCCTCAAGGAGAGCCGGCGCTACTACCCGAACAGCGAGCTCGGCCGCGCACGTGCTCGGCTACGTCGGCGTCGACAACGTCGGCCTCGGCGGCATCGAGTCGGCCTACGACACGCAGATCCGCGGCAAGCGACGGCAAGGTGCTCGATCCAGACCGACGCGCAAGCGGCCACGCGCTTCAGCCGCGTCGAGCGGCCGCCGACCGCCGGCGCGACGCTCGAGCTGACGATCGACGAGCATCTGCAGCACATCGCCGAGCGCGAGCTGCGCGCCGGCGTCGACGAGAACCGCGCCGCCGGCGGCACCGCCGATCGTCATGGATCCGCACACCGGCGAGATCCTCGCGCTGGCGAACTGGCCGACGTTCAACCCGAACGCCTATCGCGACGCGCCGACGACGACGCGCGCCGCAACCGCGCGGTCCAGGATCTCTACGAGCCGGGATCGACGTTCAAGATCGTCACCGCGTCGGCGGCGCTCGAAGAGCAGGTCGATCACGCCGGACACGATGATCGACACGCAGCCCGGGCATCGATCCGCTTCCCGGCCGCAAGCCGATCGACGACACGCACCACTACGGCGTGCTGTCGTTCACCGACGTGATCGTCAAGTCGAGCAACGTCGGCGCGATCAAGGTCGGGCTGCAGGCTCGGCGCCGAGCGGCTCGAGCCGCTACGTCAGCCGCTTCGGCTTCGGCCAGACGCTCGTCGCCGACTTCCGCGGCGAGAGCCCGGGCATCGTCTGGAACCCGGCGAAGCTGAACGACAGCGCGCTCGCGTCGGTGTCGATGGGCTATCAGGTCGGCGTGACGCCGCTGCAGATGGCCGCGGCCGTCAGCGCGGTCGCCAACGGCGGCGACGCTGATCGAGCCGCGCGTCGTGCGCGCCGTCATCAGCGACGGCCGCCGCATCGCGGTGCCGCCGAAGGTCGCTGCGCGCGACGATCAGCGCCGAGACCGCCGCGACGCTGACCGACGATCATGGAAGCAGGTCGTCGAGCGCGGCACCGCGCAAGGCGCGCGCAGATCGCCGGCTACACCGATCGCCGGCAAGACCGGCACGGCGGCGAAGCTCGTCAACGGCCGCTACTCGACGTCCGACTACAACGCGTCGTTCGTCGGCTTCGTGCCGTCGCGCAAGCCGGCGCTGACGATCATCGTCGTCATCGACTCGCCGCACGGCAACGGCTACACCGGCGGCGCGGTCGTCGGCGCCGGTCTTCAAGCGCATCGCCGAGGCGGCGCTGCGCCATCTCGGCGTCGGCGCCGACGATCAATCGCGCCGCCGCCGGTGCTCGTGGCGCGCCACGAACCGCGCGACGACGCCGGCGCGCGCCGCAGCCGGCGCGCGCCGCCAGCGTGCTCGTCGGCGACGTCGAGCCCGCGCGGCCACGGCTGATGCCGGATCTGCGCGGCCTGAGCGCGCGCGAAGCGCTGCGCACGCTGACGCAGCATCGGCATGACGGCGCGCATGCCGGGCGACGGCTTCGTCGTCGAGCAGGATCCGCCGCGCCGGCGCGCCGCTCGAGCGCGGCGACGCCGTGCGTCGCTCAGGCTCGGACGCTGCCGCGCGCCGTCGCGCCGGCGCCGCGGAGGCCAGCCGTGACGCTCGGCGACCTGCTGCGAGCGTCTGCGCGACCGGCCGGCGTCGCGACGCGCCGGCGCGGCGCGTCGGTCGACGCGCCGTGACCGGCGATCGCGTACGACTCGCGCGCGGTGCAGCCGGGTCGCGTGTTCGTCGCGCTGCGCGGGCGTGCAACGCCGACGGCGCGCGCGTTCGCGCGCGCAGGCGATCGGCGCGCGGCGCGATCGCGGTCGTCGCCGAGAGCCGCCGGCGCCCGGCGGACGTCGGCGTGCCGTGGGTCGCAGGTGCGCCGACGCGCGGCTGGCGCTGGCGCTGCTCGCCGGCCGCGTTCTACGGCCATCCGAGCGGCGAGCATGCGCGTCGTCGGCATCACCGGCACCAACGGCAAGACGACGACCGCGCTACCTGCTCGCGTCGATCTTCGAGGCCGCCGGCATCCGCTGCGGCGTGCATCGGCACGGTCGGCTACCGCATCGGCGACGCGAGCGACGCGACGCGACGCGCACGACGCCGGAAGCGCCGGACGTGCAGCGGCTGCTGCGCGAGATGGTGGACGCGCGGCTGCGGCGCGTGCGTGATGGAAGTGTCGTCGCACGCGCTGGCGCTGCGCCGCGTCGGACGGCATGCGCTTCGCCGCCGGCGTCTTCACGAACCTGACGCGCGATCACCTCGACTTCCACGGCGACATGGAGGCGTACTTCGCGCGCCAAGCGGCGGCTGTTCGAGATGCTGCCGCGCGGACGCGCCGGCGTGATCAACCTCGACGATCCGCGCGGCGCCGGCGCTCGTCGACGGTCGGCGGCCGGCCGGTGACCTACGCGATCGACGCAGCCGGCCGACGTCACGCCCGGGCCGCTGTCGTTCTCGCTCGACGGGCTGACGCTTCGACGTCGCGCACGCCGCGCGGCGCGCTGCACGTGCGCTCGCCGCTCGTCGGCCGGCCGAACGTCTACAACATCCTCGCGGCCGTCGGCGACGGCGATCGGCGCTCGACGTGCCGCTCGACGCGATCGAGACGCGGCATCGCGGCGCTCGACGGCGTGCCCGGCCGCTTCCAGGTCGTCTCGGCGCCGGCGACGACGTCACGCGTGGTCGTCGACTACGCGCACACCGACGACGCGCTGCGGAACCTGCTCGAGACGGCGCGGCCGCTGCGCGCGCGGCCGGCTGATCACGGTGTTCGGCTGCGGCGGCGATCGCGATCGCACGAAGCGGCCGCTGATGGGCGCGGTCGCCGGCGCGGCTGAGCGACGTCGTCGTGATCACGTCCGACAACCCGCGCAGCGAGGATCCCGGCGCGGATCATCGAGGAGATCAAGCGCGGCATCGCGACGCCGGCGATCGCACGGCGCGACAGCGCGCAGCGACGCCGTCGGTCGCGATCGTCGATCGGCGCGACGGCGATCGAGCGCGCGATCGGCGACGCGCGGCGCCGGCGATCTCGTGCTCGATCGCCGGCAAGGGCCACGAGAAGTACCAGGTGATCGGCGATCGCGACGCTGCCGTTCGACGACGTGGAGGTGGCGCGCGAGGCGCTGGCGCGCCGCGCGCAGCGGCTCGCGGGTGTCGTAGCGCGTGGACGCGCGTCGCGCTGACTGCCGCGGACGATCGCGGCCGCGACCGGCGGGCGCGCTGGTGCCGGCGATCCGGCGACGCGGATCGGGGCGTCGTCGATCGACTCGCGGACGCTGGCGCCGGGCGACCTGTTCGTCGCGATTCGCGGCGAGCGGTTCGACGGGCACGACTTCGTCGCCGACGGCGCTCGGCGCGCGGCGCGGCGGGCGTCGTGGTCGAGCGCGGCCGGTCGCCGAGCGCAGGCGCGGCGACGGCCGGCGCGTGCGTCGATCGAGGTGGACGACACGACGCGCGCGCTGCAGGACGCTCGCGCGCGACGTGCGGCGCGCGTCGGGCGCGAAGGTCGTGGCGATCACCGGCAGCGCCGGCAAGACGACGACGAAGGAAGTCGATCGGCGGAGTTTCTGGCGGCGCGCTATCGCGTGGTTCGGAACACGGGGAACTTGAACAACCACATCGGCCTGCCGCTGTCGCTGCTCGAGCTGCGGCGCGCGGCCGGACGTGGCGGTCGATCGAACTGGGCATGAATCACGCCGGAGAAATCCGCACGCTGGTCGGCATCGCCGAGCCGGACGTCCGCGTCTGGACCAACGTCGGCGACGCGCACCTCGGCTTCTTCGCGTCGCGCCGACGCGATCGCCGACGCCAAGGCCGAGATCCTCGAGGGCGCGCGCGCCGGCGACGCTGCTCGTCGCCAACGCCGACGACGAGCGCGTGATCGCGCGCGCGTCGGCGCGTTTGCCGGGCGCGACGGTGACGTTCGGCCGATCGGACGCGGCGCGACGTGCGCGCGCGTCGACGTCGAGCGATCGCGGCCTCGACGGCATCGCGCGCGACGGTCGCGACGCCGGCGCGGCGACGCGCGACTCGACGACGCCGCTGCTCGGCCGCGGCAACCTGCTCGAACGTGCTGGCCGCGACCGCGGTGGCGCTCGAGCTCGGCGTCGCCGCTCGACGACGATCGTCGAGCGCGCCGCGCGCGGCTGCAGCCGGCGTCGCACCGCGGCGAGCTGCTGCGGCTGCCCGGCGGCGTCACGCTCATCGACGACTCGTACAACTCGAGCCCGTCGGCGCTGCAGCGATCGCTCGAGACGATCGCGCGACGCGACGCGGCAGCGCGCGCAAGATCGCCGTGCTCGGCGAGATGCTCGAGCTCGGCGACCACGCCGATCGCGCTGCACGCGGAGTGCGGGCGCGGCGGCGGCCGCAGCGCGGCTCGACCTGCTGATCGCGGTCGGCGGCGCGCCGGCGCGCGCGCTGGCCGACGCGGCGGTCGACGGCCGGCATGCCGCGCGCGCGCGGTGCACGCACGTCGCCGACCAGCGACGGAGGCCGCGCCGATGCGTCGCCGCGCAGGTGCGGCCGGGCGATCTCGTGCTGGTCAAGGGATCGCGCGGCATCGCGCACCGATCGTCGTCGTCGAGCGGCTGAAGGCGGAGTTCGCCTGATGCTGCTATCACCTGCTCTATCCGCTGCACACCGCAGTCTCGGCGTGCTGAACGTGACGCGCTACATCACGTTCCGCACGGCGGCGCGCGAGCCTGACGGCGCTCGCGCATCAGCCTCGTCGCTCGGGCCGTGGATGATCCGCAAGCTGCGCGACTTCCAGATCGGCCAGGTGATCCGGCAGGAAGGGCCCGCAGACGCATCGCGCCGAAGGCCGGCACGCCGACGATGGGCGGGCTGCTGATCCTGACGCGCGGCGCTCGTGCCGACGCTGCTGTGGGCGGACCTGACGAACCCGTACGTCTGGATCGCGGTGCTGGCGACGGCGGCGTTCGGCGCGATCGGCTTCGCCGACGACTACCTGAAGATCGTCGCGCCGCTCGCATCACGGCCTGCGGCCGCGCTACAAGATGGGCTGGCAGGTCGCTGGTCGGCGCTCGGCGTCGGCGTCGCGCTGCTGCTGCGCTCGACGCAGCACGACGCTCTACAACACGCGGCTGATCTTCCCGTTCTTCAAGCAGCTGATTCCCGATCTCGGCTGGTCTACGTGCCGTTCGCCGTGTTCGTGCTCGTCGGCTGCGACGCAACGCCGTCAACCTGACCGACGGCCTCGACGGGCTGGCGATCAGCACGTTCGCGGTCGCCGCGGCGGCGTTCACCGCGCTGCGCCTACGTCACCGGCCACGCGGTGTTCGCCGACTACCTGCTGCTGCGTCCGCTTCGCGCCGGCCGGCGAGCTGACGATCTTCTGCGGCGCGCTCGTCGGCGCGAGCCTCGGCTTCCTCTGGTACAACTCGCTATCCCGCCGAGATCTTCATGGGCGACGTCGGCTCGCTCGGCGCTCGGCGGCGCGCTCGGCACGGTCGCGATCCTCATCAAGCAGGAGCTGCTGCTCGCCGATCGTCGGCGGCGTCTTCGTGCTCGAGGCGCTGTCGGTCGATCATCCAGGTCGGCGTCGTTCAAGCTGACGCGGCAAGCGCGTCTTCAAGATGGCGCCGCTCCACCACCACTTCGAGCTGATCGGCTGGAGCGAGCCGAAGGTCATCACGCGCTTCCTGATCGTCGCGATCATCTTCGCGCTGTTCAGCCTGACGACGTTGAAGCTGCGATGACGGCTGCACGGACCGTTCTCCGTGCGCGGGCAGCAGCGCGTGGTCGTCGTCGGCGCGGCGCGGAGCGGCGTGGCCGCGGCGGAGCTGCTCGCGCGGCGCGGCGCGCGCGTGACGCTGACCGACGCGCGCGACGCACGATCGACGGCGAGCGATCGGCTGCGCGCGGCCGGCGTCGCGCTCGAGCTCGGCGGCCACCACGCCGACGACGCTGCGCGGCGCCGACCTGATCGTGCTCGAGTCCCGGCGTGCCGCTCGAGCAGCCGGTCGATCGCGGCGCGCGCGCGCGCGGCGTGCCGGTCATCGGCGAGCTGGAGCTGGCGTCGCGCTGGCTGCGCGGGCGCGATCGTCGCGATCACCGGCACGAAGGGCAAGTCGACGACGACGACGCTGATCGGCCGGATGCTCGAAGCCGGCGGGCATCGCGTGCTGGTCGGCGGCAACATCGGCACGCCGCTGAGCGCGCAGGTCGACGCGTCGACCGCCGACACGATGCACGTCGTCGAGGCGAGCAGCTTTCAGCTCGAGACGACCGACGACGTTCCATCCGTGGATCGCGGTGCTGCTGAACTTCTCGCCCGATCACCTCGATCGCCACGCCGACGTCGAGGCATACGCGCGCGGCCAAGGCGCGGATCTTCGCCAACCAGACGGCCGACGACTGGGCGGTGCTGAACGCGGACGACCCGGCGGCGCATCGCGCTGGCGCGGACGCGCGCGCGCAGCGGCTGCTGTTCTGCGCTCGACGGCGCGCTCGCCGACGGCATCGTCGTCGACGGCGATGCGATCGTGCGGCGCGACGCGGCAGGCGCGAGCAGCTGCTGCGTGCCGCTGTCGGCCGTCAAGCTGCTCGGCCGCCACCTGCTGGCCGACGTGCTCGCGGCGACGGCCGTCGGCATCGCTCGCGGGCGTCGACGCCGGCCGCGATGACGCGCGCGGTCGAGGGTTTCACGGGCCTCGAGCACGCGCTGGAGCCGGTGGCCGAGATCGGCGGCGTGCGGTTCGTCAACGACTCGAAGGCCACCAACATCGACGCGGCGCGACGCGCGATCGAGAGCTTCGACGCGGGCTGGTGGCGATCATGGGCGGCCGGTTCAAGGGCGGCGACTTCGGCGATCTCGTCGAGCCGCTGCGTCGCGCGCGGCGCGCGGTCGTGGCGATCGGCGAGGCGCGCGCCGCTGATGCGCGATGCGCTCGCGGGCCGCGTCGCCGGTGCACGAGGCGGCGGACATGGCGCGCGGCGGTGCGCACGGCGTTCGCGCTGGCGTCGCCGGGCGGACGTGGTGCTGCTCGCGCCGGCGTGCTCGAGCTTCGACATGTTCGCGCGACTACGCGGAGCGCGGGCGCGTGTTCAAGCGAGGAAGTGCGCAGGCTCGAGCGAAGCGCGAGATGCGGAGCGTAGCGGCGAGCTGAATGGAGCCGCGGCGTAGAGCGAGCCCGCGAGACTGAGAGCAGTGAGCAGTCATCAGTCCGGTCGAGGCGGTGAAGAGCTGGCCGCTGGGAACGCAGGCTGCCCCGGTCTGCGAGGCTGGTGTCTCTTCCCTGGCCGACTGATGACTGCTGACTGCTCGCGCACTGCGAGCCGACTGCAGGCCAGCTGATTGTCGGCACCTGACGGGCAGCCGCGAGACTTTAGGCATCGGAGTATGGCGCGGAAAGCTCAAGTCGGACAAGTTGCTGTTCACCGCCACGCTGGCTGCTGGTCTGCGCGAGCGTCGTCATGGTCTACAGCGCCTCGGCCGTCATCGCGATGGAGCAGCATCGGCAGCAGCCGTACCTGTTCCTCGTTCAAGCAGGCGACGTGGGCGCTGCTCGGCCTGTGCGCTGCTGCCGATCGTGATGCGCATCGACTACCGCGCACTACCGCCAGCCCGGCGTGATCTGGGCGGCGCTCGGCGTCGGTCGCGTTCGCGCTCGTCGCGCGTGCTGTTCGGGCGCGCCGATCAACGGCGCGCGCCGCTGGTTCGGCATCGGCCGGCTCGGCGTGCAGCCGTCGGAGCTGGCGAAGATCGCCGTCATCGTCTTCACCGCGGCGCATGCTCGAGCGCCGCATGGATCGCATCGACGACCTCGGCTACTCGCTGCTGCCGATCGGCGTCGTCGTCGGCGGCATCGTCGGCCTGATCCTGCTGCGAGCCGGATCTCGGCACCGCGGTGTCGCTGCTGCGTGATCGTCGGCGGTGATGGTGTTCGCCGCCGGCATCAGCTATCGCTACCTCGCTCGGCGTCGCTGCTGCGTCGTCGCTGCCGGCGCGTCTATCGTGCCTGATGAGCGCCGACTACCGGCGCCGCGCGGCTGCTGGCGTTCCTCGATCCCGTGGGACGATCCGCTCGGCGACGGCTTCCAGATCATCCAGTCGCTCATCGCCGTCGGCACCGGCGGCGTCTTCGGCCGCGGCCTGATGGGCGGCGTGCAGAAGCTGTTCTACCTGCCGGAGCCGCACACCGACTTCATCTACGCGGTGATCGCGCGAGGAGCTCGGCCTGATCGGCGCGACGCTCGTGCTCGCGTGCTTCTGCGTGATCGCGTGGCGCGGCCTGCGCACCGCGATGCGCGCGCCCGATCGCTTCGGCGCGTTCCTCGCGCTCGGCCTCACGACGATGATCGCGGTGCAGGCGTTCTTCAACATCAGCGTCGTGCTCGGCCTGCTGCCGACCAAGGGCATTCCGCTGCCGTTCGTGAGCGCCGGCGGCTCGTCGCTGCTCATCAACCTGCTCGGCATGGGCGATCCTGCTGAACGTCTCGCAGCACGCGTCGCCGTCGCACGTCGGTCGACGGCGAGCGCTGCGCGGAGCACGCGATGCATGACACCGCCTGCGCGTCGTCGATCGCCGGCGGCGGCACCGGCGGCCATCTCGTATCCGGGCATCGCGCGTCGCGCGCGAGCTGCTGCGCGCGCCGGCCGGACGCGATCGTGACGTTCGCCGGGCACCGCGCGCGGCATCGAAGCGCGCGTCGTGCCGCGCGAAGGCTTCGAGCTCGACCTGCTTCGCAGCGCGCGGGCTGAAGGGCGACGTCGCTCGCGCGCGGTCGCGCGCGGCTGCTCGCTGCTGCCGCTGAGCGGCGTCGACGCGTGGCGCATCATCTCGCGCCGCGCGGCCGCGACTGGTGATCGGCGTCGGCGGCTACAGCTCGGGACCGGTCGTGCTCGCTCGCGGCGCTGCGCGGCATCCCGACGCTGCTGCTCGAGCAGAACGCGGTGCCCGGCCTCACCAACCGGCATGCTGTCGCGCGTCGTGCAGCGCGGCGGCGGTGACGTTCGACTCGACGCGTGTCGTTCTTCGGCAGGAGGGGTTTGTCGCAGGCAACCCGGTGCGTCCCGAGTTCTTCGAACGCGGACGCCGGACGTCACGGCCGGACGCGCGGCGGCGCGCGAGGGTCCTGATCTTTGGCGGCTCCCAGGGCGCGCACGCGATCAACGTGGCCATGGTGGAGGCGGCGCCGCGGCTGGCAGCCGACTGGCGGCGCTGGCACATCACGCATCAGACAGGAGAGCGCGATCTGGAACTGGTCCGCGACGGCCTACCGGCGCGCGCGGGCTCGCGGCCCGCGTCGAACCGTTCCTCTTCGCCATGGACCGGGAGATGAAGCGCGGCGGATCGTGGTCGTCTGCCGCGCCGGCGCGACGACGCATCGCCGAGCTGACGGCGGCGGGACGGCGCGGCGATTCTGGTGCCGCTGCCGACCGCGACCGACGATCACCAGCGGAAGAACGCCGAGGTGCTGCGCGCGGCCGGCGCGGCGGAGCTGCTCGACGCAGACGGACCTGACCGGCGCGACGGCTGGCCGGCGCGCATCGTCGCGCTGCGTCGCGCGACGGCCGCGCCGCGGCGCGATGTCGCCGCGGCGCGCGGCGCTGGCGCGGCCCGACGCCGCGCGCGGTGATCGTCGATCGGGCGCTGGAGCTGGCGGCGGGCGCTGATGCTCGGACGCACGCGGCGGATTCACTTCGTCGGCATCGGCGGCATCGGCATGAGCGGCATCGCCGAGCTGCTCGCGCAACCTCGGCTACGCGGTCAGCGGATCGGACGCGAAGCGATCGGACGATCACCGATCGGCTCGCGACGCTCGGCGTGCGCGTCGTCGATCGGGCACGACGCCGCGCAACGTCGGCGACGCCGACGTCGTCGTCGTGTCGTCGGCGGTGCGGCCGGACAACCCGGAGGTCGTCGAGGCGCGCGCGCGCGGCAGATCCCGGTGATCCCGCGCGCCGAGATGCTCGCCGAGCTGATGCGGCTGCAGCTACGGCATCGCCGTCGCCGGCGCGCACGGCAAGACGACCACGACGTCGATGGTCGCGCTCGTGCTCGAGCGCGCGCGGGCTCGACCCGACGGCGGTGATCGGCGGCCGGCTGAGCGCGTTCGGCAGCAACGCGCGGCTCGGGCAGCGGCGAGCTACATGGTCGCCGAGGCGGACGAGAGCGATCGGTCGTTCCTGAAGCTGTCGCCGACGATCGCGGTGATCACGAACATCGATCACGAGCACATGGAGAGCTACGGCAGCTTCGACGACCTGCAGCAGGCGTTCGTCGACTTCGCCAACAAGGTGCCGTTCTACGGCGCGGTGGTCGCGTGCGCCGACGACGCGGCGCGTGCGCGGCGATGCTGCCGCGGATGCACGCGCCGCGTCATCACCTACGGCCTCGACGGCAGCGGCGCCGACGTCGCGCGCGCACGGACGTGCGGCTCGAAGCGTTCGGCTCGCGCTGCCGCGGTGCGGCGTCGCCGGGCGGCTGCCGGCGACGCGAGCTCGGCGACGCTGCGCCTGCGCGTGCCGGGCCGCCACAACCTGCTGAACGCGCTGGCGGCGCGTCGCGGTCGGCCTCGAGCTCGGCGTGCCGTTCGACGCGGATCGCCGCGGCGCTCGCGGAGTTCCGCGGCGCCGAGCGGCGCTTCGAGCGCGCGCGGCGAAGCGCGACGGCGTCATGGTGGTCGACGACTACGGCCACCACCCGACGGAGATCGCCGCCGTGCATCGCCGCCGCGCGCGCCGGCTCGACCGCCGCGTGGTCGTCGCGTTCCAGCCGCACCGCTACACGCGCACGCGCGACCTGCTGGCGCGAGTTCGGCCACGGCGCTCGGCGCGGCCGACGAGGTCGTCCTGACCGACATCTATCGCCGCCGGCGAGGCGCCGATCCCCGGCGCG
>ERZ1370068.2784-contig-1913_pt1 | contig 18232 bp, 18 predicted proteins | sample MGYA00561227_ERZ1370068 | MGnify/ENA primary metagenome ERZ1370068 (study PRJEB38410, sample SAMEA6850437) | metagenome | study: Metagenomic assessment of the ecological functions of the soil: analysis of the soil microbiota associated with the...
CTAAGGTTACGTATTGCCTGCTGTCGATCACGAGTACGGGACTCGCGGGCAGGTATGAAAGGGCGACGCCTCCGCAGGCAGCGAAGCGTGTCGCGCTTGATGCCCCAATGGACGATTGCGACCGCCACCCGCGGCGCGCTCACGGCGTCACCTGCAGCGTCCGCACGTCGGCCACGACTACTCTATGCGAAAGTGCCGTGACCGCGGATCGGCGAGCCACGCCTCGAGCGTCGGTGCGACGCGATCCTTCTCGGAGACGATGGGCGGGATGTCCGGCCAGCGGATATCGAGGCCGCGTCGTTCCATAGGATACCCCCTCCCTGGGCCGTGCGCGCCGGTGCATTCGTAGAGCACGATCGTGTCGTCCTCGAGGCGCGAAGGTGCCATGCGCGCAAAGCCTGGCGGCACCCAGATGACGCGACGGTTCTCGGCGGTCAGCTCGACGGCGAGGTGCTTGCCGAGCGTCGGCGAGCCGTGCCGCACGTCGACCACCACGTCGATGATGCTGCCGTGGAGACACCGGACCAGCTTTCCCATCGGCGGGTCCCACTGGAAGTGGAGCCCGCGGACGACGCCGCGTCTGGAGCAGGTCTGGATGGCCTGGTGGAAGACCGACGGGATGCCACGCTGCGCGAGATCGCCGGCGACCCAGGACTGGATGAGCATACCGCGCTCGTCCGGGAAGCCGCGCGCCGTGAAGACCTGAACGGGGGGAGGACCTGAGGCTCGTCTTTCAAGTTGCAACCTCGCAGCGGGCGATGTTAGGAGATCAGCTCGCTCGAAGTCAACGTTTAGTCGAGCTAGCGACACATGATTCTCGTCACCGGTGGAGCCGGCTACATTGGCTGCGTCGCCGTACGCCAGCTGCTGGCCAAAGGCGAGGCAGTTCGCGTCTTTGACAAGCTCTATTTCGGCGCCGAGGGGCTCGCCGAGGTCGCCGACTCCGTCGAGATCGTCAGGGCGACATCCGCACCTTCGATCCCGCGGTGCTGGACGGCTGCGATGCCGTCCTCCATCTGGCGGGCCTCTCCAACGATCCGACGGCCGAGTTCAATCCGAAGGCGAACGAGGACATCAACACCCTCGGGACCGACATCGTGGCCCGGGCCGCGAAGGAACGCGGCATCCGGCGGTTCATCTTCGCGTCGACCTGCTCGATCTACGACCTCGGCTTCTACGCCGAGGACTTTCTGCGCGACGAGGAGTCCGAGGTGCGGCCGCGCGCAGCCTACGCCGTGTCGAACTACAACGCCGAGCGGCTCCTGCTCGACATGGCGGACGACACGCTTCTGCTCCGGTCATCCTGCGTCAGGGCACGGTGTACGGCTGGAGCCCGCGCATGCGCTACGACCTCGTGGTCAACACGTTCGTGCGCGACGCGCTCTGCAAGGGCTTCCTCACCGTGCACTGCGGCGGCGAGATGTGGCGGCCGCTCGTCGACGTGACCGACCTGGCCCGCGTCTACGTCGCGTGCATCGAGGCGCCCGAGGAGCAGGTGCACGGCCGCACGTTCAACGTCGTCGGCAAGAACTACCGCATCCTCGAGCTGGCACACTGGGTGCGCGAGGCGCTGCAGCCCATTCGCAAGGTCGAGATCGAGGTCGACTACTCGACGTCAGAAGACCCGCTCGTACCGCGTCAGCGGGCAGCGCCTCGAGACCGAGCTCGGCGTGAAGTGCATCGTCCGCGTCGAAGGAATCGGTCGAGCACATCGTGCGGATGCTCGAGCAGAACGGCGGACCGATGGAGACCTTCCATCCCCGCGTACTACAACATCGAGTGGATGACGCTGCTGAGCACGATGGAGAAGACGATCAAGGCGATCGGGGGCGTCTTCTGATCCGCGCGCCGTCGTCCTGGCGCACCCGGCCAGCTCGGCAGCGACTGTGTCGAGGCCTTCGCGGCGGACGACGTGGTCGGCCTCGGCGCACGACGACCTCGACATCGCCGACACGGACGCCGTCCGCGCCACCCTCGAACGTCTCCGGCCCGACGTCGTCGTCAACACCGCGGCGTTCCACAACGTCGCCGAAGTGCGAAACGTACGCCCGATGCTGGCGTTCACCGTGAACGCCGTCGCGCCGCTGCACCTCGCGCGCGCGTGTGCCGAGCTCGGGGCGCGGCTCGTCCACGTCAGCACCGACTACGTCTTCGACGGCGCGAAGCGGCGCGCCCTACGTCGAGGAGGATCGCCCGCGCCCCTCAACGTCTACGGGATGTCGAAGGTCGCGGGCGAGCACGCCGTGCTGGCCGACGGCCGCGCATCAGGTGGTGCGCTCGTCGGGTCTCTACGGACTGCGCCCGTGCCGGGCGAAGGGCGGCAACTTCATCGACACGATGTACCGCGTCGCCGCCGAGAAGCCCGAGGTGCGCGTCGTGACGACGAGTGCTCACGCCGACGTTCACCCGCGATCTGGCCGCGCAGATCCGCGTCCTGGCCCTCGAGGGACCGCCGGGGCTTTATCACGTCACCGCCGGCGGGGCATGCTCCTGGTACGAGTTCGCCCGCGCGATCTTCGAGCTCGGCGGACTGACAGACCCCGCTCGGCCCCACGTCCAGCAACGGCGCGCCGGGACGTGCGGCGTCCATCGTATTCGGTCCTCGACAACGCCGCGCTCGCCCGCCTCGGTCTCGACCGGATGCGGCCCTGGCGCGAGGCGCTCGCGGACTACATGCGGCTGCGACACTAGTCGACGACCGGCGGACGCCGATCGCCAGCCATGCCACCCGAACGCAGGCACTACGCCGTTCTCTTCGGTGCGAGCATGGGCCTGCTCGTGCTCGAGCTGTCGTTCGCTCGTACGCTGTCCGTCGCGCTCCTGAGCCACTACGCGTTCGTCGCCATCTCGCTCGCGATGTTCGGCCTCGGGCTCGCCGGACTCGTCGTGTACCTGCGGCCCGAACGCTTCCGGACCCGCCACGGTCGATGCGCAGCTGGCGACGGCCCTCGGTCGCTTCGGGCTCTGGGCTGCGCTCGGCGATCACGCTGTTCCTGCGCATCCACGTCGTGCAGGAGCCGACGTTCTCGCCGGCGCCGTGTCGCTCGAGTCTCGCGTACCTGGTCCTCGCCGCGCCGTTCTTCTTCGCGGGGCTCTGCATCACGATCGTGTTCACGCACTTTCTCGTCGGCGATCGGCCGGCTGTACGCCGCGGACCTCGATCGGCGCGAGCCTCGGCTGCCTCTGCACCGTCGTCCTGCTGTCGCTGACGCCCGCGCCGATCGTGCCGCTGGTGGTCGGCGCGGTGGCAACGACGGCGGCGCTCTTGCTCGCCCGGCGCGCCGGCATCGGGCAGCGGGCTCCGATCATTCGAGTCGTCGTCGCGGCGGCATTTCTCGCTCCTCGGTCTCGGCTCCAACTTCGCGAGCATGCGCGTACGTCAAGAACTGGACGGACTTCTACGGCGAGTACGAGACGTGGAACGTGTTCTCGCGCATCAGCGTCATCCCGAGCGACGAGCTGCTCGCTCCGCCACACGCTGCCGCTGCGACAGCCATGCCGAAGCGTACACCGCAGACCGCTACCCGCGGTCGAAGTGGCTCGACATCGACGGCACCGCGTGGACGCCGATGTTCAACTACGACGGAAACCCCGAGCGCATCGCGTTTCTGCGCGAGAGCGCGATCTACGCCGTGCACGCGGTGAAGCGGAACGCGCACGTGTTGATCATCGGCACGGGCGGTGGCCGCGACCTGCTCGCTCGCGCGCGTCGCGTGGGACCAGCCGTCCGTCACGGGCATCGAGCTGAACCCGCTGATGCAGCACATCGTGCAGGAGCGGTTTCGGCGACTATTCGGGACGGCCGTACACGCCGCCCGGCGTCGACGTCGTCATCGGCGAGGGACGCAGCATGCTCGCCGGACTTCCCGACACGTTCGACGTCATCCAGCTCAGCCTCGTCGGATACGTTCGCCGCGGGCGCCGCCGGCGGCTTCTGTCTTCGCCGAGAACTACCCCTGCTACCGTGGAGGCGTTCCGGGAGTACTTCCGCCATCTCGATCAGGCGGGGTCCTCAGCATGTCCCGCTACTTCGTCAGCGGCTATCCGCTCGAGGTCATGCGGCTCGTGCGCATGACAGCCGCGGCCTGGGAGGCCGGAAGGCATGTCCGCCGGCGCGAGCATCGTGGTGCTGCACCAGGGACCGGTCGCGACGATGCTGGCCAAGCGGGGACCGTGGACGCCCGATGAGCTCGCCGCGATCGATCGACTCGCCGCCGACAACGGCATGGCGATCGTCTACGACCCGCGCGGCTACGAGCCGGGGACATCCGGAAGTCGAACGGCTGCGCGGCGTCAGCGCGCGCTACCGGGACTCTCGCGCCCTCGACCACGGCGCCCACCACCGATGACGCACCGTACTTCTTCCAGTTCCTCCGCTGGCCCATCGAGCGCGAAGGCGACGACCCCCTGCGCATGATCCACATCGGCAACGAGGCGCTCGCCTTGATGGGCCTGCTTCTCGCCACCGTGACGGTGCTGGCGCTCGCGTGCTTCGTCGGACCGCTGGTGCTCTTCGCGCGCGGCGGCGTTCGCACGCAGCGGGCGAACCGCTCCCTACTCGCCTACTTCGTGCCTGCCTCGGCTTCGGCTTCATGATGATCGAGATCCCGCTGCTGCAGCGACTCGTGCTGTTCCTCGGACACCCCGTGTCGTCCCTCGCCGTCGGACCTTTTCTCGCTGCTCCTATTCTGCGGTCTCGGCAGCCCTCGCGAGCGAGCGGATCGTGCAGGAGCCATCTGCGGCGGCGCCGTGGCTCGGCGCGGCGATCGTCGGCGTCTCGCTGGTCTACGCCGCCGGCCTGCCGCTCTGGTCGCACGGTTTCTCGCCGTGGAGGCCATGCGTGCGCGTCGTGATCACCGTTCTCGTGCTGGCGCCGATCGCGCTCCTCCTCGGCATGGCCTATCCCGTGGGCATCCGCATCCTGCGCGAGCACGACGAGAGCCTCATCCCATGGGCGTGGGGACTCAACGGCGCGACGTCGGTCGTCGCCTCCGTCTCCGCGGTCTTCGTCGGTGCGCAAGCCGGCTTCACATGGGCGCTGCTGCTCGGGAGCGCCACCTATGCGCTCGGGTTCCTGGTGCTCACGCTGGCCGTGTCCACGCGCCGAATCGCCGCGCCCGAACGGATGCGCTTCGCCGGCGAGCGATGATCCGGGGCCGCCGCGGGTCGGCCGGCACCACGATCGCCCTTCTGCTCGCCGCAGCAGTGATCGCCGGGTGCAGTCGCGGCAAAGGGTCGCGCCCGAACGTCATCGTGATCGTCATGGACACGCAGCGCGCCGACCGTCTCGGCTTCTACGGCGCATCCGCCCACGCCGTTCCTCGGCACGATCGCCAGAGGAGAGCATCGTCTACGAGCGCGCCTATTCTCCCAGCTCGTGGACCGTGCCGGCCATCGCCTCGTTGTTCATGGCGCAGTATCCGTCCACGCACCGCGTCGCCGTCGTCATGGCTGTCCTGCCCCCAGTGTCGTCACGCTGGCCGAACAGCTGCACGCTGCGGGCTACCGGACTGGCGGTTTCTCGGCGAACCTCGAGATCACCGAGCAAGCCGGATTCGACCAGGGCTTCGAGAGTTCAGCACGGTGCTCCGGAAGCCCGAAGGGCGACGCCGCAACGGTCAACGATGCCGCATTCCAGTGGCTCGACGACATCGGCGATCCGAAGGCGCCAGTGTTCCTCTACATGCAGTACATGGAGCCCCACAGCCCCCTTTCGCGCGCACCCCGGCATCACGTCCGACGACCCTCCGGAGCTCCCGGCGAATCTGCCGACTGGAAGCTCGCGGAGCGCGTGAACTCCGGCGCGTTCCGCTGGCGACGGGACAGCCGCTGCCGGACGACTGGAAGATGACGCCGCTGGAGCTCGCCCGGCTGAAGGCGCTGTCACGACGGCGAAGTCGTTTACCTCGATGGGCAGATCGCAGCGCTGCTCGTGAATCTCGACAAGCGCGGCCTTCTCGACTAACTCGATCATCGTCGTGACCGCCGACCACGGCGAACATCTCGGCGAGCACGGCATGTTCTCGCACGGGAACACGCTGTACGAAGAGGTGATCCGCGTTCCCCTACTCGTGCGCCTGCCGGACCGGAAGGGCCGTCGTGTCGGCGAGCCGGTGACGATCGGCGGGCTCGCGCCCGCCATCCTCGGCGAGCTGGGGCTGCCGATCCCGGACGACTTCGTCATCCCGCCGCTGAAGCTCGACGGCACGCCCGGCCCCGGTACGCGCTCGCCGAAGTGCTCAAAGTGACTCCGACCTATCTGCGGTACCACCGCCGCGCGGTCGTCGGGCAGACCGGCAAGCTGCTCGTCGAGGAGGACGCGCAGCCAGGTCTTCATCGACCTCGCGACCGACCCGGCCGAGGACCATCCGATGAAGGACGCGCCGTTCGCCGCCGAGCTGCGGAAGGCCGATGGCCGACATGGCGCCGACTCGCACGACGCGTCGAGCCGAGCCCGGGAGCGCCGATCGACGACACGACCCCGCGAGCGGCTGCGCGCGCTCGGCTACACCGACTGACGCGGGCGCGTCACCGGCGCCGAGGTTCTTGCACTCGCCGGAATCGGCGCGGAGGGTCGTAGCGTTCGTCGCTGCCGTCCTGCCGCTCGAAGCGTCTTCATGAGGGCGGAGTCGACGACGGCTCGGACGTGGACGCGAAGTGGGTTCGGGGTCACCAGCTCCGACACGGCCGCGCGCTCCGCGAGGCGGCGCGCCCTCGACGGCCGGCAGCAGGCTCCGCCCGGGCAGATCGGCGGGGATCGCGACGCCCGCGATGTCGAGGATGGTCGGCATGACGTCCGCGAGCTGGACGACCTGATCGAGACGCGTCCCGCCCTTCCGTCCGAGCGGCGGAACGATGACGAGGGCACGTGGATCGACTCGTCGTAGAGCGTGATCCCGTGGCCGACGAGGCCGTGCTCCATGCGCGCCTCGCCGTACGTCGACAACAGAATGATCCAGAGACGGCTCGCGAGCTCCGGCGCCCGCAGCTTCGCGAGCACGAGGGCGAGTGCCCCGTCCGCCAGGGAAATCCCGCGTCGGCGGCCGCAACGAGCTTCAGCACGCTGTCCGGTTCGAACTGGAACTCGAACTCGTTCGCTTTCCGCTCGACCAGCCTGAATACGCTCGAAATCTTCGAGGCGGCGCGAACCGCCGCATGTACTCCGATCGGCGGGAAGTAGCCGAAGCGGCCGGGCGTCATGTGCATGAGCAGCAGCGCGCCCTTCGTCGCGAGGTCGCGACGGTGATCGTCGATCCAGCCGAGCGGCGACAGTGCCATCCGGTGCGCCGGATCGAAGCGGTAGCCGGGGACCTCGTCCGGCGACATCGGCAGGAGCATCGATTCGTCGAACCCTCGCAGCTGGCCGCGCTCCATGACGTCGACCTCGCTCGTGAAGGCGGCGGCGACGTAGCCGGCGGCGGCGAGCGCCGAGGCGATCGTCGGTCGATCGCCCGGCATCGGATCGCTGCCGGCGTCCATGCCGTGCGCGGACGGCAGCAGACCGGTCATGAGCGTTGCCAGCGCGACGCCGCGCCCGACGAGCTCTGCGCATAGGCGCGAGCGAAGGCGATACCTCCATCACCTCCATTGCAGAGCCGCTGCACGATGGGCGCCACGTACGCCCGACGTCGAGGCAGCCGGATCCATTGGCCCGCGCGCCGTCCAGTACGACCATGAGGACGATCGGTGGAGGCGTCGCCGTTGCCGGCGCCGTCACGCTGATGATCGAGAGCATCGCGGCAAGGAGCGCGTTGCGCCACTTCGAGGGGGTCCTACGAGGCCGTGCCAGGTCTCGTCAATGCGCGCCAATTGACGTCGCGCGACGGCGGTCGGGTACCACCCCCGCGTGCGGGCGCTGCGATGGGTCCTGCTCGTCGCTGGTCGCCCTCGGCGCGCTCCTGGTTGCCGTGGAGATCGCGCTGCGTGTCGGCGGTGCCGGTCCGCGGCTCGGCTACTCGGACGTCCCGCTCGTGGATCGCGGTCCCCGACCGGGCACTCGGGTACGTCCTGGCGTCGTCGGGGACCGTGTCGTTCGGTGGTGTCGCGACGCACCTCGACGCGAACGGGCTTCGCATCCGTCTCCTCCACCCCGATGGTCCCCGGTCTCCGTCCTCGTCATCGGCGACGAGCGCACCTTCGGCTGGGGCGTGGCCGACGGCGAGACCTACCCGGCACAGCTCGAGGCCTGGATCCGGACGCGGTGTCCGACGATGTGGCCGCGTCGTGAATGCCGGCGTGCCCGGCTACACGACGTACCGGGGCATGGTGCAGGCACGCGATCTCGGGAACCGCTTCCGCCCGAGACCGTGATCGTGGCGTTCGGCCCGAACGACGCGCTCCTCGACGGCCGCGCAGCCGGGAGCCACCACGCTGCCACCACCCCTCGCACGTGCCAGCGCGCGTGGCCGGACGGCTGTACGAGTGGCTCCATCGTCCGGCACCGGCTGGTGCGGACGCGTCCCGCGCACGCCCGTTCCCAGTTTCTCGCGCAACATGCGCGTCACTGCGTGAGCGAGGTGCGGCGCTTCGGCGGCGTGCGCGGTGCTGCTCAACCTCGGCTATGGCGCTCGATCTGCCGGACCCGGGCGCGGACACCGGCCGGCGGCTCCGCCGCGGCCGGCTCGAGGACGACTCACCACGGCGCGACGCGCCTCGTGAGCGAAGCTCGAGGACGCGCCGCTGGTGGACGTGCTGGGCGCACGGCTCGACGCGACCACCATGCTGGATGCGATCCATCCGTCCGCCGAGGGTCATCGGCACACCAGCGCACCGCGCTCGGCGAGCGCCTGGCGGCCGAGGGCTCGTGACGCCGTGACGCCTCGTGGTAGGGTCGCCGGCCAATGTCCGGGGCACGTTGGACAGACGGACGCCCCCGCCCTCGCCCGCTATCTGCTGAGCTTCCGTGGCCGTTCCGCCACGACGACGTGGAGCAGGAGCTCGTCGCCGGCGGCCTGCGGCTATGGCGGAAATCCTACGCGTGGTCCCGCAGCCGGCTGAACGCCGGAGGCGCGGCTCGAGCTCGGCAGCCCGCCCTTCCATCACGCTGCTGCTCCAACGCTTCCGGCGCTACGACCTGACCCTCCAGCGGCGCCGCCAGCGGCGACCGGCCCGAGATCGTGCAGGACGTGGAGAGCCCGACTACGACGAGCGCACCGCTTCCGCTGCGTGGCTTCGACGTCGAATGCGATCGCTTCCCGTTCGACGACGCCACGTTCGACCTGGTCACGTGCTGCGGGTGATCGAGCACACTCACACAGAACCCGTCCACGCGCTCGCGGAGATCCATCGGGGTGCTGCGCCCGGGTGGGTGGTTCGTGCTGTCGACACCGAACGTGGCACGCGCAGGCAGCATCGCGAACCTGCTGCGCGGCAGGAACGTGTACGATCCGTATCACTCGGCACGCCGTTGCGCGGCTCGCGTCACAGTCGCGAGTACACGCTCGACGAGCTACGCGACCTGATCGGCGGCTGCGGCTTCGAGATCGACCTCGCGGAGAACGTCGACCTGCAGCATGCCGTCAGCGTGACCAGCGCGCGCTGCGGACGGTGCTGAACCACGTCGTCGCGCCCCTCACGGGCGCGCACTACCGCGCGCATCTGCTGCTGCGTGCGCGGCGAACGGCGAAGCTCCGTTCCGCTGGTACTACCCGTCGAGCCTGTTCGATCGTGGCCACCTCGCCTTCCACGTGACGCCCACGAGCTGCGACGTGACGGTCGGCACAGCGAGCAGGGCCACCTGGCGCTCGGCTGGAGCGGGCCGCGACGCGGTGCCGGCGATCGGCCGGCGCGGCGCGCGCGGAACCGGTCGGCGATCTGTACCTGCGCGAATGCGGGCCGCTGCGCGCCAGGTCGTCCTGACGCTGTCGGGCGGGCGTGGCGAGGCGCGAGGTGTGGGACGACAACGAGGGCGCCTACGTGCTGCTCGGCTCCGGATCCTTCGACGTACCCGCCGGCGAATGGCGCGAGCTGTCGATCGCGCTCGGCGAGGCGAGCCGGCCCGCCACGCCGCTCCACGTGCGGCTGCTCGCGCCCGAGGGCGTCGATCTGCATCGGCGGCGGCCCGATGAGCGCCACGGGGGTCGGCGCACCGTACGCGTTGCCACGGGTGGTCACGGACCTCGCCGACTGCGCCTTCTACCATTCGATGGATCTGCCGGGCCACGGAACGGTCGAGGGGCTGTTCGATCTGCGCGGCGCCGTCGACGGAGGTATCTCGGCGGCGTCGATCTGCGGGAGAAGCGCGTGCTCGAGCTGGGAACCGCCGACGGCTTCCTGTGCTTCGAGATGGAGCGGCGTGGCGCGGACGTCGTCGCCCACGATCTGTCGGAGGCGCAGCGCTGGGATTTCGTCGCGGCGTCAGGGCCAGCGCCGCCGATCTGGTGCGCGACTATCAACGCAACATCCGCCGCCTGAACGACGCGTTTCTGGCTCGCGCATCGCACTGCACGGCTCGCGCGCGCGGGTCGTCTACGGAAGCCTCTACGACGTGCCGGAGTCGATCGGACCGGTCGACGTCACGACGTTCGGCTGCGTGCTGCTGCACGTGCGTGATCCGTTCCTGGCGCTGGCCCGCGGCGCCGCGCTGGCGCGGCGAGCGCGTGGTGGTCACCGAGGTACTCCGGTGGCATGCCGCGCCGCCTGATGCGTCTCTTTGCGCCCGAGGCGATGCGACGGTTGGCCCCGTGGTGGCGCGTGGTCCGCGCTGGCCGCGCCGCTCGCGCCAGTCGAGCCCGGTGTTCGTGCCCGACGCCGTCGTCCCGGACCGACGCCGACCTGGTGGAGCCTCGGGCCCGCTGCATCCGCTCGCTTCCTCGCCCTGGCTCGACTTCGGGCAGGGCGCGTGACGTATCACTTCCAGCGCGAAGCGTCGGGCGTCGTGACCGCTGTACGCTGCGCCGAGCGCCGCGTAGAACCGCCGACCCACGGCGGCACTGTCGCTGCTGTCTCTTTGCGTGGGGCGGTTCATGAGCGTGACGTGGCAGGTGGGCGGGAGTCGGGCGGAGACAAGACGCGCGCCCACCCGCCCATGGCTCCGTATCGGCGCGCTGCCTCGCCTCCGCGCGACCTCGACCCCACGCGCCCGCCTGCACGGTGCGCGAACCACCCCACGGGTCGCTCACGTACGGGTCGTGCGGAGCTGGCGGACGTCACGCTGGTCCCGGGCGGGGGCCTGGCGCCTGCATGCCCGCGGGGGCTGGCGAGCCGAGCCGCTACGGAGCCACAGGCGAAGTAGGCGAGCGTCTCGTCGCCGCCGCGAGGAGACGCCCAGGCGCCAGGCTCCCCGCGCGCACCGCACCGACGGCGGCCCCGCGCCAGCGAATGAGCGGGCTGCGGTCGGGCGCGTGGGCCCGACTGTGGCGACCGCGTTACTCGCTTGACCGTGCCGCCGGCGCCGGCGACCGTGCAGGTCGGCTTGACCGGGAGGTGCGGCTGGGCCAGCAGCGCTTCGATGCACGCGCCGGTCTGAGGCGTACGGCGGGTCGAGGATGAACGCCTGCAGGGGCAGGTGGCTCTGGTGCACCGCATACGCGCCGTTCTTGCCCCGTCGTCTTGACCTTCTCGAGCCCCGGCTTGCTCGAGCGTCGTCTTCACGACCGTGCCACGCGTGAATCCGTTCGTGTCACCGCGGGGCTCTGTACGTGCACGAGGTCGGCGAGCCGTGTGGACCTTCCAGCCGGTCCGCGTGAGCGTGTCGTACGCGCCGCCGGTGACGGTCGCGTCGAGCATGCGTGTCGCCGTTCGCGTCGACGTGATGCAGCAGGCGGATGCCGTTCGCCTGCGGATCGAGCGGCGGGGTGAACTGGCGTCGTGCAGGGTCGCCTGCGCGACGAACGACAGCTTGTCGTCGCCGACCGGCGTCAGGAGCTTCGTGATGGTGATCTTGTGCTTGAACGCGGTCGCGCCGTCCGTGCACGGGATCGCACACGTCGCCGAGCGAGTCGGCGTCGCCGTTCGCCTGATCGGTGTTCGCGCTCGCTCGGGCAGTTGTCCGTCGCGTCGCAGCACGCAGTGTCGCCGTCGCGTGTCCGGCGACAGCCGGCGTCCGCCGGGCACGCGCGCGCCGGAGCCCGTCGCACGGTCTCCGGCGATGTCGCACGGTCGCCCGACGGCGACGAGCGGCAGACGGTGCGTCGCCGGCTGGAACGCATCCGCCGGGCACGTCGCGCCGCTGCCCGTGCAGCTCTCGGCCAGGTCGCAGACGCCGGCCGACGCTGCGGCAGACCGTGCTCGACGGCGTGAACGCGTCGCCCGGGCAGTTCGCCGACGAGCCCGTGCACAGTTCTCGGCCGAGGTCGCACACGCCCGCCGAGCTCCGGCAGACCGCGCGAGCTCGTTGGAACGACGTCGGCCGGGCAGTCGTCGCTCGTGCCCGTCGCAGTTCTCGGCCAGGTCGCACGACGCCGGCGGACGCGCGGCACGGCGTGCTCGTCGGCGCCTTCGCGTCGGCCGGGCAGGTCGTGTTCGTCGCCGTCGCAGGTCTCGGCCAGGTCGCAGACGCCGGCGGCCGCGCGGCAGACGCGCCGTGCGCTTCCCGCCGGGTGCGGGCAGTCATCGCCGACGCCGTCGCAGACGTCGACGCGTCGCAGACGTCCGGATCCGCCGTGCACGGCCGTGCTCGCCGGCTGCTTCGCGTCGGCCGGGCAGTTCACGCCCGACGCCGTCGCAGTTCTCGGCCGCGTCGCACTCGCCGGCCGCCGAGCGGCAGACGACGAACGCGCCGGCGACGCTGTCCGCCGGACAGCCCTGACCGGCGACGCCCGTGCAGTTCTCGGCCACGTCGCAGACGCCGGCCGACGAGCGGCACACCGTGCGAGCTGGCGTGACGCGTCGCTCGGACACGTCGTGCGCCGAGCCGTGCAGGTCTCGTCCAGGATCGCACACATCGCCCGAGCCCGGACGGCAGACCGTCGAGCTGGCTCGACGCGTCGGCCGGACACGCTGCACGCCGACCCGGTGCAGTTCTCGGCCACGTCGCAGACGCCTGCCGACGATGCGGCAGACCGTCGCAGTTCGGCTCGACGACGTCGGCCGGACACGCCGGCCGCCGAGCCCGTTGCAGGTCTCGGCCACGTCGCACACGCCGCGCCGAGCCGAGCGGCAGACCGTGCGACGTCGGCTCGACGACGTCGGTCGGACAGTCGTCGCCCGAGCCCGTCGCAGGCTCTCGGCCGACGTCGCAGACGCCGGCCGACGCTGCGGCAGACGGCCGCCGACGCGACTCTTCGCGTCGGCCGGACACGTCGGCGCTCGAGCCGGTGCAGGTCTCGGCCACGTCGCACACGCCCGCCGCGGAGCGGCAGACCGTCGACGGACGGCTTGAAGACGTCGGCCGGACACGCGGCGCCCGACCCGTCGCAGGTCTCGGCGACGTCGCAGACGCCGGCCGAGCGAGCGGCAGACCGCTCGACGACGACTTGAAGCGTCGGCCGGACACGCGGCGCCCGAGCCGGTGCAGGTCTCGGCCACGTCGCAGACGCCGGCCGCCGAGCGGCAGACCGTCGACGACGACTCGAAGACGTCGGCCGGACACGTCGGCGCCGACGCCGTGCACGCTCTCGGCGACGTCGCAGACGCCGGCCGACGAGCGGCAGACCGTCGCCGGACGCGACTTCGCGTCGGCCGGGCACGCGGCGCCCGAGCCCGTGCAGTTCTCGGCCACGTCGCACACGCCGCGCCGACGAGCGGCAGACCGTCGACGACGACGGCGAACGACGTCGGCCGGACAGTCGTCGCCCGAGCCGTCGCAGCTCTCGGCGACGTCGCAGACGCCGGCCGACGAGCGGCAGACGCGCCCGGACGCGACTGCGCGTCGGCCGGACACGGCGCGCCGACCCGTGCAGTTCTCGGCGACGTCACAACGCCGGCCGACGAGCGGCAGACCGTCGCCGACGACTGCGAACACGTCGGTCGGACACGCGGCCGCCGAGCCGTTGCAGCTCTCGGCCACGTCACACACGCCGGCCGCGAGCGGCAGACCGGTCGAGCGACGACCTGAACGCGTCGCCCGGACACGCGGCGCCGAGCCCGTGCAGTTCTCGGCCACGTCGCAGACGCCGGCCGACGAGCGGCAGACCGTCGACGCCGACGACTGGAACACGTCGGCCGGACAGCTCGTCGCCCGAGCCGGTGCACGCTCTCGGCGACGTCGCAGACGCCGGCCGACGAGCGGCAGATGCACGGACGAGGGCCTGCGTCGGCCGGACACGCGCGCGGCCGAGCCCGTGCAGGTGTCCGCCGGATCGCAGACGCCGGCCGCAGCCCGACAGACGCCGCCCGCGCCGCGGAACGTGCAGTTCGAGATTGCAGCAGGAGCTGGCGGTTCCGTTGCACGCCCGACCCTGGTCGCACCGCCTCGGCACTGAAGTTCGTGTCCGACCGCGCCGTCCCCGCAGCTCGAGGTGTAGAAGGCGATGTCCACGGTGCGAGCGGTCGACCTCGGTGCTGCCGGTGCCCTGCCGGTGCGCTCGACGTGGTGCCGAAGAACGTGTCCGCCGGCGAGAAGGGGCCGCCCGCGCTGGTGCTGGCTTCGATCAGGACGTTGACGGTCATGCTGGTGACCGACGGGACCGATGCGCCACAGCGAGTGCACCGCGCCATTGACGTTGGCGCCGGTCAGCGCCTGCGTCGTCGCATCATCCACCACCGAGCCCGTGCCGCTGAACGTGAGCGTGCGCCCGCGGGAACACCGTGCCGAAGCGTCGGTGATCGTGGTCGACCCCGTGTAGACGATGGTGGTCGCGCCGTCCGCCGACCACGCGAAGCATCTCCGCGCCGCTCGGGTCCGTGACGCCGTTGCTGTTCATCTTCTCGCCGAACGGCAGCGCCGGTCGGCGCTGTTGATGCCGATGTACAGGTTGGAGAACGCCCCGGCGGTGCCGCTGCAGGTATAGGTTGCCCCGCCGGCGAGCTTCTCGTTCCCGGAGGCCGGCGTCGTACAGCGTCCATCCGCCGGCGGGCGTAGTACGTTGGCCCGCCCGTGATGACGATCGCCGCGCTGCTGAGCGACGCGCCGACGCAGCAGGCCGAGCACCGCCAGCGTCGCCACGCTGGCCACGGCCGAACCGTGACGCCTCCCGCGTGCCGGCGTCGCAGTGCCGAGCACCGCACGGGTCTGCGCAGCCGAAATTTCGCACCTGTGGCTGAGCAAACGTCATCGCGACGCCTCCGTTCACGCTGCGGTGCGCTGACGCTGATTCGCACCCGGATTCTCACCAAGATCCGTGCGACCCGTGGCTGCCGTGCGACCCGTGGCTGCCGTGCGACCCGTGGCTGCCATGCGAGCCGTGGCTGCCGTGCGAGCCATGGCTGCCGTGCGAGCCGTGGCTGCCGTGCGACCTGGCTGCCGTGCGAGCCGTGGCTCCCGTGGCTGCCATGCGACGCGTGCGACAGATGCTGGGCGAGCAGCAGGTTCTCGCTGTTGGGTTCCGAGCGCAGCGCCCGCGCCGCCTCGGAGGCGTCCAGCGCGACGTCCGGATTCAGCGCCTGGCGGGCTTCCTCCCGACTGAGGAAATCCACCGGCGTCTTCCGCAGCAACGGCAGCCCCTTCTCCTTGTCGCTCATGTCGGCTCCTTCACGCTCAGTTCGCGTACGCCCGCCCGTCATCGCAGCTTGCCGTCCGCCGTCGTGCCGTCCACCGCCGCGAAGCGGCGCACGCGCTCGGCGTGGGGCAGCAGCTCGGCGAAGACGGCGTCCGGCGCCGTGGCCTCGTTGGCCGCGACCGCGTGCGCCAGCGCCGCGACCGCCTGCGCCAGGCCTCTCCTCGGTCGGCAGCTCGCCGTAGCCCTCGTTCATCACGACGAGATCCACCCGGCGGGTGTAGACGAGGCCCTGCGGGGTCCCGTCGTTGCGGCAGAGATGCACCCGGTGCGATCGCCCGCGCTCGTTCCGCAGCGTCGCGACGCAGGAGCCGTCCCGCACCGGGCCCAGGTCGGCGAGTCGCCAGCCGTGCGCGACCACCGCGCCGGCGGCGAGCGGCTCACGAGCTCCCAGGGCGGCAGGCGACGAGATCGCCGCGGCCTCTGCGGGCGCCGGCAGAGCGTCCTGCCCGTCACGGTCGTGCGAGGGGACCGGCGGGAGTCGCCCGGCGCCGTATGACCATCTCGGTGCAGACGGCGACGCTGCGGCCGTAGCGGCACCCAGCAGCCAACGCCGTCGCCGCACGCGACCGCCGCCCTTGCCGATCAATTCGCGTCGCGAAAGCATCGCCAACCCCCTTCGAGTAAACTCAGCCGCACTCACGGTTCCCGATTGCTGCGCTGACACGCTCCGCGCCCGACCGCACGCGCACTGGAAGCGAGGTCCGCGAACCGACCATCGCCGATCGGGCGATGTGGACTTGCGACATCCACCTTCCGGAGGCGGTAGGCGGTGTTACGCAGGCGACGTAGAGCGCATGATTCTGGAGAATGGCGCTACCACCATGTACGGGGTGATAGTCAATCGAAAAGAGCACCCGGGCGAGGCATTTCCCGCGGGCGGGGCCCTTCAACCCGTGCGCGCTGACTATCGGCAGCCTCTGCCGGCCGATTCGGAAATGAGCTACATGCGTGCGCCGGCCCGTTGGGCTGGCGGCGCCCGCACGGTGAACGAAGGACCGGCGGGCGAAAGGAATGGCCGTGGCGCTCGGTGAGAATGACGTTCGATCGGAAACCCTCCGAATCGCGTCTCGGCTTCTCGCTGGGGCGCGACCACGTCGTTCGACGTCGACGAGACCGTCTATCCGCTCGAGGCGATCTAGCGGGGATCCTATCTCTTCGTCGACTGATGCTTCGTCTTCCTCTCTCGGCCGAGCCCGCGGGTCGTGAACGTCCGCCTGACCTCGCGTGGGCCGGCGACACCCACGGAGCTCGACGCGCTCGCCGGCGAGTTCGTCAACGAGCTGCTCTCACAAGCGGCGCGCCTGCGCCTGTCGCAGGCGACGGCTCGCATCCGCGAATACTACACGGCCGCGGCGCTGCGGGCGGCGGCGTCAGCTCCTTCCGTCGACGATCTCCTCGCCGAGCTCGGACTCTGGAGGAGCTCGGCGACGACCCGCTCGAGATCGCGGTTCCTGGGAAGAGAAGAGCGGCGACAAGGAAACCGAGCCGAAGTAGAGTATCCGGATGGGCCGGATCTACCTTCGACCGATCGCTCTACACCCCCGAGGCCGTCGAGGCAGCCGCGGCTGCCTATGCCGAGTACGCGGAGATCGCGCTCGAGCATGCTGGGGATGCGATCGTCGCGGTCGTCAGCGCCGTGACCGGTGGCGATCGCCAGACGATCGAGAACTCGTTCTGCAACCTCGCCTTGCAGGAGACGATCGTTCGAATGCACCGCGCCGCTGCGCGCGAGGAAGAATAGTGTCCGCCGGCAGCGTGGCGCTTCGCCATCGACGATCGCGACCGACCGGCTGGGGTTCTTTCGCTGGGGGCGGGTCGCCGGAAAGGTCCTGATCACCACGGATGGCGGCGACTGGGTGTTCCTGAGCGAGCCGGAGTTCGCGCAGCTGCTCGCGGGCGAGATCATGGAAGGCCACCCGCGCTTCGCGCGAGCTCCAGGCCGGGGCTTTCTCCGCGAGGGCCTCGATCTCGACGCCCTCGCGAGCCGGCTCGCGCGGCGCGTGCGTCACGTCGCGAATGGGCCAGAGCGTCACGTCGTCACGATGACCCGGCGGGCCGACGGGCGGTGATACGCCCGTCGGCGGCGACGCGACGCTCGCATGGACCTCGACCGGGAGACCGCCGAGAGGATCGTCGAGGTCGCGCTGCAGACCACGTCGCCGACGGTCTCTTTCGAGCTGCAGGGGCACGCTGGCGAGCCGCTGATCAACGTCGGCGGCGTCCGCCATCTCGTCGAATTCGCGCAGGCGACGAACAAGCGCGCCGCGGGCAAGACGCTCCGCTTCACGCTCGTCACCAACTTGAGCCGCATGACGGCGGAGACGGCGGAGTGGCTGGTCGCGAACGACGTCGCCGTCCGGACCTGGCTCGATGGACCGGCCGAGCTGCACGACGGGAACCGCGCCTGGACCGAGCGGGTGCGCATGCGGACGTGGTCCGGTGGATCGAGTGGTTCGGGAGCGATATCGCGAGCTCGGGCGCGATCCCGAGGTCTGGCACGTCGACGCCCGAGCGATGACGACCCGGCGCACGCTGTCGGCGTGGCGCGAGCTCGTCGACGAGTACGTGGCCCGCGGGATGCGGTCCATCCATCTCCGGCCGCTCAGCCCGCTCGGCGTCGACGCCGACGCGTG
>ERZ1370068.515-contig-10469_pt1 | contig 18226 bp, 19 predicted proteins | sample MGYA00561227_ERZ1370068 | MGnify/ENA primary metagenome ERZ1370068 (study PRJEB38410, sample SAMEA6850437) | metagenome | study: Metagenomic assessment of the ecological functions of the soil: analysis of the soil microbiota associated with the...
CGACGAGGTCCTGGAACTCGGTGGCGAGCGTCTTCGCCTCGTCCTCGGAGCCGCCTTCCCTGATCATCTCCCGCCATTTCTTCAGGTAGGGATAGAACTTCGGCGGCTTCGCCAGGAAGCGAAGCCAGCGCTGGAACAGCTCGTAGTCCAGCTTCGGCGCCGGTCGGCGACGCTTGGCCGCGTCCTCCTTCGGCTCCCCGGTCACCTTCCACGCCGCCTGCATGTAGCTTCGACGTCTGCAGCGCGAGCGTCTCGGCGAGCTGCTGGCTCTCGGTGCTCATGAAGTCGGCGAGCAGCTCCTCCTTGTTCTTCTTTTTCTTCTCGAGCGCCTTGTATTCGTCGACGACCGACGACGGGCGCCAGCGGATACTCGTGGTACGGGCTGTTGAGGAACACGCCGGCGAGCGAGTAGTAGTCCCGCTGCGGGATCGGGTCGTACTTGTGGTCGTGGCAGCGCGCGCACGCGACGGTCAGCCCGAGGAAGCCGCGCGACACGACGTCGACGCGATCGTGGCGCTCGTCGGCGCGCGTGACCTCGACCGATCCGTTGTCGTAGTACCACGGGCCGATGCCCGAGGAAGCCGAGCGCGGGCAGCATGCGCACGCGCTCGGTGCTCGTCCATCTGGTCCGCCGCGAGCTGCGCCTTGACGAACCGGTCGTACGGCATGTCGTCGTTGAACGCCTTCACGACCCAGTCGCGATAGAGGTAGGCGTTGGGATACGGGTTGTAGCCGCGCTGCATCGGATCCAGGCTGCGCGGATCGTCCTCGGCGTAGCGCGCGACGTCGAGCCAGTGGCGGCCCCACGCCTCGCCGTAGCGGGGCGACGCCAGCAGGCGGTCGACGACCTTCGCGAAGCGCGTCCGGCGCCGTGTCGGCGACGAACGCGTCCGACCTCCTCGGGCGTCGGCGGCAGTCCGGTGAGGTCCAGCGTCGCGCGGCGGAGGAGCGTCCGCCGATCGGCGGGCTTCACCGGCTGCAGCCCTTCGCGCTCCAGGCGCGCGAGGACGAAGCCGATCGATGTCGGTCTTCACCCACTCGGCGTTGCTGATCGGTGAAGGCGGCGCGGACTGCGCCAGCGGCTGGAACGACCACCACGGCGCGCTGCTCGGCGGTGATCGGCGCGGCGGCGTGGCCGCGCGCCGCTTCGCCGCGGCCGGCCGTCCCGGCGGGCCACGGGCGCGCCCTGCTTGATCCACTCGGCGAACGCCGCGATGGTCGCGTCGGGCAGCTTCGCCTCTCTTCTTCGGCATCCGCGGGAACCCTTCGTCGCGGCGGATGGCGTGAATCAGCAGGCTCTTCTCGGGATCCCCGGGGACGATGGCGGGCCCGGTCTCGCCGCCTTGAGCAGCGCGGCGCGCGAATCGGTCCGCAGATCGCCCTCTCGTCATCGTCGGCATGGCATTCGCCGCACGTGTCGATCAGCACCGGGCGGATGTTCGCTTCGAAGAATTCCGCCTGCGCGGCAGTCGGAACCGGAGGTTTCTGCGCTTGCGCGGACAGCCGGATCCCGCGTCGCCGCGGACGAGCAGGCAGAACGCCGACGCGATCCACGAGCGGGGGCTCGAGCGAGAATCTCATGACGGATGGGCCGGTGACCGGCTATTATGCCGCAGCCTCGCCCGGAGCTCCATGCGCATACAGAACCTGTGTTCACCCTGATTGTCTGCGCTGCCTGCTCGGCGGTTCTCATGTCTGCACCCTCGACCCTGCTCGGACGGCAACAACCACCGCCGTCGCAACCGCCGCGGCCCAAGCGTCCCGGGGTCACGACACCAGGGGTCCGCATCCCGATCACGAAACTGAAGCCCGAAGGCGATCTACGACGTCCCGGGCGCGCCGGACTGGATGGCGATCGACAAGGAAGTCTGGGTGTCGAACTCGCCGAAGAACAGCGTGTCGCGGCTCGATCCGAAGAGCAACAGTGGCGACGACGTTCGCGGTCGGGAAGGAGCCCTGCTCCGGCTCGCGGCCGGATTCGGCAGCGTGTGGGTCCCCAACTGCGGCGACTCGACGATCACGCGGCTCGATCTCGAAGGACGGCAAGCCGCAGGCGACGTTTCCGCTGACGATCGCCGACGACGAAGGCGGCGTCACGATCGGCGCGGGCAGCTTCTGGATCCTGACCGACACGAAGGGGCACGCTGGCGCGGGTCGATCCCGCGACCAACAAGGTCGGTCGCGGAGATCAACGTCGCGCCCGGCTCGTTCGCCTGCGCGTTCGGCGACAACGCCGGTCTGGGTCACCAGCTCGGAGAAGAACATCGCTGACCCGCGTCAACGCGCGGACCCACGTCATCGAGGCGACGATCCCGGTCGGGCCCGAAGCCGCGCTTCCTCACCGTCGGCGAGGGCGCCGTGTGGACGCTGAACCAGGGGGACGGATCGATCTCGCGCGTGGACCCGAAGACGAACAAGGTGGTCGCGACGATCGAAGCCGGCGTCCCCGGCGGCGGCGGCGAGATCTCGGCGGGCGAAGGGTCGGTGTGGGTCACGACGTTCGAGCTTCCCGATCACGCGGATCGATCCGACGACGAACAAGGTCGCGCAGCAGTTCTTCGGCGAAGGCGGCGACTCGATCCGCGCCGGCCTCGGCTGGATCTGGTTGACGAACATCCGCGCCGGCAACGTCTGGCGGCTGGACCCCAGGCGTATCCTCGCGACCCTGGCTGAGTAGGCGCAGCGCGAGGCGCGAGGTGCGGGATGTAGAATGCCGGGATGCATCGTCGGGGGCCTGGCGCGCGCCGGTAGTCGCCTTCCTGCTGCTGTGGTGCGCCCCGACGGCCTGGCGCAGACGGCGGGCGACAAGGGCGCCCGCGCCACGCCGTCCGCACTGGCCCGGGCCCGCGCGTTGCTCGAGGCCGGGCTGGTTCGGGAGCGCGAGAAGGATTTCCCGGCCGCCGCCGCCGCGTATAGCGAAGCGATCGAATATGCGCCGCGCCTGGCCGAAGCCCACGATCGCCTCGGCTTCGTGCTGGGGCAACAGGGCCGGACGCGAGGCGCTCCTCCAGTTCGAACAAGCCGTTCACCTCAATCCGGCGCTCTTCGACGCGCAATACCACCTCGGCGCCACGCGCTGGTGGACGCGGGACTTCGCCGGCGCGCTGCCCGCGCTGCAGGCCGCCGTGACGCTGCGGCCCGATCACGCAGAGGCCCGCTACTATCTCGGCCTGACCCTGCAAAGCCGCGGACTGCTGGAGCCGGCGATCGAAGCAGCTGAGGGCCGCGGCGCGGCTGAACCCGCGGCTCGCCGTCGTGCGGGCCCGTCTCGGTATCGCGCTCGAGGCGATTCGGCGATCTCGACGGCGCGATCGCGCCAGCTGGAGGCCGCGGTCCGCATCGACCCGTCGGCGTTCGACGCCCGGAACAGCCTCGGCCTGGCGTTGTCGCAGCGCGGGTCGCGGTGACGATGCCGTGGCGGTCCTGCAGGCACTCGTCACGGCACAGCCCACCTATCTTCCGCGCGGTTGAATCTGGGCACCGCGCTGATGCAGCAGGGACAACCTCGCCGGCGCCGTCACGGTGTACCGGGCGCTCATCGCGCTCGACCCGGCCAACGCGCGAGGCGCTCTACAACCTCGGACTAGCGCTGAAGCAGCAGGACGACTTTGCCGCGGCCGAGATCGCGCTGCGGCGCGCCGCGGCGATCGATCGCGCCGTTGCCCGAGGCGCCCTTCACGCTGGGGTCGTCCTCTGGCAGACCGGGCGCGCGGACGAGGCCGTGCCAGCAGTTCCGCGACGCCCTCGCGCGCAAGCCGGACTACGCGGACGCGCACTACATGCTCGGCACCGTCCTGAAGCAGCGGGGCTCGCTCGATGACGCGGTGTCGCAGCTTCCGCCAGTCCATCGCGTATCGGCCGGAATCGGCCGAGGCGCATCTGGCAGCCTCGGCCAGACGCCTGAAGCAGCAGGGACAGGATGAGGCCGGCGAGGCGGAGCTGCGCCGAAGCGGCGCGGCTGCAGCGAAGACTGGCCGACGCGCAGGCCTCGACCTTCGCGGTGAGCGTGGAGCTCAGAAGCTGAAGGCGGGCGATCGTGACCGGCGCCATCGAGCGATTCCGTGAGGCGGTCCGCCTCGCGAGCGGAATCCCCAGGCGCACTATCAACTCGCCCTGCGCGCTGCAGCGGACGGGCGCGCGGAGCCGAGGCCGCAGATCCACTTCGCCGAGGCGCGACGTCTCGCGCCGTACCTGCGTCCGCCGGCGGACAAGCCGTGACGGCTCACGCCTTCCGACGCCTGCTGACGGTCGCGATCTGTTGACGGTCGCCGCGGCCGCTGTCGGCGGCGCGCGTGGCCCACGGACCGCGCCCGGCGTCAGCGCGGACGCGCCTCGCTCTGGGCTTCTCGTTCCGCAACACCGCCCGCGAGGCCGGACTGACGGCGGTCACCGTGTTCGGCGGCACGGAGACCAACAAGTGACCTGCTCGAAACGCACCGGCGCCGGCGTGGCCGTCCTCGACGTCGATGCGGATGGCTGGCTCGACGTCTTCCTCGTCAACGGCACGACGCTCGAGGGCTTTCCCGCCGGGCAGCGCGCCGACCAACCATCTCTATCGCAACAGGCGGCGACGGCACGTTCGAGGACGTGACCGCGAAGGCGGGCCTGACGCCAGCGGCTGGGGCCAGGGCGCCTGCGCCGGCGACTACGACAACGACGGCTACGACGATCTGTTCGTGACGCTACTGGGGACAGAACCGCCTGTACCACAACCGCGGCGACGGCACGCTTCGAGGACGTGACGGCGCGCGCGGGCCTCGCGACGACGCGCAGCGCGCTGGGGCGCCGGCTGCGCCTTCCTCGACTACGATCGCGACGGCCGGCTCGATCTCTTCGTCGGCCAACTACATCGACTTCGATCTCGCCGACGGCGCCGACGCCCGACTCGGGCCTGTGCCGCTACAAGGGCGTGCCGGTCGCGTGCGGACCGCCCGGGCTGCACGGGCGGCAAGAACGTGCCTCTACCGCAACACGCGGCAACGGCACGTTCGAGGACGTCTCCGAACAGCGCCGGCATCACGCGCGCCAGCGGCACCTACGGCCTCGGCGTCAGCACGCTCGACTTCGACGACGACGGCTGGATCGATCTCTACGTGGCGAACGACTCGAATCCGAGCGCGCTCTACCGCAACAACCACGACGGCACGTTCACGGACGTCGCGCGTCGCGGCCGGCTGCGCCTACAGCCAGGACGGCAAGCCGCAGGCCGGCATGGGCGTCGCGCATCGGCGACTACGATCGCAACGGGACGATCGACATCTTCAAGACCAACTTCGCCGGCGACACGTCGACGCTCTACGCCAACAGCGGCGACGGACTTCTGCGAGGACCGGACGTTCGCGGCCGGCATCGGCCTGAACACGCGCTGGCTCGGCTGGGGCGTCGGCGTTCGTCGATCTCGACAACGACGGCTGGCTCGATCTCTTCCTCGTCAACGGCCACGTCTACCCGGAGGTCGAGCAGCTCAAGACCGAGGCCGGCTACGAGCAGCGCGAAGGTCGTCTATCGCAACCTCGGCAACGGACGATTCCAGGACGTCACGGAACGGCTCGGGCGCGCCGGTCACGACACCGAAGGCCGGCCGCGGCGCGGCGTTCGGCGATCTCGACAACGACGGCGACGTCGACGTCGTCGTCAACAACGTCCACGACGCGCCGGATCTGTTCCGCGCTCGACGCGCGACCGCACGCGCACTGGCTGATCGCTGAAGCTGGTGGGCACCGCGTCGAACCGCAGCGCCATCGGCGCGCGCGTCCGCTGCGTCACCGGCGGCCGCGACGGCAGGTGCAGGAAGTGCGCGGCGGCGGCAGCTACTATTCGCAGAACGACCTGCGCGTCCACTTCGGCCTGGGGACGGCGACGCGCATCGAGCGCCTGGAGATCCGCTGGCCCAACGGCCTGGAGGAGGCGTGGACCGACGTCGGCATCGATCGGATCGTCACGTTGAAAGAGGCGGCGGCAGCGCCGTGCCGCGGCAGCCGTGACGGCTCGCCACGCGGTGGTCGCGGGCCGTCGTCATGATCTGGGGCGTCGCTCGCGGCCGCAGCTCGGTGCGTGCAGTGGCACGGGACCCGGCGCCGGCGGCCGGTGCTCGCGCAGGCGCGCCTGCTGATCAACCAGGGAAGCCGAAGGATGCGATCGAGAAGCTCACGGCGCTGGGCGAGCCGGCGCTCCGGAAGTGTCTCACCTGCTGCGGCGTGGCCTACTACCACGCCGACGATCATCAGCGCGCCATCGAGCATCTGGCGCCGGTGATCGATCGGCTGCCGGCGGGATCGCTCGAGCGGCGCGAAGCGGTCCAGGTGCTCGGTCTCTCGTACTTTCGTGATGGGCCGCTTCACCGAGGCCGTGCCGCTGCCTGGAGGCGACGCGGCACATGGGCGGCTGACAATGCGCGAGCTCGGCAACATCCTCGGACAGGCGTATGTGCCAGACCCGCCAGCCCGATCGCGGCGCGGGAGACGTTCGCGCGGACGTTCGGCGTCGCCGCCGACTCCGCCGCCGCGCACCGTGCTCGCGGCGCAGATGATGATCAGGCTCGAGTTCGAGGCGGCCGGCCGAGAGCCGAGTTGCGGCGCGCGATCGACAAGAGATCCGAAGCTGCCGCAGGCGCATCTCCTGCTCGGCCAGACTGGCGCTGTTTCGCGGCCGTCTCGACGAAGCGGTCGCTGCTCACCGAACGCGAGATCGCGCTGAACCCGTCAGCGCCGTGGCCTTCTCCCAGCTGGGCGACGCCCGGTCGCGGCAGTCGAAGTGGGACGGAGGCGATCGCCGCCCTGCAGAAGTCGATCTGGCTGAATCCGTTTTACAGCGCGCCCTACATCCTGCTCGGGAAGGCGTACATGAAAAAGGGTGAGTTCGCCACGGCGGAAGGGATGCTCCACGCGAGCCGTTCAGCACGGGATCCCAACAATCAGGTCGGCCCACTACCTGCTCGGCGCAGTTGCTGCAGCAGATGGGCCGGCCGGCGGACGCCAAGCGCCACTTCGACATCGCCGAGCGCCTGCAGGGACAGCCGGGGCGCTGACGATCCCTCCGCACGGACTTGGTTCGATCTTTTGATCCGTGCCTTCCGTGTAGTCGTGGCTTTCTATTCCGCTCTGCGCGCGCCTGCTCGGCCGGCGTCACGAGCGCGCGCAGGCTCCAGGCGCCGCCGCCAGGCCCGTCGAACTGGCCCGTTGCCTTCACCGATGTCGCGCAGCGCGCGGGCCTGCGACCCGGTGGTCTACGGCGGCATCGACCGCAAGCGCTTCATCATCGAGACCAACGGCGCCGGCGTGGCGCCTCGTCGACTACGACAACGACGGCTGGCTGGACGCGCTGACGCTCAGCGGCACACGGCTGCAGGACGGCACGCGCGGACGCGAGTGCGTGCGCCCGCCGGCTCCGCGCCGACCAACCGGCTCGTACCGCAACAGCCGCGAACGGCACCTTCGAGGACGTGACCGACGCCGCCGGGCCTGCGCACGCACCGGCTGGGCCTCGAGCGTGTGCGCCGGGCGACTACGACAACGACGGCTGGACCGATCTGTTCATCACCTACTACGGCCGGAACGTGCTCTATCAGCAATCGCGGCGACGGCCGCTTCGAGGACGTGACCGCCGCGGCCGGGCTTGCCGACGCCGGGCGTGCGCTGGGGCTCAGGCTGCACGCTTCGTGGACTACGATCGCGACGGCCGGCTCGATCTCTTCGTCGCCAACTACCTGCGCTTCGATCTCGCCGACGGCGACCGAGCCGGGCAAGGGCCCAACTGCCTCGTGGAAGGGCATCCCGGTGAACTGCGGGTCCGAAGGGCCTGCCGACCGACACCAACCTGCTCTACCACAATCGACGGCGACGGCACGTTCGCGGACGTCTCCGGCGCGTCGGGCGTCGCGAAGGTGACCGGACGCTACTCGATGACCGCCGTCGCGGCCGACCTCGACCGGCGACGGCTGGCCCGACATCTACGTGGCGTCCGACTCCACGGCCGCGATCCTGTATCGCAACAACCGGGACGGCACGTTCACCGACGTGCGCGCGTCGAGAGCGGCGCGGCCTACAGCGAAACGGCAACGCCGCAGGCGGGCATGGGCCTCGCCGTCGGCGACTACAACGCGCGACGGCCTGCTCGACCTGCTCAAGACGCACTTCGCCGACGACATCCCGGCCCTGTATCGCAACCTCGGCAAGGGGCTGTTCGAGGACGTCGGCCGCCGGCGCCGGGCCTCGGCGGTCGAGAACCGCTACGTGGAATGGGGCGCAGGACTGCCCGATCTGGACAACGACGGCCTGCCGGACCTCTTCTACGTCACCGGCAACGTCTATCCCGGAGATCGAGCGGATGCTGCCGCAATACCCGCACCGCGGCCCGCGGATCGTCTTCCGGAACACGGGCGACGGCACGGCTTCGCGAACGTCACGAGCGCGAGCGCGGCGACGCCGCCGTCGCCGCATTCGAGCCGCGGCGCCGCCTTCGGCGACTATCGACAACGACGGCGACGTCGACGTCCTCGTCATGAACATGAACGAGCCGCCGTCGCTCCTCGAGAACCAGCTATGCTGGGCGGCAACGGCTGGATCTGCGTCAAGCTCGAAGGCACGCTGTCGAACCGATCCGCCATCGGCGCGACCGTCGTCGTCACAGCCGGCGGAGTGCGGCAGGCGCGCACCGTGCTGAGCCAGTCGAGCTACTACTCGCACGACGACCTGCGACTGCATTTCGATTGGGCGAACACTCGAGCGCCGATCGCGATCGAGATTACGTGGCCGAGCGGCCGCAGTCGAATCACTGACCAACGTGCGCGGGCCGGCGCGTCGTGACACTGAAGGAAGACGCATCATGGGTAAGTCGCGTGCATCGCGCACCATCTCATCCGCGCGTGACTTTGATCGATCGACGCAGACATCGCTGTTGACGAAGACGTCAAGGGTGCTAGCGATTCCGATCTCGAACGAACGGGAGGCTCCCCATGACTGACTCGCCTTGTGCACTGATGGTCGATCGACGATCACGCGCAGGATGGAATCGCGATCGCGCTCTGCGCGCTGTTCGACTGCCGCACCACCCGTCCGACGCCGCCGCTCAGGCGCGTCTCCGGAAGCATCGGGGGCATCATCAAGGATCACCACCGGCGCCACCGTGCCCGGCGCCACCGTCACCGTGACGAGCCTCGAGCGCAAGACCGTCGATACGGTCGTGTCGAACGAGTCGGGGCTCTACGTCAAAGATCGCCTGCTGCCGGGGACCTACGAGGTCAAGGCGGAGCTCGCGGGCTTCAAGACCGGCGGTCGCGCCCTGCGGTCCGGGTCAGCGTCGACACACAGACGCCGATCGACTTCGTGCTGACGATCGGTCAGCTCAGCGAGCGGGTCGAGGTGACCGGCGGATCGCCGCTGCTGAAGATCGATCGCGCCGACGTCGCCACCAACGTTCGACTCGCAGCAGATCACCGAGCTGCCGGTGCTCGATCGCAACTTCACCAAGTTCATCCTGCTGACGCCGGGCACGCAGCAGCTGCATGTGGCAGCACGCCGCGAGCGAGAACCCGCAGGGCTCCACGCAGACGATGGTCAACGGCCAGCATTTCAGCGGCACGGGCTATCAGCTCGACGGCACCGAGAACCGCGATCCGATCCTCGGCATCATCGTCATCAACCCCAACGCTCGAGTCGATCGGGAGACGAAGATCACGTCGCAGAACTACGACGCCGAGTTCGGCCAGGCGACCGCCGGCGTGGTGTCGGTGCAGACCAAGTCGGGCACGAACGAGTGTTCACGGCAGCGCGCTTCGAGTTCCACCAGAGCGACCGGTTCCAGGCGCGCAATCCGTTCACGCAGTTCGCAGCCGCGATCCGCTGACCGGCAAGTTCCTGCCGGAGACGAAGACAGGATCAGTTCGGCGGCTCGCTGGGCGGCACCGATCGTCGCAGAACCGGCTGTTCTTCTTCGGCGACTACCAGGGCACGCGCAGCACCGTCGGCGGCTCGCGGCTGCTGACCGTGCCGACGCGCCGCGGCGCCGCAACGGCGATCTCAGCGCCTATGGCGTCAACATCTACGACCCGGCCAGCGGGCGTGCCGGCGCAGCGGCAGCAGTTTGCCGGCAACGTGATTCCCAGCGGCCCGCCTCTCGCCGCAGGCGCAGGCGCTGCTCGGCGCTGATTCCGCTGCCCAACGCGGCCGGCCGCGACAACGGCACGAGGGACAACTACGTGGCGTCGGGCTCCGAGGCGTTCGACGACGAACTCGTTCAACGTGCGCATCGACGGCCGCGATCAGCAGCCACATGAATACGCTTCGGCCGCTACAGCTTCGGGAAGTTCTTCCGCGACGGGCCGACCGTCGTTCGGCGAGGGCGGCGGTCAGGAACTGGTGAGCCTCGGCGGGCAGTCGAAGGCCAGAACCAGAGCCTCGCGTACGGCATCGACAACGCGCTGTCGCCGACGCTGCTGGCCGACTTCCGGTTCGGCTGGTTCAGCTACAAGGTCAACGTGCTGCCGTTCGACTTCGGCACGACGCCGGCCACCGACCGCCGGGATTCCCGGTCTCAACGTGGACAACACGTTCAGTTCAGGCCTGCCGGCCGGATTCGTCGAAGGGCGATCGCGGCTTCAACTTCGGTTCGGGCCTGGGCGTCAACCGCTGCAACTGCCCGCTCGATCAGGACGAGAACGCAGTGGCAGCTGGTCGGCGAACCTGACGAAGATGCTCGGCAGCCACAACTTCAAGGCCGGCCTCGACATCCGGCGCGCGAACAACCTCCGGGTGCCGAGCGACGCGCATCGCTCCGGCGAGTTGAGCTTCATCGCCAGAACCGCACCATCGGACCGAACGGCGGCGGCCTCGGCCTCGCGACGTTCCTGCTCGGCGACGTCACGACAGCTGCGCCGCTACGTCAGCCCGAACACCGACGCCCGCGAGCAGCAGTGGCGCCACGGCCTACTACGCGCAGGACACCTGGCGCCCGAACGCGCAAGCTGACGCTCAACTACGGCCTGCGGCTCGACATCATCAACCCGCAGACGGTGAACGAGGCCGGCAACGGCGGCTTCCTGGATCTCGACGACCGGGCAGATCCGGGTCGCGGGCGTCGGCGGCATCGGGTTGAACGGCGACGTCGAGAACCGCCTCAACTGGGCGCCGCGCGTCGGCGTCGACCTATCAGCTCGACCAGCAAGACCGTCATCCGCGGCGGCTACGGCCGCAGCTACGACCTCGGCGTGTTCGGATCGCTCTTCGGCCACAGCGTGACGCAGAACCTGCCGGTGCTGTCGGTGCAGGAGCTCAACGCGCCGGAGAACTTCGACCGCGTGTTCACGCTCGCGCAGGGACCGCCGCCGCCCGTCTTCCCCGCGGTCCCGCAGAACGGCCAGTTCCCGCTGCCGGACGGCGTGTTCGCGCGCGCCCTTCCGGAGAAGCAGCGGCCGCCGGCGGTGGACGCGTTCAACGTGATGGTGCAGCGGCAGCTGACCGAGCACCATGTCGTCTCGAGGCCGGCTACGTCGGCAACCGGCGGCAGGAACGTCTTCGCCGGCGACGGCCCGGCCATCAACGTCAATCAGCCCACGCTCGTCGGCTACCCGAACGTGCCTCAGAACAACCGGAAGCCGTTCTTCGCCGGCGGCGTCACCAACGATCTCGGCCTCGGCGGGGCGTTCGGCTGGACCCAGGGCATCGACTATTTCTGCAACTGCGCGCACAACGCGTACGACTCGCTGCAGGCGAAGTTCAACAAGCAGTTCGCGCGGCGGCATGTCGGTGAAGATGAACTACACGCTGCAGCGCCAGGTCCAGGAGAGCGGCGACTACTTCTTCTACGACGTCGAGATGAACAAGGGGCCCGCCGACTGGGACCGCACCCACAACTTCGTCCTGTCGGTCGTCGCCGAAGTGCCGGTGGGCCGCGGCCGCACCTACCTGTCGTCGCTGTCAGGCGTCGGCGAGGCGATCCTCGGCGGCTGGCAGTTCAACACGAACACGATCATTCAGAGCGGGCTGCCCTTCAGCGTCACCTACCGGGACGCGGGCGCCGACCGCGATACGGGCGGGAACAACCGGCCGAATCTGACCGGCGATCCCGACGGCCCGCAGACGCGCGACCAGTGGTTCAACGCCACGCCGATCGGGTCGGCCGGGAGCGCCTTCACGCGGCCGACCCGCGGGACGTTCGGCGACATGAAGCGGAACTCGCTGCGCGGCCCCGGCTACTGGCGGGTGGACGCGTCGCTCTTCAAGCACTTCAGGTTCGCGGACCGGAAGTCGCTCGAGCTCCGCGCCGAGGCCGTCAATCTGTTCAACCACGTCAATCTCGGCAACCCGGATTCCGAGGTCGGCGTGCCGGGCAACAACAACACCAACGCGGGCCGGATCAACTCCACGGCGTTCTTCAACGCCGATCTGCAGCGCAATTTCCAGTTCGCCCTGCGATTTATCTTCTGAGCGGGCGCGATGCGCGATTCGCGATGCGCGAGTTCGTCAGGCGAAGCGGAGACAAAAGAGCAGCGCGACGGCGCTTGCTGTCACAGCGGAGCCGCCCAGGCGACCGAGCCTTCGCGGCGGAGCCCACAGCAGCTTGTAGGCGGTCAAGCGAGTCCGCCAATGGTTGGGCCCGTTCGCGAGATGAAACGGAGCCTGATCGCGGCCTCCAACTGTGTTCCTAGTTCAGTGGCGGAGCCGATGGCCGTGACAATGTGACGCAGGGACCATCGCGGCATCCTGACTGCCTGGCCTTCCGCGACGTCTGAGGAACCGAGACGGCCGCATCGCCACCTGGAGCACTCAGTCCAAAGCGCCGTCTGAGGAAAGGCCGCTGTCGCTTTGCAGTGCAGGACGCATAGTATCCATCCCCACCTCCGCCAGGCATGCAGGTCACGAAACGTTTTGATTTCTCCCATGTCCGCACCTCCGAAAATACGCTGCGTTCCGCCATCTATGGCTGCAAGTTGCTGAGGGTGAAGGCCCCGCAACGACCCGGCAAGAACGATGACACCGCCCGCGCCTCGCGCATCCCACATCGCGCATCGCACATCGCACATCGCGCCCACGCGCCTCGCGGTAAACTTCCTGCACTCCCTTTCCGTCCAACCACCCCAATGAGCAGCCTGAAGTTCGCCCTCCGGACCCTTTTCAAGACCCCGTTCGTCACGATCATCGCCATCGTGTCGCTGGCGCTCGGGATCGGCGCCAACGCGGCGATTTTCTCCTGCTTCAACCAGATGCTGCTCGAGTCGCTCACGGTGCCGCGCAGCCGGCCGCAGCTGGTGAACCTCGCGGCGCCGGGGCCGAAGCCGGGGTCGCAGTCGTGCAGGCAGGCCGGCGACTGCGACGCGGTCTTCAGCTACGCGATGTTCCGCGACCTGCAGAAGGTCCAGACGGTCGTTCACCGGCATCGCGGCGCACCGCCTGCTTCGGCGCGAACCTGGCCTATCGAGGGGCAGACGATGAGCGGCGAGGGCATGCTCGTCTCCGGGCAACTACTTCCAGGTCCTCCAGGTGCAGCCGGCGCTCGGGCGCCTGTTCGACTCGAACGACGATCGCCTCGTCGGCGAGTCGCCGGTCGTCGTCCTCAGCCACGCCTACTGGACGACGCGGTTCGCGCGCGGATCCCAGCGTGCTCGAACAAGACGATCATCGTCAACGGCCAGACGCTGACGATCGTCGGCGTCGCGCCGCGAGGGTTCGACGGGACGACGCTGGGCACCGAGCCGCAGGTGTTCGTGCCGATCACGCTGCGCGGCACGATGAGCCCGGGCTTCAACGCGGCTGGAGCGAACCGCCAGACCTACTGGGCGTATCTCTTCGCGCGCCTGCGGCCGGGCGTGTCGATCGAGCAGGCGCGCGCGTCGCTGAACGCGCAGTATCACGCGATCGTCAACGACGTCGAGGCGCCGCTGCAGCAGGGCATGAGCGACGCGACGATGGCGCGGTTCCGCGCCAAGCCGATCGTCGTCGAGCCGGGCGGGCTGGGGCAGAGCACCGCGCGCAGCGAGGCGAAGACGCCGCTGCTGCTCGCTGCTCGGCGTCACCGGCTTCGTGCTGCTGATCGCGTGCGCCAACATCGCCAACCTGCTGCTCGCGCGCTCCGCCGCGCGCGCGGCGAGATGGCGGTCCGCCTGTCGCTCGGCGCCAGCCGCGGCGCGCCTGATCGGGCAGCTGCTGACCGAGTCGCTGCTGCTCGCGGCGTTCGGCGGTCTCGCCGGCCTGCTCGTCGCGCACTGGACGCTGCGGCTGATCCTGTCGCTGCTGCCGGCCGAAGCGGCGGAGACGATGGCCTTCGTCGATCAGCACGCCGGCGCATGCTCTTCGCCGGCGCGCTGACGATCGGCACCGGCCTGCTCTTCGGCCTCTTCCCGGCGCTGCACAGCACGCGGCCCGACCTGGTGTCGACGCTGAAGAGCCAGGCCGGCCAGCCCTCCGGCGCGCGCGGCGCGCAGCGGTTCCGCGCTCGTCGCTCGCCACGACGCAGATCGCGCTGTCGATGATGCTGCTCGCCGCGTCCGGGTTCTTCGTCAAGAGCCTGCTCAACGTCAGCCGCGTCGATCTCGGGATCAAGGTCGACAACGTGATCACGTTCGGCCTGTCGCCGGAGCTGAGCGGCTACACGCCGGAGCAGTCGCGCGCTGTTCTTCGAGCGGCTCGAGGAGGAGCTGCGCGGCGACGCCGGGCGTCACGGCGCGTGACCGTGTCGCTGGTGCCGCTCCTCGCCGGCAGCAACTGGGGCAGCGACGTCAACGTCCAGGGCTTCCAGTCGGGGCCCGACACCGACAGCAACTCCCGCTTCAACGAGGTCGGCCCGGGCTACTTTCGACGATGGGGATCCCGCTGATGTCCGGGCGCGAGTTCACCGCGGCCGACACGCTCACCGCGCCGAAAGTGGCGATCGTCAACGAGGTGTTCGCGAAGAAGTTCGGCCTCGGGCGCGACGCCGTCGGCAAGTTGATCGGATCGGGCAGCGGCAACCGCAGCAAGCTCGACACGCTCATCGTCGGCGTGGCGCAGAACGCGAAGCTACAGCGAGGTGAAGCGCGCCATTCCGCCGCTGTTCTTCCGGCCCTACCGGCAGGACGCCGGCAGGGCTACGAGCCGCCGGCCTGTGGAGGCCGCTCGCCATCGGCATGCCGCGCTGGCGCTCGTCTTCAGCTGCGGCCGCTGCGGCGCGCCCTCAGCCGCGCTGATGCCTGGCGTCATCCTCCCGCGCATGAGCGACACCGAGCGCGTCGCGCTCGAGGCCGGCACCGTCTGGTGGGACGGCGAGCTCTTCAGCCGGCGCGCCGCGACTGGCGCAAGCTGCTCGAGCTTCAAGACGCAAGCGAGCTCGCGCGCAAGCGAGCAGGCCTTCCTCGACGGCCCGGTCGAGGAGGTCTGCCGCGATGCTCGAGCGACTGGGACGGTGCACCAGACGCGGCGACCTGCCGCCAGCGAGGTCTGGGAGCTCATCAAGCGCGAGCGCTTCTTCGGCATGATCATCCCGAGCGAGCATCGGCGGCCTCGGCTTCTCGGCGCCGCGCACTCGGCGTGTCGTGCGCAGCTCTCGACGCGCAGCGTCGACTGGCCGCGGTCACCGTGATGGTGCCCGAACTCGCTCGGCCCGGCCGAGCTGCTGCTGCACTACGGCACCGACGAGCAGAAGCAGCCACTACCTGCCGCGCCTCGCGCGCGGCGAGGAGGTGCCCTGCTTCGCGCTGACCGAGCCGCGACGCGGGCTCGCGACGCGGCCGCGATGCAGTCGAAGCGGCGTCGTGTGCGCGGGCACGTTCGAAGGCCGCGAGGTGCTCGGCATGCGCCTCACCTGGGACAAGCGCTACATCACGCTCGCGCCGGTCGCGACGCGTGCTCGGCCTCGCGTTCCAGCTGCACGACCCCGAGCACCTGCTCGGCGACGAGGACGACCTCGGCATCACCTGCGCGCTGATCCCGACGCGACACGCCGGGCGTCGAGCATCGGCCAGCGCCACGATCCGCTCGGCGTCGCCGTTCCATGAACGGCCCGACGCGCGGCAACGGACGTGTTCGTGCCGCTCGACTTGCATCATCGGCGGGCGCGACGATGGCCGGCCAGGGCTGGCGCATGCTGATGGAGTGCCTCGCCGGCGGGCCGCGTCGATCTCGCTGCCCGCGACTCGCGCGTCGGCGCTGCGCAGCTCGCGGCGCGCGTCGGTCGGCGCGTACGCCACGGTGCGCGAGCAGTTCGACACTGCCGATCGGCCGCTTCGAGGGCATCGAGGAGCCGCTCGCGCGCATCGGCGGCACGACTCTACGTGATGGACGCGGCGCGCGCGCTGCACCGCCGGCGCGGTCGACGCGGGCGAGAAGCCCGCCGGTGGTCTCGGCGATCGCGAAGTACTACTCGACCGAGGCGCATGCGCGCGTGGTCAACGACGCGATGGACATCCAGCGGCGGCGCGGGCATCTGCCGCGGGCCGCGCAACATCGCTCGCGCGCGTGCTACCAGGCGCGTGCCGATCGGCATCACGGTCGAGGGCGCGAACATCCTGACGCGCACGCATGATCATCTTCGGCCAGGGCGCGATCCGCTGCCACCCGTACGCGCGCCACGAGATGGAGGCGGCGCTGGCGCGCGACGTCGCGCGCTTCGACAAGCGCTCTTCGCGCACATCGGCTTCGTGGCCACGAACGCGGCGCGCTCGCTGCGTGCTGGGTCTCACGGGCGGCGCGCTCGCGCGCGCATGCCGCTCGGCGGCGAGGCCGGAAGCGTGCTCGAAGAAGCTCTCGCGCTACTCCGCGGCGTTCGCGCTCGTCTCCGGATGCCTGCGATGGGGCACGCTCGGGCGGCTCGCTCAAGCGCAAGGAGTGCATCACCGGCCGCCTCGCCGACGCGCTGGCGCTGGATGTACATCGCCTCGGCCACGCGTCAAGAAGTACGTCGAGCGAGGAGACAGCCCGCGCGCGACCGCGACCTCTTCCGCTGGGCCTGACGAGCGAGGCGCTCTGGCAGGTGCAGACGGCGCTCGACGGCGTGCTCGCGAACCTGCCCAATCGTCTGACGGCGCTCGCGCTGCGTCCGGTCGTGTTCCCGCTCGGCCAGCGCCGGCGTCCGCCGAGCGACCGCGCTCTCCGGCAGGCCGCGCGCGCGCTGCTCGACGGCGGCGAGAGCGCTCATCGCGCTGACGCGCGAGATGTACGTGCCCAAGGAAGGCAAGCGTCGGCTCGCCGCTGCTCGAGCGCGCGTTGGCGCTGACGCTCGCCGCCGAGCCCGGCGCGCGCGAAGCTGCGCGAGGCGGCAGAAGCGAAGAAGCTCCCGCGCGCGCGAGCGAGGCCGAGCTGCTCGAGCCCGCGCTGAAGGCGGGCATCGTCTCACCGAGGCCGAGTGCAGGGCCCTGCGCGAGCGCTGCCGCCGCGCGCTGGAGGCCGTGCAGGTCGGACGAGTTCCCCGCAGCGACGCGTTCCCCGGGGCGAGCCGCGGGAAGAGCGGCTCCTGCGCCGTCGTCGGCGCGCGCTGCGACGCACGGCGACCGATTCGGGTTCCCGTGATCGCCGATTCCCGTCCTCGGGGGATAAACGGGAGGAAGCCCGAGGACCCATTCCATCTGACTCGGGCTACGATCGGAACGGCTCCAATAGGGGAGGTAGCCCATGCAGATGTTACCTCGATCGCACGCAGAGCTTCCCGCCCTATTTCGGGCTTGTCGCCCGCGTTCGCCTCCCCGCTGAACATCTACATCGTCGACGCAGCCGAGGTGGCGCGCCTTCACCGACATCCAGACGGCGATCCTCGCGACACAGGCGGGCGACGTGCCGCTCGTGCAGCCCGGCTCTGTACGCGACCTCGCGCTCGACCGCGCGCTGACGATCGTCGGGCCACGGCGCCTGCAACGTGACGCGGCCCGATCACGATCGCGGGCATCCCCGCGGGCCAGACAGGCGTGGTCGTCGGCGTCCAATCCGCCACTCTCGACATCCAGGTACCGCTTCGGGCACGTGATCGTGCAGGAGATGCAGCCGACGCCGATCAGCGTCCTGAACTCGCCAGGACGCGCTTCGCGCGCGTGACGATGCCGTGAAACCTCTCCTCGACCGTGGCGCCGGCCACCGCGATGCGACGCGCCTCTCGGCCTCGCGGCCCGAGCTCGCGAGCCCTCCACGTGATCCGGGCGCGCACGGTGCCGACCGCACGGCGAGCAACCTCAGCGGCGCCGAGGGCGTGCACTCCGTGGGCTCGCGTCTCGCATCTGGCGCACTCCAGCACTGAGGCGGGAACGGCCGCCGTAACTGAACGAAGTACA
>ERZ1370068.5545-contig-4567_pt1 | contig 18216 bp, 22 predicted proteins | sample MGYA00561227_ERZ1370068 | MGnify/ENA primary metagenome ERZ1370068 (study PRJEB38410, sample SAMEA6850437) | metagenome | study: Metagenomic assessment of the ecological functions of the soil: analysis of the soil microbiota associated with the...
GCGCTCCTCGAGCGTGTTGACGCGTTCTGGGTGATCGACAGGTTGCCCGACGACAGCGTGACGATTACGCGGTCGCCGTCGTTCGCGATGACGCGCATCTTCGAAAACCGGGCGATCTGGTCGACGCCGGCATTGGTGCGCGAATCGGAGGCGAAGATCATCCCGCGCATCGAGCGACATGGCCACGCAGTAGGTCATCGGGTCAACCGGCGGGTGGCAACAGTGCGTGATTTTGCCGAATCGCCGTCAGGCGCATCGGCAGCCTGACGCATCCGGACTGCCGGCAGTCATGCGGGAACGATGAGCGTGCGGCTGATCTCGTCGCCCAGCTCCGAGATGCGTTCGAGGAAGTCCATCAGGTACTCGTGCAGCCCGAAGCCGGATGATGTCGTCGGTGCGTGCCGTAATGCAGCTTGCGCGTGCAGCTCGCCCGGCCGCGCGCTCGATTTCGCGCGTGCGTCGTCGCACAGTGTGCTCGAGCGTCTCGTGGATGAAATTGCATGCAGGCGTGCAGCGAGCGCGGCATGTCGTCGCGCAGGATCAGGAGCTCCGCCACGCCGCCGCGGCGTGATGACGTCGCTGTAGATCTTGCGGTACGCCTCGAACCCGGACACCGAGCGCAGGAGCGCGCCCACTGGTAATAATCGACGGCGCCGCCGACGTCCGCAGCGCTCGGCAGCGGCGTGTGGTACTTGACGTCGAGGATGCGCGCGGTATTGTCCGGCCCGCTCGAGGTGCGTGCCGAGGCGGATGAAATGGAAGGCCTCGTCGCGCAGGCAGCGTCCCGACCGTCACGCCGCGAAAGAGATGCGAGCGCATCTTGACCCAGTCGAGGAACTCCGAGACGCCCGGCTCGCCATCGCTGGACGCGCGTAGTCGTATCCGCGCACCTCGAGCCACGCCGAGTTCAGAGTCCTCGTACATCTCCGAAGTGATCGCGCCGCGCACCGACGCGCGCCGATTCGCGCGCGCACGCAGGCAGCAGAAGATCGACGACGGGTTCGTCGCGTCGAGGATCATGAACCGCAGGACGTTCTCCGCGGAGAGCTCGGGATGAGCGCTCGTAGTAGGTCGTGGCGAGACCCGACGTGATCGAGGGGACCGCCCACGGCTCGGCCCACGCGAGCCCGGGCTCGATCACCTCGTAAGGCAGGAGGCTCATCCGATAGGTGACGTCGAGCATGCGCGCCAGTGTTCTCGGCCCGCTCGATGTGGCGGGACATCCAGAAGAGCTCGTTGGCGGTGCGGCAGAGCATTTCGGTTCCGTCCAGTCGCGCCTAATTGGCCGAGCACCCAGGTGTCCTTGGTGCCCGCCGCCCTGCGACGAGTTGACGACCAGCGAGCCCTCGCGCAGCGCGACCGCGCGTCAGGCCGCCCGGCACCGAGATTGACGGTCCTTGCCCGACAGCACGTAGGGCCGCAGGTCGACGTGGCGCGGCGCAAGCCCCGCTCTCGACGAACGGTCGGGCAGGTCGATAGCGCCAAGCGTCGGCTGGGCGATGTACTTGTCGGGCGCCGCCAGGATCGCGTTGCGCGGAACGCCTCGAGCTCGGCGGCGGCCGCGGTGGGCCCGATCAGCATGCCGTAGCCGCCGGCGCCGTGGGTTTCCTTGACGACCAGCTCGGCGAGATGCGCGAGCACGTAGTCGCAATCCTCCTTGCGGTGAAGGAGATAGGTCGGCACGTTGGCGAGCACCGGTTCCTCGGTCGAGATAGAAGCGGATCATCTCCGGCACGTAGCGGATAGATCGACTTGTCGTCGGCCACGCCGGTGCCGATGGCGTTGGCGAGCGTGACGCTGCCCGGCGCGATAGGCGGCGAAGCAGGCCCGGGACGCCGAGCATCGAATCCGGCCGGAACGCCAGCGGGTCGAGGAAGTCGTCGTCGACGCGGCGGTAGATCACGTCGACGCGCTGCGGGCCGTGCGTCGTGCGCATGTAGACGATGTCGTTCTGCGACGAACAGGTCGCGGCCCTCGACCAGCTCGACGCCCATCTGCTGCGCCAGGAACGCGTGCTCGAAGTAGGCCGAGTTGTAGCGCGCCGGGCGTCAGCACCGCCACGGTCGGGTCGTTCATCGCCCGGCGGCGCGAGCGCTGTGAAGGTTTGCCAGCAGCAGGTCGGGATAGTGCTGGACCGGGCGGATGCGCTGCGTCGCGAACAGCTCGGGAAACAGCCGCATCATCATCTTGCGGTTTTCGAGCATGTAGGACACGCCGGACGGGACGCGCAGGTTGTCTCTCGAGGACGTAGAACTCGCCCGCGCCCGCGCGCGACGATGATCTACGCCCGCGATGTGCGCGTAGATGCCGCCGGGAACGTCGATGCCCTGCATCTCGGCGCCGGTACTGCGCGTTCGGTCAGCACGCGCTCGGCGGCACGACGCCGGCCTTCGAGGATCGTCCTGATCGTGATAGATGTCGTGCGAGAAACGCATTGAGCGCCTGCACGCGCTGCCGCAATCCGCGGTCGAGCACTTTCCATTCGTCGCCGGAGATGATCCGCGGCACGAGATCGAACGGGATCAGCCGTTCGCTGCCGGATTCCTCGCCGTAGACGGCGAACGTGATGCCGACGCGATGAAACGCCCGCTCCGCCTCCTCCCGCTTCTGGGCGATGCGGGCGGCCGGGCGTCCGGTCAGCCACCCGGCGAACGCCTGGTACGGGGCCCGGATGCCCGTCCGGGGCGTGCATTTCATCGTAGATTGAGCGGGACACGAAATATTTGTGGGGGGGCCGGACGAGGTCGGGGATAGTGCAAATCCCGGGCCAAATCCAAATTCACATGGCCCGTCCAAAGCTTAGCGTTTATCCACAGTGCGGGCTCGGCTGTCCCGCCCCAGATCCGGAGCGAACGGCGCGCACCAATCGAAGGCATTTTTCGTCCAGGACAGGCATCGACAAATCGGCCGAAATCGGTTTGACCCCCGTCTGGGCGCTATGGTTAAATCCGCGGCTCCTGTCTGGAGTTCGCGGGCGGTTAGCTCAGCGGTAGAGCACCGCCTTCACACGGCGGGGGTCACTGGTTCGAACCCAGTATCGCCCACCACATGAACCAAGGGGTTACGCGCAAGTGTAACCCCTATTTTGCGCGGCGCAGGTCGCGACGGCAGTCAGCAACGCACAGTCACGTAGCGAGCCCGCCGGAATTTTCCTGCGCAACCGATGCCCGATCCCGACACTTCGCTCGACGTCGAAGCCCTCGTCTTCGATGCGTACGGCACGCTGTTCGACGTCCATTCGGTAGCGGGTCTCGCCGAGGCGCTCGCGCCCGGGCGCGGGCCGGCGCTGTCGCAGCTGTGGCGCACGAAGCAGCTCGAGTACACGTGGCTGCGGGAGCCTGATGACCGCCCCGACGTTGGCGCGACCGGACTTCGCGGCGGTGACGGCAGCAGGCGCTCGACTTCGCGCTGTCGGCGCTGGCGATCGATCTCGACGCCGGCGCGCGCGCACGTCTTTCGGCAGCGTACCTCGACCTCGCGCCGTATCCCGGACGTCGCGGCGACGCTTTCGAGCCTTGCGCCGCGTCCGCGCTGGATCCTGTCGAACGGCACGCTCGCGATGCTCGAACCGCTCGTCCGCCAATCCGGGCTCGACGCCGTTCTCGACGGCGTGCTCTCCGTCGATGCCGCCGGGATCTACAAGCCGAGCCCGCGCGTCTATCAGCTCGCCGTCGATCGGCTGCGCCTGCCGCCGCGACGCATTGGTTTCGTCTCGTCGAACTGCTGGGACGCCGTCGGAGCCAAGGCGTTCGGGTTCACGACGTTCTGGATCAACCGCGCGGCGGCGCCGGTCGACCGCCATGGTCCGGCACCCGACCGCATCATGGGCACCCTCGGCGATCTGCCGTCATTGCTGCGGCCGATGCAGCCGAGCGCTCTTGACGCGCCAGGCGGGCGATCCACCCGCGCTCTGCCGTGTGCCGCGAGGCGCGCGCCGAGCACCGCGAGCGGCAGCAGCGCTTCGTCAGGGCGTGTACTGGCCGCCGTTGACCTCGATCACCTGGCCGGTGACGTAGCCTGACAGCGTGTCGGACGCGAGGTAGAGGAGTGTTCCGGCGCACTCGTCGGCGCTGCCCAGGCGGTTCATCGGAATCGTCGCCTGCATCGCCTTCAACTGCTCGGCAGTCGAATAGCGGTCGTGAAACGGCGTGGTGATCACGCCGGGCGATACCGCGTTGACGCGGATGCCGTCGCCGACGACCTCCTTCGCCCAGCCGCGGGTCACGGTCGAGATGAAACCCTTGGCGCCGGCGTAGAGGATCGCCCCGCCGCCGCCGCCGTGCCGCGCCGCGATCGACGTGACGTTGATCACGTTGCCCGACTTCTGCTTGCGCATGATCGGGATCACGTCGCGCATGAACAGCGCGACCTGCGTGCAATTGAGCGTCGAGCACCCGGTTGATGTGCTCGACGGTATAGTCCTCGAGCTTCACGCGTCCCAGCATTCCTCCGGCGTTGTTGATCAGCACGTCGATGCGGCCGAACGCGGCCGCAGTCTCGGCAACGATGCGCTTGACGTCGCTCCCGGACGTGACGTCGCCCTGAACGAGCGTCGCCTGGCCGCCGGCCGCCTTGATGTCCGCCGCCACGCTTTCGCGGCGGCATCGCGGCTCTCGTTGTAGTGGACCGCCACCTTGCAGCCTTCGCGAGCGCGAGCGCCTCGCGGCCGCGGCACCGATGCCGGTCAGACGCGCCCGTGATGAGCACGGCTTTGCCCTTGAGATCCGAGATCATGGTGTTCCTCCTCTGATATTTACGCTGGACGGCGGGCCATCGCGGCGGATCGGCACGCGCGGCAACTGCCGCGCGCAGTGCCTTGATGGCTTCGGGCCGCGGAAAACTCTTGCGATAGGCAAGGCGCGACGCGGCCGCGACGGCGCGGGCGCGTGAGCGGAATGGGAACGACGAGCCGGCTGTGATAGCGGGGCGTCAGCGCATCCTGCGGGCAGCACCGACACCCCGAGGCCGGACGCGACCATGTTCCTCACGGTTTCGAGCGAGCTCGACCGCGCGACATAGCGCGTCCGCGCGGCTCAACTCGGGGCAGGCATCGAGCACCTGGTCGCGGAAGCAGTGGCCGATGTCGAGCAGGATCGGCCGCTCCCCGGCGAGCTCGTCCGGGCGGATCGACTCGCTTCGCCCATTTGTGGCCGGCCGGGACCACCACGCGAAACGGCTCCTCGTACAGGAATTCGGTTACGACACCCGGCGGCGCGAACGGCAGCGCGAGGATCGCGATGTCGATGCGGCCCGACCGCAGCGCGCCCTCCAGAGTTCTCGGTGAGATTCTCGTCGAGATCGAGCGGCATCTGCGGCGCGATGCGCGTGCAGCGCGGGAATGAGATCAGGCAGGAGGTAGGGCGCGATCGTGTAGATGACGCCGAGCTCGCAAGACCCCGGCGAGCTGGTTGCGTCCTCCTGTGCGAGCTCCTTGACCCGCGTCGCCTCCTCGAGCACCTTCTGCGCCTGCTCGACCACGCGCGCGCCCACCGGCGTGACGGTGATCTCGCTCTTGCCGCGCTCGAAGAGCCTTGCCCCGAGCTCCTCCTCGAGCTTCTGGATCGCCACCGACAACGCCGGCTGGCTCACGAAGCAGCGCCGCGCGGCGCGACCGAAGCTCCGCTCGTTGGCGACAGCGACGATGTAGCGGAGCTCGCTCAAGGTCATCGGCGCTGTTTTTCCAGCCGCTCGCGCAGGAAGACCGCGAATTCCTCCGCGACTTCCGGATGCTTGAGCCCGAAATCCACCGTCGCCTCGAGGTAGCCCAGCTTGCGTCCGCAATCGTAGCGCCGGCCGTCGAACCGGTAAGCCACGACCTTTTCCTCGTCCAGCAAGCGGGCGATGCCGTCGGTCAGCTGGATCTCGCCGCCCGCGCCCGGCGGCATCGTGCGCAAATGATGAAAGATCCGCGGTGTCAGAACATAGCGGCCGACGACCGCGAGCGTCGACGGCGTGGTCCCCGGCTTTGGCTTCTCGACGATCCGAATGATCGGCGCCGTCCGGCCGCCGTTGCGCTGCGCGTTTCCACGATACCCCAGCTGTCCACGTCGTCCGCCGGCACCTCCATGACGCCGATCGCCGAGGCGTCCTCCGCCCTCGCCACCTCGACCATCTGCTGCATGACCGGCACCCGGGCGTCGATGAGGTCGTCCGCGAGGATCACCGCGAACGGCTCCTCGCCTACCACCGGAGCCGCGCACAGCACGGCGTGACCCAGCCCGAGCGCCTCGGTCTGCCGGATGTAGATGCAGTTGATTCCGCGCGGCGTGGCCGACTGCACCGTTTGCAGGAGCTCGGTCTTGTTGCGAAGCTCGAGCTCGGTCTCCAGCTCGTACGCCTTGTCGAAGTGGTCCTCGATCGAGCGCTTGTTGCGCCCGGTGATGAAGATCATGTCGGAGATGCCGGCCGCCGCGGCTTCCTCCACCGCATACTGGATCAACGGCTTGTCGACGACCGGCAGCATTTCCTTCGGACTTGCCTTGGTCGCGGGCAGGAACCGGGTGCCGAGACCTGCCGACCGGGAAGACCGCCTTGGTGATCGCGCGCATCGCGTGTTCCTCGTCGAGGTATCGTGGCGGCGCCTACGCGCTGCCGCCACTGATGAGCTTCAGGAGACCCGCCTCGTCCAGCACGGGAATTTCGAGTTCCATCGCCTTCGCGAGCTTGGATCCGGCGTCCGCGCCGGCCACGACGTAGCTCGTCTTGGTGGACACGCTCCCCGCCACCTTCCCTGCCCACGGCTTCGATGCGCGCCTTGGCCTCCTCGCGCGCGAGCTCGGGCAGCGTTCCCGTCAATACGAAGGTGAGGCCGGCGAGATGGCCAAGTGCTGCGGCGCTCTCGCGCTGCGGCGCGGTCTCCGGGCCAGTGCACGCCGGCCTTGCGGAGCGCCGCGATCACGTCGCGATTGTGGCGTTCCGCGAAAATCGGGCGATGCTCTCCACCAGCACCGGTCCGACATCGCGCACTTCGAGGAGCGCCGCCTCGTCGGCCGCAAGGAGCGCGTCGAGGCCGCCGAAATGACGCGCGAGGTCCTTTGCCGTCGTTTCGCCAACGTGCCGGATGCCGAGTGCATAGATGAAACGGGCGAGCGTCGTGGACTTGCTTCGCTCGATCGCGGCGCTGACGTTCGCCGCGGATTTTTCGGCCATGCGCTCGAGGCCCGCCAGGTCGGCGCTCCCGAAGCTTGTAGATGTCCGCGGGCGTTCGCACCAGGTCGGCGTCGACCAGCTGGTCGACGAGCTTGTCGCCCAGCCCTCGATGTCGAGCGCGCGACGGCTCGCGAAGTGCAGCAGCGCCTGCTTCCTCTGGGCGGGACAGAACAGGCCGCCGCTGCAGCGCGCGACCGCCTCGTCGGGGAGACGGACGATCGCCGACCCGCACTCCGGGCATCGCTTGGGCATCGCGAACGCCGCGGCGCCCCGCGGACGCTTGTCCATCTCGACGCGAACGACCTCGGGGATCACATCGCCGGCCCGCCTCACGATCACCGTGTCCCCGATGTGCACGTCCTTGCGCCGGACTTCGTCCTCGTTGTGCAGCGTGGCATTCGTGACGGTGACGCCGCCGACGAAGACCGGCTTCAGCCGTGCGACCGGCGTGATCGCGCCCGTGCGCCCGACCTGGACATCGATGCCGAGCACTTCGGTGGCCATCTCCTCGGCCGGAAACTTGTGCGCGACTGCCCAGCGCGGCTCGCGCGACACGAACCCCAGCCTGTCCTGCAGCGCGAGCGAATTGACTTTGTAGACGACGCCGTCGATTTCGAAGGGAAGATCCGCGCGCCTCGAGGCGACGGACTCGTAGAAGGCCGCGAGATCGGCGGGTCCGTGCGCGACGACGCTGTCGGCATTGACCGGAAAGCCGAAGCCTTCGAGCGCGTCCTGCACGGCGCGTTGGGTCGCGGGCCGCTCAAAGCCGCGCGTTTCGCCGATGCCGTAGGCGAAGAATGCGAGCGGGCGCTGGGCCGTCATCGCGGGGTCGATCTGGCGCACCGCGCCCGCGGCAGTGTTGCGCGGATTGATGAAGAGCCTCGCGCCTGCCGCCTGCTGCCGGGCGTTGAGCTCCGCGAAGTCGCGCCGCGCCATGTAGACCTCGCCGCGCACTTCGAAGACCGGCGGCGGATTCCGGCCCCGGAGCTTGCGGGGGATCGAGCGAATCGTCCTCACGTTGGGCGTGACATCCTCGCCTACCTCGCCATCGCCGCGCGTCGCCGCGACGGCCAGCACGCCGTCCTCGTAGCGCAGGCTGATCGCCAGGCCATCGAACTTGAGCTCGGCCAGGTATTCCAGCGGCGGTGCCGCGGCATCGAGCGCCAGCTCGCGGCGCACCCGCGCGTCGAACTGGCCGCCGCTCCCGCGATGGTGTCGGTCTCGGTCCGAATCGACAGCATCGGTATGGCATGCCGCACCGGGGCAAAGTCGGTCCTGGCGGCGCCGCCGACCTTTTGCGTCGGCGAATCGGGCGTGACGAGGTCGGGATAGCGCGCTTCGAGTGCCTCGAGCTCCTGGAACAGCGCGTCGTAGGCGGCGTCCGAGATCGCCGGCGCATCGTCGACGTAATACTTGCGGTTGTGCTCTTCGAGCTCGCGCCGGAGCCTGGCGGCGCGCGTGGCCGCGGTCGGCGGCACGCCGCCGCGGGAATCGCCTGAGGGCGCGGCGGCCACGGTGAGGATCACGGGGCGAGGCGTGACGCTCGCGCCTTCAGCCCCGAACAGCGCCAATGCACGCGGGCTGCCCGGCTCGATGTTGACCTCGCGCAGCGCTTCAGCGGTGCTGCGCACCTGGTCGCGGATCGCCGCGAATGCGGCATCGTCGAGCGGACGCCGGTTGTCGTCGACCAACGCCGCGTCGAGCTTTTGCGCCATGTTCTTCGCGGCGAGCTTCATCTGATCGAACACCTTGACCGGTTCCGCCACGCGGGGACGTCGAGCAGGAAGACGGCACCCGGCGTCGACGACACGCGCAGCGTGTCCGCCGTAAAGGGATCGGAGCTGTAGTTTTGCAGCGCATAGAGCACCGATCCCGTCTCCTCCTGGATCCAGTCGAAGCGCCCGCCGTTCGCAAGGCGGAATCCGGACGCCTCGGCAATGCCGCGAAGCCGCGTGCCGGCGATCAGGGCGGCGTCGGTCTTGAGCAGCGTGATCCCGATTTGCACGTCGAGATCGGCACAGATGCGATCGACGGCCTCCGCGCGCGCCGCGTCGGCGACGATGTCCGGCGTGTTCAGGGCCGCAGGCAGCGCCGCCGCGACATCGGTGACGGCGCGCACGAAAGCTTCGAGCATCGGCGCCGTCGCCGCACCGGAGCGATTGGCGAGAAGAAGGCACGCGGCGATCTCGGAGAACTCGCCCGCGGTGTCCGATTTCAGCAATTGCCAAGGGAGGCCGGGACCACGGCGGCCGAACCAGCGCAACGGCTGACCCAGTCGAGCATGCAGTCCGGCGGCGAGCGCGCCCGCCGCGATGGGTCGTGCCGGCTGCAGGTTCGCGATGCACTCGATGTCGGGATCGGGCTGCGGCGCTTGTCGGTCGGCGGCGGACCCCCGGCTTGCCGCGGGCTGCAAGGGCATCGGCGGCACGAACTCATCGCCGGCGACTTCGGAGGCGATGCGCTCATGCACTTCGAGCGGTGGCTCGTAACCTCCATCGTCCGACGCTTCGAGCTCGGCGCGCCGCACGTTTTCGGCAACAGCGGCCGATGCGAGCGATGGCTCGACGCGGGCACCGGACTCAGCCGGATGCGCCGCACGCGGATATGCCGCCTTCGCGACTCGAGAAAGCCTCCTTGATGCGGCGTCGCACCCGCCGCTCCTGGAGCCAGTTGTAAACGAGGACGCCGACCACGAGCACGCCGCCGGCGGCGAAGAGGCCCAGCTGCAACGAGGTCATGCCATCTCGTCCGAAACGCGGCTCATGAAGGATTTCGCCAAGGGAAGCGAGACGTTGTCGACTTGGCTGTTACTGCCCGTAGTGTACCGCTCCGGCGTGCCGATTCGGACACGGCGTCACGTCAGGCAGCGCCGGTGGCGGCAAGCTCGAGCGCCTCGGCGATATCGACCGCGACGACGCGCGAAATTCCCGGCTCGGGCATGGTGATGCCGATGAGCTGGTTCGCCATCTCCATCGTGATCTTGTTGTGGGAGATGAACAGGAACTGCGTCTGCTGCGCCATGTCCTGCACCATCCGGCAGAAGCGGTCGGTGTTCGGATCGTCGAGCGGCGCGTCGACCTCGTCCAGCAGGCAGAACGGCGCGGGGTTCAACTGGAACAGCGCGAACACGAGCGAGATGGCGGTCAGCGCCTTCTCGCCGCCGGAAAGCAGATGGATGGACGTGTTGCGCTTGCCCGGGGGCTGCGCGACGACCTGCACGCCGGAGTCGAGAATCTCCTCCCCGGTCAGCACGAGCTGCGCCTGCCCGCCGCCGAAAAGCACCGGGAAGAGCCGGGCAAAGTTCTCGTTGACCGCTGTCGAACGTCTGCTGCAGGAGCTGTCGGGATTCGCGATCGATCTGGCGAATGGCGTTCTCGAGCGTCGCCATCGCTTCCGTGAGATCGGTCGGCCTGGAGCGTCCAGATACTCCTTGCGCTCCCTGGCGATCTCGAGCTCGTCGAGCGCCGCGAGATTGACGGCGCCGAGGCCGGCGATCGCGCCCTGCAGCCGCTCGATTTCGGCCGGCAGCCCGGACTTGTTACCGAACGCCTTCAACTCGGCGGGCAATGCGGCGAGGTCGGCGTGCGCTTCGGCGAGCTGCCCGGCGAACTGTTCCTCGGCGAGCACCATCGCCTGCTCTTTGAGCCGCATTTCCTCGATCTTCGCCCGTCGCGGGCTCGAGCTTCTGTTCGGCGGCAAGCCGCGCTTCCTCCGCGCTGCGAAGCTCCGCGCCGAGCCCTTCCTGCCGATCGCGCGCCGCAGCGAGCGCCTGCTCGGCTTCGCCGCGCGAGGCAAGCTGGAGCTGCAGCGACTGTTCGACGGGCGTCCAGTCGATCGCCGCGCGCTCCGAGGTGAGCTGGGCGAGGAGGCCGCGCTGCTGCTCCGTCTGCGCCGCGAGCGATTCGCGCCGGCGCTCGAGCTCGGCCAGTCGCTCGCGGCAGCTCCGCTCGGCGAAGATCGCCTCCTGCGCGGCGCGCTCCGCCACGCGAACGCGCTCGCGTCCGCGCGCGAATTCGCTCTCCGCCTCGAGCTGCGCGTTGCCGCGCCGCATCGCGCTGCGTCGCCTCGTCGTGGAGCTTGACCTGCGCATCGGCGAGCTCGGCGTCAAGCGCATCGCCCTGCGCCTTCCCCGCCGGTGTCCTGCGCCGCGATCTCGGCAAGCTCGGCGACGACTTGCACGCGGCGGGCTTCGGCTGTTTCGGCCGCCTGCTTCAGTTGCACGAGCTCGAGCTCGAGGTCGTGGCAACGCCGCTGCTGCGACGGAAAATGCCATGCTCTCGTCGTGATAGCGCCGCTGCGCGTCGTCGAGCTCGGATTCCACCGTCGCCAGTGCGTCGCGCGCGGTGAGCGCGCTGCTGCGGACGCTGCGGAATGGCATGCTCGAGCTCCGAGAGCTCGCGCTGCCGCGCAAGGACCCCGTGCAGGTCGCTGTCTGCCGCGAAGAAGTGAATCGACTGCGCGGTGACGAGGTGGCCGCGCGGAGTGACGAACGGATTCGCCCACCGCCAGCGTTCCGCGGTCGCGCGAGCGCCGCGCGACATCGTCGCGGCAGCGAACGCCGCGCAGCCAGTCGGAAAGGAGGCGCGCGATTTCCGGGCGCAGCGAACGCACGCGACCGAGCAGGCTGTCGCCGCTTCCACGGTTGCTTCCATTTCCACCCTGCTCCGCGCTGCCTGCGGCGGGCGCATAGAGCGCGATCCGCGGCGGCGCAGCCTGCGCGTCATCGGTACCATTGCGCACCCAGCCCTGCGCGGCCTCGAGGCGTGTCCAACTCGACCGCATCGAGCCGTTCGCGCAGCACGGCCTCGAGGGCGTCTTCCCAACCGGGCTCGATGTCGAGTCCCTGCCACAGGCGGCGGGCGTTGGCGATGCCGTGGTCCGAGAGCCACTGCGCGCTGTCCTTGCCTTGCCCGATCTTCGCCTGCAGCGCGGCGAGCGCCTGCGATCGGGCCTCGACGTCCGCCAGCTCGTGCCCGGCCTTTTGCGCAGCGTCGCCCGCCGCCCGCTGCCGGTCCTGCAGTTGCTGCACCGTGTCGCGCAGCTCATTCAATCCGGCCTCTTTCGAGGCGAGCTCCGATGTTTCCTGCCGGAGCTGATCGTCGACCTCCGCGATCTGCGCGGTCATCGGCGCGCCGGGCGCATCGAGCTCGCCCTGCAAGCGCTCGCGGCGCGGTGCGAGCTGTCGGACGAGCTCCGCGACGTTCTCGCGTTTGGTCTCGATGACGCGAATCGCCTGCTCGGCAAGCCCGATCCGTTGTTGCAGGTCGGCGGACACCGCGGCCGCTGTCGCGACCGCCTGCTCGCGCTCCGGCAGCGCGGCGACGGCGGCGCGCTCTTCTTCGCCGGTCTTTTCCCGGGCGACGAGCGCGTCCTCGATCGCCTGCTCGATCGCCTTGCGATCGCCAAGCAGCGCGGACTCCTGGGCGGCGAGCGCGCCGATCTGCTCGGTCAGCTGCGCCACCTGCTGCGTGATCCGCGTTTCGCTCTCGCGCGCGAACGCGAGCTGCTGCTCGAGCCTCGTCACCTCGGCATTGGCTTCGTAGAACGCGCCCTGCCGCTCATGCAGGGCGTCGCCCGCCGCATAGTGGTCGGCGCGCAGCGCTTCCAGTTTCGCTTCGGCGGCGCGCACGTCGGCCTGCACGCTCTCGAAGGCGACGGTGAGGTTCGCCGACCGCCGCCGAGTGGCGTTCGCGGGCATTCGCCGCGTCCTGCTGCTTCGAAAACCACAGGAGGTGCTGCACGAGGCGCAGCCGCGCCTCGTGCTCGCGGAACTCGGTGGCGACCTTCGCCTGCGCGTCGAGCTTTTCGAGCTGCGAGCCGAGCTCGACCCGGATGTCCTCGACCCGCGCCAGGTTCTTGCGCGTTTCCGCGAGCCGCGACTCGGTTTCCTTGCGCCGCTCCTTGTACTTCGAGACGCCGGCGGCTTCCTCGAGGAACACCCGCAGCTCCTCGGGCTTCGCCTCGATCACGCGCGAGATCATCCCCTGCTCGATGATCGCGTAGGCGCGCGGCCCGAGGCCGGTGCCGAGGAAGAGATCGTAGATGTCCCGGCGGCGCACCGGGATGTTGTTGATGTAGTACGACGAATCCTCGTCGCGCGTCAGCACGCGCTTGATCGAGAGCTCGGTGTAGCTGCCCCATTGGCCGCCGATGCGGCCCGCGGAGTTGTCGAAGAAGAGCTCGACGGACGCGCGGCCGACCGCCTTGCGCTCGCCGGCGCCGTTGAAGATCACGTCCTGCATCGATTCGCCGCGCAGCGCCGATGCCTTCGATTCGCCGAGGACCCAGCGCACCGCGTCGATCACGTTGGACTTGCCGCAACCGTTGGGACCGACGATGCCGACGAGCTGGCCCGGCGTGGCGATCGCCGTCGGGTCGACGAACGACTTGAACCCTGCGAGCTTGATGTGCGTGAGACGCAAAGGGGCCTGCGGACGAAAGTGCGGGCGGGGAAGGCCCGATGCCAGGGAGTGAGTCGTCCGCCGACGCGTGCTCGCGGACGACGCAAAACTCAAATTATATCCGATCCTCTTCGACCGCGTGGCACGCGACGGCACCCCCGCCGGGCGCCGGCTTGAGCACCGGGGTCTCGCTCTTGCAGCGCTCCGCCGCGTACGGGCAGCGCGGATGAAATGCGCACCCGCGGGCGGGTCGAGCGGATTCGGCACCTCGCCGGCCACGGCGGTGCGCTTCTGGCCCGGTCATCGCGAGGTCGGGCACGGCAGCGAGCAGCATCCGCGTGTACGGGTGGCTGCGGCTGCCGCGAAAAGCCGCTTCGTCGGCGCGAGCTCGACGATGCGGCCGAGATACATCACGCCGACGCGGTCGGCGATGTGGTGAATCACCGCCAGGTTGTGCGAAATGAAGAGGTAGGTGAGGCGCAGCCGCTGCTGCAGTTCGCGCATCAGGTTCAGCACCTGTGCCTGCACCGAGACATCGAGCGCGGACGTCGGTTCGTCGCACACGAGGAAACGCGGCTGCCGTCGAGAGCGCGCGAGCGATGGAGATCCGCTGCCGCTGGCCGCCCGAGAACTGGTGCGGATGTTTCTCGCTCCGTCGACGCGCGCAAGGCCGACCTGCGCGAGCGAGCGCGGCGACGCGGCAAGCGACGTTCGGCGCGCGGGGTATCTCGGTGCCTGCGCGAGGATCGGCTCGGCGATCACACTCGGCGACGCGCCAGCGCCGGATTGAGGCTGGCGTGGGGATCCTGGAAGATCATCTGCATCCCGCGCCGCGCCGCGCGCTGGCCGGCCCCGTCGCGCGCTTCGCGCCGCGCTCAGCACTGGCGCCGTCGAATTCGATGTTGCCGCGCGTCGGCGCGTAGAGACCGACGATGAGCCGCGCGACCGTCGATTTGCCGCAGCCTGACTCGCCGACGAGACCGAGCGTCTCGCCCGCGCGCGATCGCCAAGCTGACGCCGTCGACGGCTTTGAGCAGCGCTCGCGGCTTGCGCTCCAGCACGCGATCGAGCCACGGCGGCGAGACGTCGAACGACCGCGCGACGTCGGTGAGGGTCAGCAGCGCGGCGGCACATGAGCTCAGGCAGGGACGCGGGGTCGCTGCAACAGCACGCCTCCCGCGGGGCCGTCCCGAGGGAGGCGCGCCCTCCGGGGGCAGCGAGCGGAGCGAGCGTGGGGACGTACATCGCGGCAGCCACCCAGCAGGCGGCGCAGCGTCGCGCCGACGGGAAGGAGCTCGGGACGCTCGTGCCGGCAGCGCGCGATGGCACGCTTGCAGCGCGGATGGAACGCGCAGCCGCGCGGGTACGGCGTCGAGCCGCGGCATCGCGCCGTCGATCTGCGCGAGGCGGTCGCAATCCGTCGACGATCGACGGGATCGATCCCATGAGGCCCAGCGGTGTACGGATGCGCGCGGGCGATGGATGACGTCGGCCACCGGACCGATCTCGACGATGCGCCCGGCGTACATCACGGCGACGCGATCGCGCGGTCTCGGCGATCACGCCCATGTCGTGCGTGATCAGCATGACCGCGGTGCCGTGCGTCGCGGCACAGCCGCTTCAGGCAGCTCGATGATCTGCGCCTGGATCGAGACGTCGAGCGCGGTCGTGGGCTCGTCGGCGATGATGAGCCGCGGCTCGGCCCGCAAGCGCCAGCGCGATCACGACGCGCTGCCGCATGCCGCCGGAAAACTGGTGCGGATAGTGGTCGAAGCGGCGCTCCGCGGCGGGATGCCGACTTCGTCGCAGCAGCTCGATCGCCCGTGCACGCGGCTTCGCGCGGCTCCAGCGGCAGGTGCGTCTGGATCGTCTCGACGAGCTGGCGCGCCGATCGTGTACAGCGGATTGAGCGAGGTCAGCGGATCCTGGAAGATGGCGCCGATCTCGCGGCCCGCGGATCTTGCCGCATCGTCTCGTAGGGCAGGTTGTCGATGCGCCGGCCGGCGAGGCGGATCTCGCCGCCTGCGATGCGCCCGGGGGCATCGATGAGGCCGATGATCGCGGCGCCCGTGATCGACTTTCCGGCGCCGGATTCGCCGACGACGCCGAGGATCTCGCCCGGGCCGATGTCGAACGAAACGTCGTGCGACCGCCCGCAGCGTGCCGTGGCGGGTGCGGAAGCTCGACGCTGAAGGCACGAGACCGCCAGCAGCGGCCGCCGTCGGCGACGTCGACGCAGTCCGGCGCTGCGCCGACCGTCATCGGCCCGTCACTGCAATTTCGGGTTGAGCGCGTCGCGCATCCAGTCGCCGAGCAGGTTGATCGCGAGCACCATGATCACCAGCGCGGCGCCCGGAAAGATCGGTGATCCACCACTCGCCTGAAAACAGAAAATCGTTGCCGACGCGGATCAGCGTGCCGAGCGACGGCTGCGTCGGCGGCACGCCCACGCCGAGGAAGGACAGCGTCGCCTCGGTGATGATCGCGGTGGCGATGTTGATCGTCGCCGAGCACCAGCACCGGGCCCAGGACGTTGGGCAGCAAGTGGCGCGCGCATGATGCCGAGCGGCGAGACGCCGATCACGCGCGCGGCCTGCACGTATTCCTTGTTCTTCTCGACCATCGTCGAGCCGCGGACGGTGCGCGCGTATTGCACCCAGTTGGCAGCGCCGATCGCGAGGATCAGCACGAACAGCGCGACGCTCGACGTGCGCGTCGCGCGGCAGCACGACGCGGGCGACGCCGTCGATGAGCAGCGCGATCAGGATCGCCGGAAACGAGAGCTGGACGTCGGCGACGCGCATGATGAACGCGTCGAGCTTGCCGCCGACGTAGCCGGCGATGAGCCCGAGCGAAACGCCGAGCACGATGCGCGAGCGCGACCGACGCGCGAGCCCGACCAGCGAGCGAGATGCGCGCGCCGAACATGATCGCCGAGAGCACGTCGCGGCCCTGGTCATCGGTGCCGAGCAGATACTCCGCCTTGCTGCCCGTCAGTCCGCGCGGGCGGCGCAGCGCGTCGAGCGAGATTGAGCGTCCTGAAGTCGAACGGGTTGTGCGGTGCGACCCAGGGTGCGAACAGCGGCCGCGGCGAGACAGACGCACGAGCACGATAGCCGAGACGATCGCCACCGGCGAATGCCGGAAGCTGCCAAGCCGACGTCGCTGTTCCACGCCGCCGCAAGGCGCACGGGCAGCGCCGGCAGCGGTCGCGTTGTCGGTGATCGTCAGTCCGGAGAGTCATGTCTCTCGAACAGGATACGCGATTCGGTTATTGCGCGGCCTGACGACGGACGGCTCGGGGCTCATCTGTCTCGCTGTCGTCGCGCTCACTGGCAGGGGATCCGCCAACCGCTCGACCGTCCGCAGTGCCGCGCTGCGCGCCTGGGCGTAGACCTGCTCCTTCCAGTCGTCGGCATCGACGTAGAACGCCATCGCGCATCTGCTGGCGGATCGGCGGCGCGCAGCGTCGCGGGCGCTTCGGGGTGATTGTGCAGCCAGTGGTCGGCGCGCAACGCCTGAAGCACCTGCGGCAGCGGCACGGTCCCGTATTCGAGGGCCATCGCGGTGAATTCCGGCAGCGCCGGGCACTCCTCGTAGCCCGCGCTCGTGATGAACGCCCACGACGCTCGCTGACGTCGACGAGCCGTCGTAGAAGGAGGTCATCTCGTCGCCCCACCACGCGCGGCGCGCGAGCGCAGCTCTGGCGGCGACGTTGCGGCCGCATAGATCTTCTCGCCGTGCCCCCGCGGGCCGAGTGCCGGTGTGATAGTCGATCCACGCCACGCGCCTGCGGCCGGACGCGTGCCGCCGCAGCACCGAGCGCAGCGTCCGATTGCTCCACGTCGCGCGCGCACCCCGCCGAAGAAAAGGCCCCTCCGGAAACGCGTACTGGCCGCCGGTGAGCGCTGCTGAAACGCGCGCTCCGCCATGCTTCGCGACATACGCGCCGATGGCTTCCTCGCTCTCCTCGGCGGCGGCCAGGTCGCCGGCAGCAGGAAGCGGATGCACTTCCGGCATACGCCCGCGTTGGCGGGCAGCGGCGCTGCGAAGTCGTGGAAGTTCCAGTTGAGATCGACGTTGTCCTCGTTGACGCGGCGGCCGTAGAAGCAGGAGAAGCCGTGCGGAGTCGACCGGCGTGCACCGATGAGCAACGGCGGCGCGCGCGGCGCGCGCCGCGTGCGACGAACGCCTCCGTCGTCGTGCAGGAGGCCGACCTGCGCGCCGGAGCCGCAATAGCCCTCGATGCCATGCGTGGCCGACGTCAGCACGAGCACGGCGTCGGCGTCGCGCGGGACCGAGCCGCGCGACGTCCATCGCGAGCACCTCGCCGTCGGCGCCGCGAAGGTCCGGCTTTAGCTCTTCCGAGGCGAGCGCGCGAGACTCGCTGCCGCGGGCGGCCGTCGATGAATGTCGCGCGCGCCTCGGCGTACGCTCCGCGCGAAATGCCGAATGGGATGGCGCTCGATAGCGGGCGCAGGAATTGGCGACGTTCGTGGCTCCGAGGCAGCTACTTCCCGACCATTGGCATCGCCGCTCCGGCCCGATCGCGGCCGGGTACCCGGCGCCAGAGCGGAATGACTGCATCGTTGAAATCGTACGTGCTGTTGTGCAGGAAGCAGCCGCCCTCGAGCCCCGCCCTGTGGCCGAGGCGCGCGAACGCGCC
>ERZ1370068.10976-contig-9629_pt1 | contig 18212 bp, 27 predicted proteins | sample MGYA00561227_ERZ1370068 | MGnify/ENA primary metagenome ERZ1370068 (study PRJEB38410, sample SAMEA6850437) | metagenome | study: Metagenomic assessment of the ecological functions of the soil: analysis of the soil microbiota associated with the...
TTGCGGCTACATGTTGCTCTCGCACTGATTTATTCCTCCCGAGGAAGGAACGGGGTTCCATGAGTCTTGCCCATGCCAGCTTCTGTCAGAAGAAGGGATCTGAATGATTATCGAGAGGTCTGACTGTGGTCGGGCGGTCTCGAGGCCAGCGATCTCCAAGACTTCCGCCCAGTAGATTTCGGCGACTCTCGCCTCCGGCACGGCCGGGTGGTGATCACGTGCCTGTACAGGAGTTGTCGAGATCCGGCCCACACCATGTCGCCGACGAGGATGATTGTCTGCTTGCTGAGCGTGAGAGGAAGGCAATCCATTCTCCATCTGACTGCCACCATTCATCCCAGGAAAGAAATGACTCATGCCTATGATAATATGTCACTTGTCACACCACTGGTGAGAGGCTGCCGGCAACGATGTGCATGGCAAGCTGAGCCCAAGCTCGAGGATTCTCGTTGCAGGGACATCAGCGACTGCGGTTAGGTACCGACGTCAGAATCAGTGCCTCGACGCCGCTCGCACGCCAGTGCGACGGCCAGTAGCGGCGAAACGTGTAGATGCTGGTGATCTGAAAGGTCGCGGTGCCGGCAGCGCGGTGACGAAAATGTCGTCACCGTGCCGGGACGAGGTCGCCGGCGAGCCGGGTCGATAGTCGATGATGGCGCGGGCTTGCCTCCTCGATCTTCAGGGAGATGTCGTCGGTCGCGCAGTGCCGAAGGTCTGTCGCGAGGTGGTCCAGCACGGGGTTTTGTGTCGCGGCGAATGAAAGGATGAGAAGCGGGCCGAGATATCGCCTGCCAGCGTAACCAGCCGGCAGGAACCGAGCTGCAGCAGCGCGAACGATCACCGGTCTCGAGGCGGTCATTACGCCGCCGAGGATCACCATGAACATGAGATCATCAGGGTCAGCGCGATGATTGGCGTGGCTCGGCAGCGTCGATCGCGATCGCGCCGGCTGATGCACGAGTCATGATAAGCGGTAGGGTAGGCGAGCAGCCGATGGTGCAGTCGTGGCCTGTTCGACTTCTGGCGGCGCGCACACTGAAACTGAATCACCGATCATGGCGACAAAATACCGATTAAAGCTACGAATAGCTCACAGTAGAATATCAATCCACACCAGCGGGAATCGACTCTGGTCTGAGCCGCACGTGCCAACGATCGTCGAACCGGCGATCGAGATCGAGGTAGTAGAGCATTCGTGCGACGCCAGCGATCGATGATTTGCTTGCGACGCCGCCGGCGACGCGCCATCGCCGCGGTGACGATCGAAGACGACCGCGATCAGCGAGGTGGATCTGATTGCCGCTGATGCCGCAGTTTCGATATTTCCGACGTGGCGTCGACGAGGGCTATGCGGTCGAACGACGAGTGTCGCCGTAGTCGAGATCAGGTTGAGTCAGTCGATTTGGCGAGGATGAGATGCCGCGCTATAGTCGATAGCGGCCGGTCGATGGCGAAGACTGCACATTATTCCTCAGAGAGGCAGCTTCGCCATCCAAGTAGGGGAACAGCCTCCTGTGGCTTGAAGCAGCACGACGTCATCACAGGTGATCACGACGAGCGCCGGCTGCAGAGATGCCTCCGCCGCTGAGACGACGGTCGCCACTAGCTGGCTTTGAGGAGGCTGGCGGGCGGGCTCGAGCAGTGCCGATCGATTTTTTTGATATCACCATCTGGACAGCTGCCACTATCACAGCCGGGCAGCCGTGCACGCAGCAGACGGGCCCGCCATCGGTGTGCCGGCGTGAGTGGTCATGAGCGTGTCGAAGCGCCGAACACGACCGTGCAGATAAGTGATGCCGATGCTGAGCCAACATGGTGCCGGCGGATCAACATCGAGCGCGTGACACGCACAAAGACGACAGCAGGTCAACGGTACGATTGCCGCGATAGCCGTGATAGCGCGAGCCAGAAGAGATAACTCGCGAAAGCCATGAGGGCGGCGAGAGCGGTTATGCCGCGCGCCCCCAGATCATCGCCACCAGCTCGTTACAACAGGGATCAGGCCGAAGGCGGCGAAAGGCCTTGGTCGAGATGAACGTCGTGGAAGCGTACGCAGCGACGACTCGACCAAAGCATGCCGACACGCTGCGCCGGCGAAAGTCGAGCGCCACGCCGAAAGCAGAGGTGGGAGCCGCCTGCGCCGCCGCAAAGCCAGGCAGGGGCGTTTATTCATGATGCCGAACACCAGTCGCCGAACAGCGTCACGCCGAACCGCAGTCATTCAGCAACCGCTCGAAGACTTGAGATCAGCGTCAGCAGTGGCGCCGTCGCGCCCTTGTTTGTCTCCTCGAGAGCCAAGGTAATCTGGAGTACGAGTCCTGTGCTTCCTCGAAGACGTCGTCGCATCTCGATGTCGCCGCTGGCGTCTTGAAAGCAGGTATTCCGGGATCGATGGTTGCCGTAGGTGAACGGCCCGCGCAGCGAAATCCGCTCATTGCCTGTCCTTTCAGGCCAGCCTGATCACCGCCGAAATGACGCTGCCGTAACACCGGCAGCTTCGCCGTACTCTTCTGTAGTCCGAGCACTTCGGTGTCGTTCTCTCGATCAGCCTCAGTAGTGTCCGTAGATTTACGACCGCCGCGCCCTGGGATCGTCGGGATCGAGATCCGTCGATCGCGCAGACGGTGTGGCAGCTGGAGCCAGCAATGGCCTGATGCAGTTCGATTTGAACCGGATGCCCATTGCCGCCTGATAGAACGCGAATATCGTCCTGGCCTCATGCGTAGCTGAAGTTACCACTAGCTGGCCGAGCTATGGTGACTCGATGCGGAAGCCCTGTAGTAGCGGTTGAGGCTCAGCGACGTTGAATCTTTGCCCGCTTGTAGTCTGGCGCCATCACATTTGGAATGTCGACGCCCCGGCGCCGGTGAGGAATCCTGTTCACGTCTCGGGCAAACCGGTCGTTAACCTGAGGTCGAAAGCAGAGGCGGTTGCGTTCTGCCCGCGAAAGCGGGCTCGCGCCGGCGTTGGTGCCGACCATGATCGCGGCCCGCGCCCGGTGACCACCGGCACGACCGCCAGCATCACGTTGCTCGACCAGATGATCCCGGAGACGATGTCGACCTGGTCGGCGACCGCGCACGCCGACGTCGGGCTTGAGCCGAACGTCGCCGAACATCTTCGACAGGCGTGCTGCCGATCTGCCGCCGACAGATTTGCGAGCCCACCGACTTTCTCATGTACTGTTCACACGCCTCCTGCGGGCCGGAGAAGGTGCCGATGAAGTCGATCTGATTTTCTGCGCCGCGCGAACGCTGCCGGTCACTTGCCGCGACGATGTTACGAATCGCCAGTTCACTTGATCTCCTTCCTTCCAGTCAACAGCCCAGCAGCTATGAGAGATTCTTTGTGCGCTGGCTGCGCGATGGCAAGGCGCGCGCGCACGTAGCGCGAATGGTGCACGTAATTCATCCGAGGCCCAGCGCTAGAATTATCGCCGGGCTGGAAGGTGCGGTTCATACATGAGCGAGATCATCCGCCGCAGCGGGCTGTGTGGCAGCACCGAGGCCCAGCCGCCCATGCACATATCTCGCCCCGCCGGCAAGTCCGGGAGGCGATGTCGCGGAACTGCGCGGCGATATTTCGGTCATAAAACTGTCGATCATTCGAGGCCCACGCTCATCGCAGCCTTTGCCAGATCAGCGGCGCTGAGTTTGTGCACGGGCGAAGGCAGTGATCCGCGATCCCAGTCGGCAACATCCGTTTTCATCGACACCAGTAGCGCATCATCTCTCAACTGTCTGGAGCGTTCCCGGTACCGGAAGGTAGTCGCGGATTACGGTGGTGATGTCGGCCCAGTGCGGCCGACGCGCCTGAGCCGAGCCGCGCAGTCGAAGTCTCGCCGCAGCTTCGCCATCGCGCGCGGCCGGAGTCGGTGCGCATCAGGAATTCGCAGCCGACCCGCCAGTGACGCTTCTGGTTCGCAACGAGGTTCGCTGAACTGATGGCGCCTGAAGCGCGAAACGCTCGCCGGCAGAAAATTCGTCCATGTATCTCGCAGGCGTGTTAGGTGTAGTCCGGCGCCCGGCGTCCTCTTTCGCCGGGAGTCAGCGATACCGTCGACCGTGCGATACATTATCCTTCGCCGAGTTTCAGAGCTCCTTCGACTCCAGTTCTGCTCGCTGAGCATCGGCGCATGGACGATTACCGACGGTTGCCGCGAAGAGGTCCTCGACGGTGGCGTACCATCAGCCGCGTGCCAGCGCAACGCGCACGCGGGAAGTTCTGTGTTGAAAGCCAGTCGTCGATCTATGTTTAAATTTTTCCACAGCGCGAATACAGCCGATTTATGAAGCCCGAGTTGATGCCTCAAATCTGCCGGGCGTTATCCGGCTGGCGTATGAACCGAAGGTAGGCCGCTCGGCCAGCTAGCGCCGCCGCGCCTCTCGCACCGTTCGCGCAAAGTGATTTCATGACGCGTGCAGTTGCTGTCGATTGGCCTCAGTGAACGCGCACGTCTCCCGATTCAGCGCGGCGGCATTGATAGGTTAACTCTTCTCGCCAGAAGAGAAACCACGGCTCCCGGCGGCGTCGATCGACTGATTCGGCGATCGCGTCGCTGGCACGAGCGATTGCCTGGAAGATGATCGGACGCCGCAACATGGCTGGCTGGGCGCCGTGTCAAATGCCGCGCAGCACGATCGCTGAAGCCCGCCGAGACGCTGCTGAAGGCGGCGCGAAGGACTGCTGAGAACGCGAAGGCGGCGCACGCCGGGGTCGCTTGATGATTTGAATCGGCCCCGAGGCGCGTTACCGCCGAGACGCGCCTGATCCACTCGGGTGCAGCGTCGAAGGCGCGGCGCATCTGCGATGACGATCGGCTGAGCGTGGCAGCTGCGCCAGGCTGCACGATCTTATCTCGGTCGCGACACCCGTCTGACGGCTCGGCAACAGCTTTCCCGATGGCAGACCATCGTTTGTCGTGCTGCGCAGTTTAGTTCACGCCGCACATCGCCGACAGCGGCACCGGTCGACGATCTTCTTTGCCGTACTGAATTCCGCGGCCTGACGAGCACGCGAGTGGCGGTCAAGATCGGCGATCAATTGTTCCTGCGTTCTGGCGGGTTTATAGTGCCGCCGGCGGCGATCTGGAACGCTAGCGCTGTCGGAGTCGAGATCATCGAGACCATCGGCACATCGAGTTGCCGCATGCCGCCATCCACAACTTTCTGGATCGTTCGTCGCAACAGGTCGCTGAGGTAGGCTGCTGATGAAAACAGAAACTCCACGAGGGCGCCGGGCCGCACGCCGCACGCCAGTGGCGCAGCCATCCACCACCCAACAGCCGAGAAGACGCTCAGGATGGCTTGAACACACCAGCGATTGGCGCGACGAGGTGGCTTTCGAACATCGAGTGGTCGCGACGATCACCCACCCGGCAGTCGGCGAGGCGGTAATCAGCGCTATCTGCAGAAGCGGCGCCGTGGTCGCCGAGGCGAGAAGGGCGCCAGCGGTCGCACGTCGCGAGCTGTCAATAGAAGGCGGGCGACGCGTCGAATATACAGGCAGACAGTTTGCGCTTCGGCGTGGTCAGCAATCACTGGAGGTCTCACGCTACCGCCACGGCAATTCAGCGTTTCAAACTGCGGCAGCAATCTCGTCAGCGTCCTGACGATTTCCCGCAGCCAGTCTTCCGCGCCGGGCAGGCCCTCTTTGCCGCGTGGTCGGTGGCTGTCATCGCAGCTATACCGATGGTGCCGCGCGCCCGTGGCTCGCGCGCAGCGGCTCGGCGCCCGGGGTCTGCGCGCTTCAGCCCCGGTCGTGGATTGATGCTGAACGCGTCGGCAGCAGATCCATATCGGCGTGTCGAGGTAGCTGTCGAGTCGGCTAACGATCAGTCGATGGCTGAGTTCTTTCGGATGCCGATGAACAGGAAGTCTTCCTCCTTCAGCATCGGCGATGCCGCGCGCGAACGGCGCGAGTTGCGCAGTTGCCGAATATCATCGCCAGATCGACAGACGTTCGCAGCCAGAGAAGATGTCGACCTGTTCGGCTTCGATGCTGAACACTGAGCTGCGCCGCGTCGCGCGGCGCCGAGAAGCTGCGCGCGGCGGTGGCATCTTCGCCGAAGAGACCAGCAGATGTTATTCGCCAGCCGCAGCGTCTCCCGATATAAGAGTTCGCGTTCAGTGTTTCGTCGAGTGCGTCGAGAGTTTCCGGCGCGCCTGGTTGATTGCGCGACTGGAGTTGTTCAGACGATGGTGCGCCGAGGTTTGTTCCGGATCTCTCAGACGTCGGCGAGGCTCTTCCAGTGCGTCGCCGGTGGTAAATGAGCTGCGCGATCTGGCCGACCGTCGGCGAACTTGGCAGGTCCACCGTGATCGTGGCGACACGCGGACGTCGCGGTGCCAGGCCCGCGATTGATCGACCCAGTCGTCGAAGACGCTCATGAATGAGCGCCACAGATCTGATGGTCAGGCCTCCGGTGTGACCAGCGTTTCGGTGATCGCACCGTCCCACGGTCGCTCGAGGTCACGTCGCCGTGGTCGGCGACTCGGGCATCGGCAAGTCGACCTCCTGAACGTGATCGCCGGGCTTGAAGCCATTCACTGGGTGAAATCGTCTTTGAAAATCTCAAGATCAATGTGTTGATGACGACGCGCACGATCCAAAGACAAATTCGGGTCTGTTTTCCAGGCCCACCGACCAGCGTGTGGCGGATGGGCGACGCGCCGTAGCCTGCATCGAGGAGCTCCCGCGGCAGGCCACCTCCCTGCCCGCGAGTCCGACCGAAGCGATGCAGCCCGAATCTTTCGGCATCCTGATCCGCCTCAGCAGCAGCGGCAAGCCGACGTTCCGCTCGACAGCCAGGTTCGGCAGAATGGGAAGGCCTGGAAAACGAACCCGACCGGTCGCGCCGCAGGATCGTGCGCATCGTCGTCCATCGCGCTGAGCTTGTGCTGCTCGAAAGACCACTTCACCGGCGAGTCGAATCGGCTCCAGGCCCGGCGATGACGTTCAGCAGAGTGGTCGACTTGCCGATGCCCGAGGCTGCCGACCACGGCGACGTATTCGCCGGCGGCGACTTCGAGCGAGACGTCGAGGAGGACGGTGCGCGCGCCGAAGCGCTGGGGTCACACTGGAGAGCCTGAGCATCCTAGAATCGTAGCCGTTCATGGAGCGTCTTCGACGACTGGGTCGATCAGTCGCGGGCCTGGCACCGCGACATCCGCGTCATCCCCGATCCGCAGGTCGAGCTCTGCACCAAGTTCGCCGACCGGGTCGAGCCCGAGATCGCCTTCGGCCGCTACGCCGGCGAACGCGCCGCTGGGAAAGCCTTGCCGACGTGCCCTCCCAGGAGATCAAGGACGAGCTCCTCAAGCTCATCGTCTCCCAGGCCGACTCCGAGGTGCGCGCGGTCGAGCAGGCGCGCGAGCTGCTCGATTCCGCGCCCAGCGAGCATCGACCGAAAGCGCCTCGCGCGTCATATCACGGAGGAGACGCGCCACGGCTGGCAGATGGCCTATCTGCTCGTCACCTACTTCGGCGAGGATGGCCGCATCGCCGCGCGCGAGCTGCTCGAGCGCCGCGCGACGCGTGGCGAGGCGCAGCTCGAGATGTTCAATATCAAGCTCAACTGGGTCGACATCTTCTCCTGGCACAACTGGGGCGACCGCGTCGGCAAGTACCAGCTGACGATGTTCGGCGGCTGCGCCTTCGCGCCGTTCGCGCGCAGCATCGCGCCGATGCTGAAGGAGGAAGGCTTCCACCTCGTCATCGGCCATCAGGGGCTGCAGCGCATCGCCGCGGCCGATCGCGTGCCGGTCGAGCTGCACCCAGCGCTACCTCAACCGCATGATGTGGATCTGCTACGACGCGTTCGGCGGTGCGGAGTCCAGGCGCGCGCGCAAGGATCCACGACTGGGGACTGAAGGCGCCCTGGGTCCCGAGGCGTCGAGCCGCTGCGGGCGAACGAGCGGGCGCGCACCGCGTTCATCGAAGAGGTGCGCAAGCTGCTGCGCCTGATCGACCTCGGCTCACGCTTCCCGACCCGCACGGCGCGAAAGAGAACCTGCCGACCGCGGAAGACGAAGCGGCCCTGCAGAGAAATCGTCAGGACGCCCGGCTGGATTGCTGCCGCAGCTTGAAGCGCTGAACCTTGCCGGTGGCGGTGCGCGGCAGGGCCTCCATGAAGTGGATGCGCTGCGGCCGCTTGAAGCGCGGCAGCCTGGTCGCTGCCTGCTCCATGATCTCCTTCGACAGCGCGTCGCCCGCCTTGTGGCCCGGGCGCAGCGCGACGTACGCGGCGGCGATGGTGGCGCCCTTCTCGTCCGCTTCCGGCGACCACGGCCGCTTCGAGCACCGCCGGGTGCGCGGTCACCGCGTCCTCGACTTCGCCGGGTGAGACCCACATCCCCGAGCACTTGAAGAGGTCGTCGGCGCGGCCCTCGAACCAGTAGAAGCCCTCCTCGTCGCGCCGGTAGATGTCGCCGGTCTTGACCCAGCCGTCCTGATCAGCTCGGCGGTCTTCTCCGGCTTGTTGAGGTAGTACGGGATCGCGCTGCGCCCTTCACGTGCAGCGTGCCGCGGCCGGCGCCTTGAATGATTTCTTGCTGGTCATCGAGCAGCTTGACTTCATAGCCTTCGAGCACGACCCCGAGCTGCCGGGGCGGTTGCGATCCGGGAGTTGTGGATGAAGGCGTGCAGCAGCTCGGTGGTGCCGATGGTCTCGATGATCTCGACTCCGGCGAGCGCCTTCCACTCGTTCCAGGTCGCCACCGGCAGCACCTCGCCCGCCGAAACGCAGAACTTGAGAGAGCTCGGTCTCGATCTTGTTGCCCTGCTTCGCGTACTCGATCAGGCCGCGGAACACCGCGGGCACGGCGAAGAAGATCGTCGGCCGGTGGCGCTTGAAGATGTCGGCGATGAGCTGCGGCGTCGGCCGCTCGCTGCACAGCACGACCGAGCAGCCGCTGCCGATCGGAAAGGAGAAGCTGTTGCCGAGGCCGTAGGCGAAGAACAGGCGCGACGAGGAGAAGATGCGGTCGTCGGGGCCGAGCTTGTAGACCACCTTCGCCACGCGCTCGATCGTCTCCGGCAGGTGGTCGTGCAGGTGCACCGCGCCCTTCGGCGAGCCGGTGCTGCCCGAGGTGTAGAGGATCAGGCACGGCGTCTCGGCGGTGAAGCTGCCCAGCGGCGCCGGTTTCGCATTTTCAAGCAGCTGATTCAAGTCATCGATGATCTTCGGCGCGTGCGCCGCCTTCGCGTTCTCGAGGTGCTCGGGCGTGACGATGACCAGCTTCGCGCCGCTGTCCTTCAGCATGTACTCGATCTCGGCGGGCTTCAGCATCGTGCTGCACGGCACGACGATGGCGCCCATGCCCATGACGCCGAGCATCGCGATCATCATCTCCGGGCAGTCGCTCATCACCAGCGCGACGCGATCGCCGGGCTGGATGCCGAGCGCCGCGAGAGCGCCGCGGCAGCGGGCAGCTGGCGTCTTCCAGCTCGCCGGAAGGAGATCTTTCGTTCTTTGAAATGCACCAGCGTCGCGTCCGGGGTACGGCGCGCGTTTTCCGCCAGGTAATCGACTATGCTGCGCGTCATGAAAAATCCTTTGCGCGAACAGTACGAGAAGGCGCAGCAGCTTGGCAAGCTGGCGTTCGCCGAGCGGCCCTACTTCGGCTCGCCCGCCGCGCCGGCGCAGGCCGAGACCAACGCCAGCCAGATCTGGGGCACATCAACTCGGGCTTCCTCATCGGCTACGAGTACTCGCGCTGGTGGAAGGAGTCTCTTGCGCTGCGGCAAGCCGCGGTGCTGGGCGACTGGAGCTGGCTCAACAAGACCCGCGTGCGCGGCCGCGACGCGGCGCGGCTCATGGACTACGCCACGGTCAAGGACCTCTCGCGCCAGCAGGTCGGGCAGATCGTCTACACGCCGATGGTCAGCGAGGCAGGGCAAGGTCGCGATCGAAGGCCTGACGCTGAAGCTCGCCGAGGACGAGTACCTCTTCACGCAGTCGGCCGGGCCTGCGCTGGCTGGACTTCCTGCGGCAGAAAAAGAGCTTCCAGGTCGAGCTCGAGGACGTCACGCCGGACTACACCTGCTACGCGCTGCAGGGACCCCGCTCCACCGAGGTCCTGAAGCGCTCACTGCGCGAGAGCTGGAAGGATCTGAAGTTTTCGCGCTTCAGAAACCAATCTGATTTGAAACCGAAGTGCCATCGTTGCGCGGCAAGGCGTCACCGGCGAGGTCGGCTACGAATTCCTGATGCGCACCGACACCGGCCGCGCGCACGAGCTGTGGCGCAAGCTGCGCGAGATCGGGCGCGACTTCGGCCTGCGCGAGCTCGGCTTCAAGGCGCAGATGATCGGCCATACCGAGACCGGCATCGCCACCGTCATCCGCGACTACCTTCCCGACCGCGGCACCCTCGGATCAGCTGAGGAAGATGATGCGCTACTGGATGTCCGCTCGAAGAGCTCGGATGCGGCGGACTGGGACGTCGCGGACCATCTTTGCTCGCCCGCCGAGCTCGGATGGAGCTACGGTCGACTCAGCGACAAGCGCGATTTTCACGGCAAGACCGCTCGCAGCGCAAGAGCCGCGGTGGACGCTCGATGGGCCTCGAGTGGTCGAGCGAGGACATGGCCGAGCTCTATGCCGCGCAGTTCCGCGACGCGCCGCGCCGCCGCTCGCCCGACCTGCCGGCGGGCCAGTTCCGGGTGCTTCTTCCTGAAAGTGCTCGAAGGCGGGTGGGCGTCCGGCTACGCCTACAGCCCGACGCTGCGGCGGATGATCTCGCTCGCGCGCCTCGACCGGGGCATCCAGCCCGGCGATAAAGTGCAGGTGCGCTGGGGCGGATTCTCGGATGAGCCCGCGTGCACCATCCGCGCCACGGTGCGCGCGCTGCCCTTCATCGCGCAGCAGCGCACCAAGAATCTCTCATAGCTGCTAGACTGGCCCGACAGGAGGAGGAGATAAAGTGAATACACACGATTCGTGAGCATCGTCGCTGCGGTAGCGACGGCAGCGTTCGCGTTCTCGGCGCCCGTGTCGGCGCAGCAGAAAATCAAGATCGGCTTCATCAGCACCTTCTCCGGCCCGCAGGGCGTGATGGGCCAGTACATGAAGGAATCGGTGGAGCTCGCGATCGAGCACCTCGGCGGCAAGGTCGGCGGCCTGCCGGTCGAGATGTTCTACGGCGACGACCAGCTCAAGCCCGACGTCGGCGTGCAGGTCGCCGAGGAGATGCTGAAGAAGAACCAGGTCGACTTCGTCTCCGGGCATCATCTGGTCGAACGTGATGATGGCGGTCGTGCCGGTGGTCACGGGCGCGAACAAGATCATGGTCGGCACCAACGCCGGCGCGAGCCCGCTCGCGGGCAAGGACTGCAACCGCCTCTACTTCTCGACCTCGTGGAACAACGACCAGACGCCCGAGGCGATGGGCAAGTTCCTCACCGACCAGGGCGTCAACGACCTCTACGTGATGGCGCCGAACTACCAGGCGGGCAAGGACATGGTCGCGGGCCTGAAGCGCTACTACAAGGGCCGCATCGTCGAGGAGGTCTACACCAAGCTCGGCCAGCAGGACTACCAGGCCGGAGATCAGCCAGCTGCGCGCGAAGAGCCCGAAGGCGGTGTTCGCGTTCTACCCGGGCGGCATGGGCATCCAGTTCATCAAGCAGTACGACCAGGCCGGCCTGCGCGGGCAACTCCCGCTCTACACCGTGTACACGGTCGACGAGATCTCGATCCCGGCGGTGAAGGACGCGGCGGTCGGCATCTACGAGACGCGCTACTGGAGCCCGGACCTGAAGAACCCGGCGAACGCAGAAGTTCGTCGCCGACTACAAGAAGAAGTACGGCAAGCTGCCGGTGTTCTACGGCGCGCAGAGCTACGACGGCATCATGCTGATCGACTCCGCGGTGCGCGCGGTCAAGGGCAACCTGAAGAACATCGACGGCATGGTGAAGGCGATGGAGAAGGCGGACTCTCCGCTCGCTGCGCGGGCCGTTCACCTACAACGTCAACCACCATCCGATCCAGAACTTCTACCTGCTCAAGACCGAGAAGCTCGGCCAGCGGCGACATCGAGATGCGCATCCAGAAGACGATCTTCGAGAAGCACAAGGACTCGTACTTCCAAGACTGCAAGATGAAGTGATGGCTCTGAGAGGTAATACAAAAGGGCGCGACAGCGCCCTTTTTATGACCTTCGGACTCGTCTTCGAGCAGTTGCTGAACGGCCTGCAGTTCGGCGTGACGCTGTTCCTTATGGCCGCCGGGCTGACGCTGGTGTTCGGCATCATGAACCTCGTCAACCTGGCGCACGGCTCGCTGTACATGGTCGGCGCCTACCTCGCGCTGGCGCGCGGCGAACTGGACCGGCTCCTATCTCGCCGGCGTGGCGCTCGGCCTCGCCGGCACGCTGGTGGTCGGCATGCTGGTCGAGGTCGTCGCGCTGCGCACGCTCTACGACCGCGACCATCTCGACCAGGTGCTCGCCACCTTCGGCCTGATCCTGTTCTTCAACGAGCTGGTGGCGATGATCTGGGGCGCGCGGCGCTCTTCGCCTCGCCGCCCTCGTGGCTCGCGGGCCACATCGATCTCTTCACCGGCTCGCGCTATCCGGCCTATCGCGCGGCGATCATTGCCGTTGGCCTGCTTGTCGCGCATCCTCCTCTGGTACGTGGTCACGCGCACGCGCCTCGGCATGCTGATCCGCGCCGGCGCGACCAACCGCACCATGGTCGCGGCGCTCGGCATCAACATCCGCCTGCTCTACACGGTGGTGTTCGGCTTCGGCGCCGCGCTCGCCGGCCTCGCCGGCCTGCTGGCCGGGCCGATCTACAACGTGCAGCCCGGCATGGGCGAGCTGGTGCTGATCCAGGTGTTCGTGGTCATCGTCATCGGCGGCATCGGCTCGGTCCGCGGCGCGCTGGTCGGCGCGATCATCGTCGGCATGGTCGACACGCTCGGCCGCGCCTTCCTCAAGCCGCTGATGGCGACCATCATCTCGCGCCGGCGGCGGAGTCGGCCGGCCCGGCGCTCGCCTCGATGCTCATCTACCTGCTGATGGCGGTGGTGCTCGCCGTCAAGCCCGCAGGGGCTGTTTCCGCCACGCGGATGAAGACTGCGCCTCATCCTCTGGAGCGTCGCGGTGCTGCTGCTGATCGCGCTGCCGCCGGTGCGTGCTCGCGCTCGGCCAGCCGTTCTACCTCGACCTGGCGCGGCGCATCCTGATCCTCGCCATCGCCGCGGTGAGCCTCAACCTGATCCTCGGCTACGGCGGCCTGGTCTCGTTCGGCCACGCCGCCTACCTCGGCATCGGCGCCTACGCGGTCGGCATCCTCGGCTTCTACGGCATCGGCAACGGCTGGATCCACCTGCTGGTCGCGGTGGTCGCCTCGGCGCTCGTCGCCGCTGGCGATCGGCGCGGTGTCGATCCGCACCAGCGGCATCTACTTCATCATGATCACGCTGGCGCTTCACGCAGATGCTCTACTACCTCGGCATCTCGGTCGCCGAGTTCGGCGGCGACGACGGCATGCGGCTCGAAGACGACAGCAGCCAGTTCCCGCATCGTCGACCTGAAGGACCCGGTGCAGTCTTCTACTACGTCGCGCTGGTGCTGCTGCTCTCATCGGTATTCGTAACTCACAAGATTGTGAACTCGCAGGTTCGGCATGGTGTTGCGCGCCACGCAAGTCGAACGAGCGCGCGCTCGCGCGCCATCGGCTTCTCGCCCTACCCCTACCGCCTCGCCGCCTTCGTCATCGCCGGCGCGATGTGCGGCCTCGCCGGCGCGCTGTACGCCAACCACACCAACTACATCACGCCCAGCCTGATGAGCTGGCAGCAGTCGGGCGATCTGATGTTCATGGTGATCCTCGGCGGCATGGCGACCACCGTCGGGCCCGGTGATCGGCGCGTTCGCGCTGCTGCTGCGTCGAGGACGCTCGCTCGCCGGGCTGGACCGCAGCACTGGCAGGTGATCCTCGGCCCGCTGCTGATCCTGTCGGTGATCTTCTTCCGCCGCGGCCTCGCGGGCATCTTCTACCAAGCCCGATGCTTGAGAGTCACCGTCGCTGACCAAGACCTTCGGTGCGCTGCGCGCGACCGACGGCGTCGACTCCTGAAGATCGAGGAAGGCGAGACGCACGCCATCATCGGCCCGAACGGCGCCGGCAAGACCACGCTCATCGGCCAGCTCGCCGGCGACCTGCGCCCCGACTCCGGCACGCATCCGCTTCGCCGGCGACGACGTCACCGCGCCTGCCCGCGCCGCGCCGCGCCCGGCGCGGCCTCGCGCGCTCGTTCCAGATCACCAGCATCTACCGCGACTTCACCACGCTGCAGAACGTCGCCCTGGCGGTGCAGGCGCGCTCGGGGCACAGCTTCCGCTTCTGGCGGCCTGCCGCACGACGACGCCGTCGCTGCTCGATCCTGCCACGAAGCATCCTCGAAGAGGTTGGGCTCGAAAAGCGCATGCACGTCGTCGCGGCGCAACCTTGCTCACGGCGAGCAGCGGCAGCTCGAGGTGGCGATGGCGCTCGCCACGCAGGCCGCGCCTGCTGCTCCTCGACGAGCCGATGGCCGGCATGGGCATCGAGGAATCGCAGCGCATGATCGCCTTCCTCTCCACGCTCAAGCGCAAGCAGACCATCATCCTCGTCGAGCACGACATGGACGCGGTGTTCCGCCTCGCCGACCGCATCTCGGTGCTCGTGCTACGGGCGCGTGATCGCCACCGACGTGCCGGAGAAGATCAACGCTGAACGAGGAAGTGCGCAGGGCCTACCTGGGCGAGGAAAGCTGATGCTGCGAAGTCGCGCAACCTCGAGACCGCCTACGGCCGCAGCCAGGTTCTCTTCGGCATTTCCTTCCAAATCCTTTCTGCCGAGGTTGTGAGTCTTCTGGGCAGAAACGGCATGGGCAAGACGACGACCGTGCGCTCGATCATGGGAATTGACTTCTTGCCGTCGGGAAAATCGCTTTCGAAGGCCGGGAGCTGCAGCGGCTTCCGTCCTACCGGATCGCGAAGAGCGGCATCGGCCTCGTCCCCGAGGGACGGCAGATCTTTCCCAACCTCACGGTGCGCGAGAACCTGGTCGCCACCGCGAGCAAAGGGCCCTGGACACCTGCAGAGGGTTTACGACCTGTTCGCCCACCTTCGGGAGCGCGAGAAAACATTACGGAAATCAGCTCTCGGGCGGCGAGCAGCAGATGCTCGCCATCGGCCGCGCGCTGATGACCAACCCGAAGCTGCTGATCCTCGACGAGGCGACCGAGGGCCTCGCGCCGCTGATGCGCGCCGAGATCTACCGCTCGATCGAGAAGCTGAAAGCCGAAGGCCTGTCGATCCTGATCATCGACAAGGACGTGAAGGCGCTGATCACGGGTCGCCGACCGGCATTACGTCCTGGAGAAGGGCCGCGTCGTCTGGAGCGGAACCAGCGGCGAGCTCTCAGCCAGTCCCGAGATTCCAGCACCGCTACCTGGGCGTCTAGCGCGCCGACGCGCTCGCCCCGGGCGATGCCGCGAATGAACGCCCAATGGAACGAGATGCCCGCCAGCGACCGCCAGGTGAAATATCTCGTGCGGGCCGACGACGCCGGCGAACGAGCACCGGCCAGCCCACGAACTCCGCCACCGCCCCGATGGTGTAGGCGAGCGCTCCCCAGACCAGCGGCAGCACGAAGCGCACGCCGAAACGGCGCGCGAGCGCAATGGTGGAAATCAGCCCCAGCCAGCCCAGGCCGAGGTACATCAGCAGCCCGAGCCACGAGCGGCACGGTGTCGAAGTACACCGTCTTGAGCGTCAGCCCGGCGATCGCGGCGACCCAGATCCACGCCCAGCAGGTGCCAGCTGCCACCGGTTCGCGCAGCAGGATCGACGTGGACCGGCGTGAAGCTGCCGGCGATGAGCACGAAAATCGCGGCGTGGTCGAGGCGCAGCAGCACGCCGCGCGCCGCCGTTTCCGGCGTCAGCAGGTGGTAGACCCCGCTCAACGACAGCAGCAGCACGCAGGAGAAAGCGAACACCGCGAGCGAAATCACCCGTCGCGCATCGCCGCGGCCGCGGGCGATCAGGAAGAACGCCCAGGATGGCGAAGACCACGGCTCCTGCGAGGTGGGTCAGCGAGCTGACCGGATCGCTGAACCCGGGAATGGACAACATCGAACATGGTACTAAACTACTGACATGAAGCGCGAAAACGTCGTCGGCCGCGCCAACGTCGAGGACACCCCGGAGCTCGAGGCGTACTACCGCGCGCTCGAGGGCGAGGAGCTCGGCGCGCTCTGGAACGTCGCCAACGAGATCGAGCCCTGGTACCCGCAGCCCAAGTCGGTGCCGATGCTTTGGTCCTGGAAACGAATCGCAACCCTACGTAAGAAAAGCGGCAGACCTTGTTTCCGCCGAGAAAGCCGCGCGGCGCGTGGTCGATGCTGGTCAACCCCGGGCGCAAGGAATGGAGCGCCGCGGCCGGCCTGCTCTACACCGGCGTGCAGGTCATGAACCCCGGCGAAGTCGGCTTCCGCGCACCGCCACCAGGCGAGCGCGCTGCGCTTCGTCATGGAAGGCAAGGGCGCCTACACGATCGTCGACGGCGAGCGCCTCGATGCTCGGCGCGCGCGACTTCGTCCTCACGCCCAACGGCACCTGGCACGAGCACGGCGTCGACGCGGAGCGGCACGCAGTGCGTCTGGCAGGACGGGCTCGACATCCCGCTCATGAACTCTCTCGACGCGAATTTCTACGAGGTGCATCCCAAGATCATGCAGACGCCTCGAAAGCTGTCTCGCGAAGAACTGGCAGAAGCCCTACTCGCCCGTCTTCCTCTACAAATGGGACGAGAGCTACAAGACGCTGAAGAAGGAAAAGCCTTTCGAATACACGCAATCCGCTGACCGGCGGCCCGGTCATGCCGACCATGGGTGCAAGACTGGAGCTGGTGAAAGAGACGAAACCTCGATTCGCCACACCGGCAGCATGATCTACCAGGTCGCCTCCGGCCACGGCTGGTCGGAGATCGGCGGCAAGCGCTTCGAGTGGGAGGAGAAGGACATCTTCTGCGTCCCGTCGTGGACGCAAGTACCGCCACGGCGCCACGAAGGAAGCGGTGCTGTTCTCGTTCAACGACCTGCCCGCGATGCGAGCGCCTTGCGCCTCTATCGCGAAGTCGCAGTGATTAGCGCGCGAGCAGAACGAGCTGATGACGCGCATCGGGCCGGGCACGCCGGCCGGGAAGCTGCTGCGCCGCTACTGGCAGCCGGTGGCGCTGGTGGACGAGATGAAGGGCGAGCGGCCGGTCAAGGCGGTTCGCCTGTTTTGGCGAGAATCTGGTTCTTTACAAGGCACGAAACAGGATACTGCTTGATGCAACGGCACTGCCCGCATCGCGGCGCCGACCTGGCCTACGGCCGCCTCGAGCCCGACGGCCTGCGCTGCTCGTTCCACGGCTGGAAGTTCGACGCCGCGCGGGAAATGCGTCGAGACGCCGGCGGAGCCGGAAGGCAGCCGGCTGTGCGAGCACATCAAGACGGTTTCGTATCCGGTGGTCGAGAAGAGCGGCATCCTCTTCGCCTAGCTCGGCGAGGGCGCGGCGCCGGCGTTCCCGCACTTCGACTGCTTCGTCGCGCCCGACGCCTACACCTTCGCCTTCAAGGGCTACTGGGATTGCAACTGGCTGCAGGCGCTGGAGGTCGGCATCGACCCGGCGCACGCCTCCTGGCTGCACAAGTACTTCGAGGACGAGGACACGGCGGGAAGCTACGGCAAGCAGTTCCGCGGCGTGCCGGCGGACTCCGACCTGCCGATCAGCAAGGTGCTGCGCGAATACGACCGGCCCGAGATCCGCGTCGAGCGCACCGACTACGGCATGCGCCTGCAGACGCTGCGCAGGATCAGCGACGCGCAGACCCACATCCGCGTCACCAACATCCTCTTCCCGCAGGCCTTCGTCATCCCGATGAACGCCGAGATGACGATCACCCAGTTCCACGTGCCGGTCGACGACACCGGCTGCTACTGGTACTCGATCTTCACCAGCTTCGCCGGCCCGGTGGACAAGGACACGATGCGCAATCAGCGCCTCAAGACCTACCCGGCGCCCGGACTACAAGCCGATCCACGGCCGCGCCGATGGCTGGGGCTTCAGCGCCGAGGAGCAGAAATCGAAGACCTTCACCGGCATGGGCTTCGATATCAACATCCACGACCAGTTCGCCTGCGAGTCGCCCTTTTGATCGCCGGCGCACCAAG
>ERZ1370068.3909-contig-3005_pt1 | contig 18207 bp, 18 predicted proteins | sample MGYA00561227_ERZ1370068 | MGnify/ENA primary metagenome ERZ1370068 (study PRJEB38410, sample SAMEA6850437) | metagenome | study: Metagenomic assessment of the ecological functions of the soil: analysis of the soil microbiota associated with the...
CGCATCAAGACGCACGTGAACGTGCCGTGGTCCGAGCAGACGGTGGACACCGTTCAAGGCCGGCGATCCCGACATCGCCCGTTACCGGCATCGCCGTCACGATGATGGCGACCTTCGACGTGATCCAGCGCGCGCGCCGCCGCGGGGACAGAACCTGAGTGATCACCCACGAGCCCACCTTCTACGGTCATCAGGACCAAGTGAGGGCGCTCGAGCAGGAGCAGGACGCCGTCTACAAGGCCAAGATTGACTTCATCACCGCGCACCACATGGTGGTGTGGCGCTTCCACGACTTCTGGCATCGCCGGACGCCAGACGGCATCCTCACCGGCATGGTGAAGGCGCTCGGCTGGGAGTCCCTATCAGAAGCCCGATGCGCCAGAGGTATTTCGCCATGCCTGAAACGACGCTCGAGACACTGGCGGCGAGCATCCGGCAAAAGCTCGACGCGCGCACCCTGCGAGTGGTGGGCGATCCGTCGATGAAGGTGTCGAAGGTCGGCCTGGCGCCGGGCTTCGGCGGCTTCGACACGAACCGGCGCCTGCTGCAGCGCGAGGACGTGCAGGTGGAAGTCATCGGCGAGGCGCACGAGTGGGGAGGATCGTGGAAGCACGCGGCCGACGCCACGACGGCCAATAGCGCCGGCAAGGCGCTGATCGTCATCGGCCACATCCCGTCGGAGCAGGCCGGGATGGACGAGTGCGCGCGGGTGGCTGAGGACGTTCGTGACGGAAGTGCCGGTGGCGTTCGATGCCGGCGAAGCAGGCGTTCTGATTCCGGAAGTAAGCGATGCACCCGCGACGATTGTGCCAGCCGTCGATGGCTACGGCGACGACGATGATGGCGCCGATGATGATCTCCTGCACGTAGTTCTGGCCATCCCATCTGCTGGCTGCCGTTGCGCAGCACGGCCATGATGGTCGCGCCGACCATCGAGCCGAGGATCGCGCCGACGCCGCCGTTGAGCGATCCGCCGCCGATCACGACGGCCGCGATGACGTCGAGCTCGGTGCCGATGGCGACGGTCGGATCGCCTCTGGCGGAGGCCGCGACATCTGCATCACGCCTGAGAGGCCTGACGAGCAGGCCGGCGAGGCCGTAGATCCAGACCTTCAGCCGATCGACCGATGCCGCAGCGCTCGCGCGGCGGCTTCGTTCGAGCCCAGGCGAAGACGCGACGGCCGAAGACGGTGTAGCGCAGGACGAGCGACCACGATCACCGCGAGCAACACCGTCAGACCATACGCCGGGCGCAACGATGAGCCAGTCCGGCTGCGGGAAGGTCACCGCCAGCTCGTTCACCCACGTCGGCGGCACGTTCACCGTTTGCTGGCCGGCGATCCACTTGGCTACGCCGCGCGCCATGCCGAGCGTGCCGAGCGTGGCGATGAACGGGATGACTTTGAGCCGCGTGATGAACAGGCCGTTGATGACGCCCGCGAGCCCGCCGGCGAGAACGCCGTCCAGCACGCGCGATGACCGGGCTCGCGCCGTCGCGCAGCGCAATGGCGGTCACGACGCCCGTCAGCGCGATCACCGATCCCACCGACAGGTCGATCCCGCCGCTCACCATGATCATCGTCATGCCGATCGCGCCGAGCGCGACAATAACCGTCTGCGCGACGACGATCCGAAGTTGCGGACGGAGAGGTACTCGTTCCGGCGAGTCGGTCATCACCGCGAAGATCGCGATGACGGCGAGCAGGCCGAGAAACGGCACCCAGCCGCGCGCAGCGACTGCGTGTGGCGGACCGGTGATCGGTCGGTCAGCTGCGGCGCTTCGATCCAGCGTCATCCGCCGATGGCCGCGTCAGTCGCCGCGTGCAGACGTTCCGGCGTCCACTCGCTGATCGGGCGCACCGGCGGACGAGCCGTCCGCGGCTCATGACGGCGAGCTGGTCGCACAGGCCGAACAGCTCCGGCAGGTAGGAGCTGATCATCAGCACCGCCTTGCCGCTGCTGGCGGCCGTCGGCGATGGCCTCGTAGATCTGCGCCTTGCTGCCGATGTCCGACGCCGCGCGTCGGCTCGTCGAGCAGCAGCACGTCGGCGTCCTGGAACAGCAGCCGTCCGAGCGCCACTTTCTGCTGGTTGCCGCCCGACAGGGTCCGCACGGGCAGGTCCGGCCGCCGTGCGCCTTGATCCCGAGGTTGCCGATCCAGCGCCGCGTGGCGCTGCGCTGCTGCGACAGGTCTCAACCAGCCGCGGCTGGCACGACGCAGAGAAGCCTGTCATCGTCAGGTTGTCGGCCACCGACATCGGCATGCGCGAGCCCCTCGCCCTTGCGGTCCTCGCTCGAGGTATCCGACACGCTGCGCGATGCGCCGCGAGGGCGTCTCGGCAGGACCGGCCGTCGCGCCCGCAATGCGCACCGTGCCGGACGCCACCTGGCGCGAGGCCGAACAGCGCGCGGACCATCTCCGTGCGGCCTGATCCCATCAGGCCGGCAATGCCGAGAATCTCTCCACGCCGGAGCGTGAACGACGCCTGGCTGACGACCGGCGGCGCCGCCGAGTGTCCGTCACGTCGAGGACACGTCACCAGCGCGCCTGCCCGCGCGACGGGAAGAGCTGATCGACCGATCGCTCTGACCATGTGCGCGACGAGGCCGGCGTTGGTGACAGCAGCCAATCGGCCCGTGCGCGACGCTGCTGCCGTCGCGCAGGACGGTGAACACATCGGCGATCTCGCGCACTTCCTCGAGGAAGTGGCTGATGTAGATGATCCCCGAGCCCCTCGCCCTCAGCCGCCGGATCAGCGTGAACAGGTGCGCGACGTCGTCGCGCTGCAGCGCTGCTGCGTCGGCTCGTCCATCAGCACGATGCGGCGCGCGCGCGGCAATGGCGCGGCAGATCTCGACGACCCGCTGCGCGGCCAGCGGCAGCGTCGCCCACCAGGCGATTCGGCTTCAGGTCCGGGTGCGAGAAGCTTGCGAGCACGATCGAGCGCGAGTGCGCTCGGCCTCCGTGCGCCGGAAGATGCCCCAGCGGCGACGGCTCGCGCCCGAGCAGGATGTTCTCGGCGACCGTCAGGTGCGGGCAGAGCGAGAGTTCCTGGTGGATCAGGCGACGCCGGCGGTGGCTGGCGTCGTGCGGCGAGGCGGGCGCGGTATGGCTGGCCCTGCGCATCTGCATCGCGCCCTCGTCGGGCGTGCAGCGCGCCGGCGAGGACGTTCATGCAGCGTGCTCTTGCCGGCGCTGTTCTCGCCGATGAGCGCGTGGACTTCTGCCCGCGTTCGAGCGAAAACGCCAACACCATCGAGCGCGACCGTCGGCCCGAACCGCTTGCGGACGCCGCTGGACGAAGGTCCATAGGTTCATGGGGCCATAGGTCCATGAGGTCCATGGGTTCATACGGACACGGGTCTGACCCGCGGCACCCACGGACCGATGGACCCATGGACCTACGGACTGTCCGCGGCCACTGTATTCGAAAGCCCCAACCCTTCGACCTCGATTTCGACGACGTCGCCGGGCTTGAGGAAGATCGGCGGCTTGCGGCGCGAAGCCGACGCCGGGCGGCGTGCCCGTCGCGATCGACGTCGCCGGGCTCCAGCGTGACTGTCTGCATGACAGGAAGGACACCAGAGCGTCGACGCCGAAGACGAGCTGATCGGTGATTCGAGTCCTGCAGGGTCTGCCCGTTGACGCGGCAGGCGGATCCGCAGCGCGTGCGGATCGCCGGCCGCCTCGCGCGTCAGGATGAAGGGCCCCATCGGCGCGAAGGTGTCGCACGCCTTGCCGCGCTGCCACTGTCCATCGGCGAACTGCAGGTCGCGCGCGCTGACGTCGTTCAGGTTCATGTGTAGCCGAGCACATGGTCGAACGCGCGCTCCACGGGCACGTGCTTGGCGCGCTCTGCCGATAACGATGGCCATCTCGGCCTCGTAGTCGACCTGCTGACTCACGGCCGGCAGCCGAATCGGTGCCGGTGTCCGGCCCGATGACCGACGGTCACTTCGAGAACGTGATCGGCGACTTCGGCACCGGCATGTTGCTCTCGGCCGCGTGGTCCTTGTAGTTGAGGCCTATGCAGATGATCTTTCCCGGCCGCGGCACGGCGGCCCGGATCACCGACGTCGTCCCGGCTGCAGGACCGAGCCTCGCGGGAGGGTCTCGGCCCTCGCCGAGCTCCTTCGCCAGACCGTCGTGAATCTGCCCGGCCTTCTGTCAGCCACTCGTCGTCCAGATCGAACCACGCGAGCAGCGGCACGTCAGCCGACGCGTCGACCGCGACGGCGAACGTTGAGCACGGTCTGCGTCGGGCATCAGCGCGCCTGCGCTGCGGCGCGGACGTCGGGGCCGTCCGGGGAGTGAACGTAATCAGGGCGCACAGCAGCAGCCAGCCACAGCTTTGACGGTAGTCAGCGGCCTGGTGCGCGCCGGCGAACGCGGCGGACACCTGGTCGAGCGAATGATACCGGTGCGTGATGAACGAGCCGACCTTCACGCGCGAGGTCTCGAGGCAGGCCGAGCGCGCGTCGGCAGCTGTGGACGGCCGGCCATCGGGCTCGAAACCTCCGGAGGCGCCCACCGGCGAGAGCAAAGCGTCGGCTCCAGGAACTGCAGGTTGCTTGCAGCACGCTCAGGTCGACGCCGGCGTGCCCGTGGCCGCACATCAGCACCGTGCCCTGTTTTCTGAGCAGGCGGAACATGTCGGCGAATGACCTGCGCCCGGCCCCGACGCGTCGATGATCAGTCGCGCGCGGCGGCCGCCGGTCATCTCCGCAATCTCCGCGGCGAGGTCGGCCTTCGACGGATCGAATCGTCGTCGCGCCGAAGCGACTCCGCCAGCCCGCCGCTTGGTCGGGTTGGGTTCGACACCACGATAGCGCCCTCGTAGCCGAGCGCCGATCCAGGCACTGGGTGAACAGGAGCCTGGCGGGCCCGCCGCCGAAAATCAGCGCACCGTGTCCACGCGGTGCGCCGGGTCCGCGTCGCGGAGCCGGTATCGCGTGATGCCTTCAGCAGCAGGTCAATCGACGTGGACGACGCAGCCGAGCGGCTCGGTGAGCGCCATCTCCCGTCGTTCGGAAGCGCCGCCTCCACTTTCAGCGCATTCACGGCCGGCATCGTGATGTATTCGGCCAAGCGCGCCCGGCGGGCCGGCGATCCCGTGCTCGGCGCATGTCGCGCACTGGTGCGAGTCGCCCGTCACGCAGCATTCGCAGAGCGGCAGCCGCGCCGCGCTCATGCAGTTGCGGCCCCGGTCGACGACGACGCGATCGCCGACGGCCAGGTCGCCCACCGCGGGGCCCGCCTCCTCGACGATGCCGACGAACTCGTGCCCGAGAACCTGCGGTGACTGCTGAGAGCGGAATGGTGCGGCCGGACGGATCCAGGTGGTAGTTGCCGTGGCCGCTGAAGATGTGAAATCGGTGCCGCAGAGCCCGGACGGCTGCCACGCGGAAGCAGCACATCCGCGCGGTCCCGGCGCGACCACCGGCACCTCGCGGACCTCCATGCGGCCGACCTCGGCCAGCACCGCCGAGCGCATCAGAGTGAGACCGACTGTTCGGCCCAGATGCCAAACTCCCGGTGCTTGGTCTCTTCCGCCTTCGCTCTGCACCTCGCCGGACGCCACGCGCCGCACCGTGCTCGAACACTCGCGGCCGACTTCGTCGATCGGTCTCGGTGCCGTCGATCGATGCCGCCCGCCGAGAGGTCCAGATCGCGCGACATGCGCTCGATGCACGGCGTGTTCGCGCGCCAGCTTCACCACCGGCGCGATGGCGTTGCCGATCGTGGTGCCGCGCCCCGTCGTGAACGACCACGACTGTGCGCCGGCCGCGACGAGGCCGGGCGTCGACTCCTGGTCGTAGCCTGGGCCCCGCATCAGCCACAGCCCGCGCCTGCCGGCGGCTCGGCGTACTCCGGTGCACGCCCTCGACGCGCGTCGTGCCGGCCTTGGCACATCGCGCCGAGCGACTTGATCGTGATGTTCAGCAGTCCGCCGGCGACGTTGCCGGGGCTCGGTTCTCGTCGAGCACCGTGCCGAACTTCGCGGCGTAGTCCTTGTACCAGTCGACGCATCTCGAAGACCGCGCGCCCGTCGGCGCGATCCTTCGCGAGCGCTGCGCGAGGATGTGCTCGGCGCCGCAGAACTCGGGCACCTCGGTGATGAGCACCGTGCCGCCGGAGCGCACGAGCGAGATCGGCGGCGTGCCCGAGCGCGAGGATTGGCCGAGTGCCCGGAGAAGCCGTCCGAGCCGCCGCACTGCACGCCGAGCACGAGCTCGCTCAGCCGGACGCGTGCGCTGCGCGTCGCTCTGGTTGGCGATCGGTCGAGCATGCGCCGACTTCTCGAGGCCCGCGTCGATCGCGGCCTCCGTGCCGCCCACGTCCTGGATGCCGAGCGCATCGACGGGCTTGCCGAGCGTCGACGACCGCCGCGTTCCTTGCAGGTAGCGGCTCGACGAGCGTCGAGGTTCGTCTTCTCGCAGCCGAGGTCGATGAAGATCACGCCGCCGACGTTCGGGTGGCCGGCGTAGTTCGACAGCGTGCGCAGCATGACGTCGAGGTTCGAGCCGTCGGAACAGCCGCAGCCCTTGTTGTGCGGGAGCGCGACGACGCCGTCGACGTTCGGGAACTGCTCGCGGCTGCTAGAGCGTGAGCTCGGCGAGCGTCGCGATCTGCGGCGCCTCGTGGCTCGCGCACATGCTCGTCGGCACGATGAGCACGAAGTTGCGGGTGCCGACACGGCCATCCGGCCGGCGGAAGCCCTGCCACGTCGCCACCTGCGAGGCCGGGAAGTAGTCGGGCGGCGCGATGTGAGAGATCGGCCGGCAGATCGCGGACAACCGGCACCTCGTTGCTCATGTTCCGGGCGTGATCGGATCGCGCCCTGCGCAATGCCGCGCGACGTGCCGATCGGCTGGCCGTACTGCAGCACGAAGTGCCTTCGGGAATGGCCGCGTCGCGAATCGATGGCCGGGCGACCGCGCCGGTCAGCGTCACCGTGCGGCCGCCGGGCGCTCGAGTGAGACCACCATCGACCGCCGTCCTTCCACGACGGCGACGTTGTCGGCCGGATCGACGATGACCGCGAAATCGCTGAGCGCGGGTGAGGCGGATTGCTGTTGTTGCCATGGCGTCCTACCGCAGTTGTGTGACTGGCGGTGGTGGCGGCTCGGCGCAACGGTCTCGCCATCAATATCCGAGGTGTCGAGGCGGCCCTCGTCGTCCTTCAGCGAGGCGGAAGCGGCGGATCGTCTCGCGCACGCCGTCTTCAGAGCCGCGTCTGCGGCAGCCCGGCCACCATCAGTCGCAGCGCCGTGTCGTCGAGCGAGGGCGGCATCGGGATCACCGGGCCGTCGATCGAGATCAGCCCGCGCGCGGCAGGACCGATCTCGTCTTCCACGATGGCCACGGCGTCGCCGACGCGTTCCTGGCGTCGCCGTGGAGGTTGAATACGTGCGCGCCGTCGGGCGCGGCGTCGGCGCAGGCAATGAACGCGGCGGCTGTATCCGCGGTGTAGATGAAGTCGGTCACGCCGCTGAAACGGATCCTGAACGGACGCCCGACGACCGCCGACTTGATCGCAGCGGGTCGGGTCGCTCGTCAGCCCCGCGTCACGGCCGACGCCGTAGACGCGTGCGGCCGCAGGCCAACCGACGACACGCCGTGGTCGGCGAAGATACGCGCGCGTTGCCTTCGTTCGCCTGCTTGAAGACGCCGTAGTGCGTGAGCGGCGAGGGAGACAACCGTTTCGTCCACCGCCTCGTCGGCCAGGTCCGAACACGGCCGCCGAGCTCGCGTGACGACGACGCGCGAAGGGCCAGCGCGCGCTGCGGCCTCGAAGACGTTGATGGTGCCGGACGACGTTGACCATCGCGCCGAGCGCGGGTCGGCCTTGCAGGTCGGCACCTGCAGCCCGCCAGGTGGATGACGCGTTGCGCGCGGGACTCGGCGAGCGCCGTCCTGACGGCGGGCGCTCTGTCACGTCGCCGCGCAGGAACCGCACCCGGCCGAGCGACGCCTCGTCCAGCAGCAGCCGCAGGCGGCGCGTGTCGTCGCTGCGATCAGAACACGACCGGGACATCGCCGCGCTCGACCAGCGCCTTCACCACCCAGGCGCCGATGCAGCCGAGCGCGCCGGTCATGAAATACGGAGTATTCGCCATGTCAGAACCTCAAATATTATCACCCTAGAGGTATCATCTCAGGACCGGGTTCGACGCCCAACAGCGAGCGGAGGACCACGTCGTGCACGAGGCCTGATTCGGGAGGATCCGGTCACAAGAGCGATCGCGGCCGCCGGGCTGGTGGCGCTCGCAGTGGCGTGTTCGGGCCGCGCGAAGCCGACGGCCCACTCCATCGGCGTCATCCCCAAGGGGACGACGCACGAGTTCTGGAAGGCCATCCACGCCGGCGCCGTGAAGGCCGAGCGCGAAGCTGAACCGCGGCGGGCACGCCCGTCACGATCATGTGGAAGGGGCCGCTGCGCGCAGGACGACCGCGAGCAGCAAGTGCGAAGGTCGTCGAGGGCTTCGTCAGCCAGAACATCTCGGGCATCGTCATCGCGCCTCTCGACGAGGCCGCGCTCGTGCGCCCGGTGGAAGAGGCCAAGCGCGCGGGGATCCCTCGCGATCGTCATCGACTCGGCCCTCGACTCGAAGGAGATCGTCTCGTTCGTCGCCACCGACAACACCAAGGGCGGCGAGCTCGCCGCCGACCGCATGGCGGAGCTGCTGAACGGCAAGGGCAGGTGCTGCTGCTCCGCTACCAGGAAGGGGTCGGCCAGCACCACCGCGCGAGAAACCGGCTTCCTGGCGGAGCTGAAGGCCAGGGCGCCTGGCATCGAGGTCATCTCCTCCGACCAATACGCGGGGCCGACGGCGCGACACCGCGAAGCGCGCCTCCGGAACCTCCTGAACCGGTGCGCCAACGAGCTGCAGGGCATCTTCTGCGTCAACGAGTCCTCAACGCACGGGATGCTCCGCTTGCGCTGCAGGACATCGGCAAGGCGGGCAAGGTGGCTTCGTCGGGTTCGACGCGAGCCGGACCTTCATCGACGCCCTCGACAACGGGCAGATGCACGGCCTGGTCGTCCAGAACCCGCTGAACATGGGCTATCTCGGCGTCACGAAGATGGTGGAACACCTGCAGGGAAAGAAGGTGGAACCGCGCATCGACACCGGCGTCTGGATGATCACCAAGGACAACCTCGCCTGCGCCGCAGACCGCAGAGCTCCTCCCACCCGCCCGTCGAGAGCTAACTCAACTAGGCGGGACGCGCCATGGCTGTTCGGGCCCCGTCGCAGGTCCGGCATCGAGACACTGGTGGCGCGGGGCCGCCTCACGCTGGCACTCTTCGCGCTGCTGGCGATCTTCCTTCGGCTACCCGGGCTGCCGGGCACGCCCGCCTTGACGACGTTCACGCTCGGTATTTCTCGGCTACGCGTGCGTCCTCGCCGGGCTGCTCCGGACGCGCGCCGGGGCCAGCCCTCACTCTGCCCGGCGCGACGCACGCCCTGGATCTCACCGCCTACGCGGCGTACGTCTGGCTGCTCGGCGGCCCTGCCCTGCCGGTGCTCGCGTGGTTCCTCTTCGTGCTCGTCGCGGCGACCCTGCGCTGGGGATGGCGTGGCGCACTCACGACCGGCTCGGTCGGTGTCGCCATCCACGCGGCCCTCGGCGCCGAGTCATCGAGCCTGCGCACCGGCGTGGCTCATGCGTTGCAGTTCATCACGATCGCGCTCCTCATGGGCGTGATGACCATCTTCGTCGGCCTCCTCGGCGCCTATGAGGACTGGCGCGGGATGCAGCTGGCGAAGCTCGCGTCGTGGTCCGGCCCCGATCCCGATCAGCCGGACGACGCTGCCAGCCGAAATGCTGGCGCACACCTCCGAGGTGTCCTCGAGGCGCCGCGGACGCTGCTGATCTGGGAGGAAGTTGACGAGCCCTGGACCGAAGTGGCGATCTGGGACGAGGGCCGCATCGAGCAGACCCGCGAGCCGCCGGGCAGCCTCGGCGAGGTCGTGGCGGAGCGGCTGACGGGGGCCAGCTTCTTCTGCAGGGACGTCGCCAGCAGCCGGCCGGTGACGTTCATTCGCAGCGCGCGCGGCGTCGAGTCGTGGCAGGGCATGCCGATCGACGCGCGGCTGCGCGATCGCTTCAAGATCCGGGCGGTGGCGGTCTGGCCGCTTCGCGGCGACACGTTCCGCGGCTGGCTTTTCTGCCTGGATCGACCGGCGTTTCTCGCTGCAGGACGTCGCCCTCGGCGACGTCGTCGCCGACCTGGCCTCGGCCCGGCTGTCGCAGGCGTATCTGGTCCGGAAACTGCGCGAGACGGTCGTCACGACCGAGCGCGTGCGGCTCGCGCGCGACCTGCACGACGGCGTCCTGCAGACACTGACGGGTGCCGCGCTGCAGCTTCAGGCGGCGCGACGTCAACCTGTCGCTCGATCCGGCCGCCGCGGAGGAGTCTGTCGCAAGTCCAGCGGATCATCGCCGCGGGTCAGAACGATCTGCGGTTTTTCATCAACCAGCTCGGACCGCAACGCGCTGCCGAAAGCAGCGGCCCGGTGGACCTGCGGGGCGCGTCCACGAGCTGGCCGACCGCATCCGGCGGCAGTGGGGCGTTGCCTGTAACCGTCGCGACGGAGCCGGAGCTGCTCGCCATTCCCGACCTGCTCGTGAGCGACCTGTTCCTGCTGATTCACGAAGCCCTGGTCAACGCCGCCCGGCACGCGCGCGCCCGGCGATTCAGCTGGCCATCCTGCGCGAGGCCCACCAGATCTCCATCGCTGTCGCCGACGACGGCCAGGGGTTCCCGTTCAGCGGCACGTACATCGCCGCCGACCTTGCCCGCGAGCAGATAGGGCCGCGGAGCGCTGCGCGAGCGCGTCCTGCCGCTGGGCGGCACCATGCAGCTCGAAACCGGTGACGGCGGCAGCCGGGTCCGTCTCACGGTGCCGCTGGCACTGGAAGTCGCATGAAGCGCATCCGCATCGTCCTTGCCGACGATCACGTCATCGTGCTGGACGGGCTCGAGCAGCTGTTCCGGCTGGAGCCGGAGTTCGAAGTCGTTGCGCGCTCGACGACGGCGGAGCGGCCGTGAAGGCGGTGCAGGAGCATCGGCCGGACGTGCTGGTGCTCGACCTGGTGATGCCCGGGCATGACGGGATGTGGGTGTTGCGCGAGCTGAGCGGGCTGAACCTGCCGACGCGCACCGGTGCTGCTGACGGCGCACGTGGAGGAGAACCGGCTCGTCGAAGCGATTCGCCTTGGCGTGGGGCGTCGTGCTGAAGGAGATGGCGCCGCGGATGCTGATGGAATGCGTGCGCAAGGTGCACGCTGGCGAAAGTGGCTCGAGCAGCAGTCTGTGACGCGCGCGATCGAGCGCATGCAGAAGCGCGAGTCGGAGATCGATCGGCTCACGCGCTTGCTGACGCCGCGCGAGCTCGAGATCGTGCGGCTTGCGAGCGAGGGATTACGCAACAAGGAGATCCGGTGGAGCGGCTCTCGATTACGGAGGGGACGGTGAAGATCCACCTCCGACAGTATCTACGAGAAGCTCGGCGTGACAGGGCGCTCACAGCTCATCCTGTATGCGACGAAGCATGGGCTCACATGAGCTGTCGGAGCAGCACCAGGCAGGAATCGCAGCAGATTCACGCGCCGCCAGATTTTTTCGAGGTCTATACCGGTCGATAGATACGGGCGGAGACGGTGTTCCCTACACTGGATGTGGCCGTGGGGAATACCGTTTGACCGGCGGTGTAACCCCTCAAGTTCTAGTTCCCAAGGCCATCTCCTTGACTGGCTGTCCCGGCCGGCGTCGCTCGCCACCCGGCCGGGAGCTGTTTCTGGGCACTTTTCACTCCACAATCGCCGCTCGATACCGTGCAACGATTTCGCGACGATGTCGCGCGCGTTCGCGTGAATCACGTGTCTCCGTCCAGGCGCCGTAGATGCGGTCGTAGAGAGCCGCTGGAGCGCAGCTTCACCTGACTGAGCGCTGACGGCCCAACAGGAATGAGATTCGGATAGCTGCGCATCACGCTGACCGACGCGAGATCCAGCCCACTCTTCACTGTCGCTGCCGAGCAAACCGCCTCGGCCGTCCGCGCCGGCCGCCCAGTGCAGCAGCGTCGATCCGTCGGAAGTGCCCTCCGCAGCGGATCAGCTCAACGCCGTCGCCCACCCGGCATGTGTCGCCTGTCCAGAGCGTGATGCGCGGGTCAGGCCTGCAGACCCATCGCGCGTCGTCGTTGTGCAGGTAGATCGGGACGCCGCCGAACGCCTCGCTCCAGTCCACGATGGACGAATAAAAGTGCGGGTGCGAGACGGCGATGGCATCAACGCCGCCGAGCTCGGCGATGCGATCCGCGGTTTCCTGATCGATCCGGCGAGGACGCAATCCCACAGGATCGATGCCGCCGGCGTGCCGCAGCAGGTGGGCGCGTCTGGCCGATGCCGAACGCCGGCCTCGTCCTCGACCCTCCAGAGGCCCGGCTCCAGCTCCTCGACGTGGTTCTCGTGCGTCTCCGCGAGCGCATCCTGCGTAGTCAGTGCTGCGTCGCCGAGGCCGAACGTACGCCGGTCGTCCTGACAGATCCTGCAGCCCGACGGCGGCTCGTTCGAGTCGGCGTGCTGCGTGCCGCAGGTGGTGCAGATGAAGGCTGGCATGGCGTCAGGCTACTCGCTACGGGCTTCAGGCTTCAGGCTTCAGGGACATCACCCACGCCTTGGTTCGCGAGGCTTCGTAGATCGCGGTGGCGAGGACGACGCTGCGGAACGACCTTCGCGGCCGCTGCACTTCCCGGCTCGCGGCCCGAGCGGACGGCCTCGATGAAGTCCTCGATCAGCCGCCGGTGGCCGCGGGCATCCGAGACGATATTGGTGCTGCCGCTCTGGTTGGTGTCGGCGACGGCCGCACTGGCGCGAGCAGGCTCGCCGGCGGGCTGGCGAAGATCGGCCTGAACGAAAGCCGATCGTGCTCGAGCACGACCGTGCGCTCGCTGCCGGTGAACTCGACGCGCCGCTTTGTAGCCGGGATAGGCCGTCGTCGCTCGCCTCGAACGTGGCGAGCGCGCCGCTCTTGAACTCCAGCAACGCGACGGTTCCGTGTCCTCGACTTCGATGGCGTGCGGTGCCGTCCTGGTCTTCGCGGCGACGCGCGCGACGGGCCCGAAGACCCACTGCAGCAGATCAACAGTATGGATGCCCGTGGTTCATGAGCGCGCCGCCGCCGTCGAGCGCCCAGGTGCTCCCGCCAGCGCGATTGCGAGCAGCACTGGGCGGGCGTACCCTTCACGCGCGCCGACGCCAGCAGCGGCCCGCCGAGCCGTCCGCCTGCGACGAGGTCGTGCGGAGGCGCGCGATGTCGGGCTGGACGCGATCCTGGAAGAACACACCGAGCCGCACGTTCGCTCGTTCGGCGGCGGCGATCAGCGCGTCCGCGCGCTCGGGGGTGATGTCGATCGGCTTTTCCACGAGGACGTGGATCCCGCGCTCGACGGCGCGGATGCCCTGCTCGGCGTGGAGACCGGAAGGGCTGCCGATGGCGACGGCGTCCATCGGACTCGCCAGGGAACGCATCGAGCGTCTGGTATGCCGTGGCGCCGCATGTTCCCGCGAGACGCTCGGCGCGCGCGTGATTGCCGCCGTGCACGGCGGCAATGGTCAGGCCGGGAATGGCCGCGGCCGCGCGCGCGCGTGCCTCACTGATGCTGCCCGCACCGATGATGCCTAAGACGGAACGCCACGGCGGCATTCTAGACCGAACGTATAATGGCCGCCCAACATCGGCGGCGTTCCGGCGAGATCAAGGAGTGACAACCATGCGCATCACCAGGGTCTCACCCGTTTCGGTTGCCAAGGTGGCGTTCGTGCTCTACGCAGTCCTCGGGCTGATTATCGGCGGGCGTCATGGCGTGCGCGGCGCTGCTGGGAGCGACGTTCGGGCCGCACACGGGGAGCACGGCTCCGCGGTCTTCGGTGTGATCTTCGGCGCCGGCGCGGTGATCTTCATGCCTCTGCTGTATGGCGGCTTCGGCGCGCTCGGCGCGCTCATCGGAGGCCGCAATCTACAACCTCGTGGCAGGATTCGTGGGCGGTATCGAGGTGACCCTCGAGCCGATCCCGCAAGCCCGCTGATGCCACGGCTCATCGCGCAGCCCACGGTAGTCGCCGCGGCGGGCAACAAGCCGAAGCGGATCGAGGAATACGCGGGCCACGTCAACTCGGGGACACTCGGCCGTCAGCGTGGCGCGGATGGTGTCGCCCGGCGGCTGGTGAGCCGGGCCAGCGGCCCGGATTCGAGGAGATCACCATGGTGCTGCGCGGCCGGCTGCGCGTCGCAGCACGAGGGCGGTGCCTCTCGATGTCGCCGCGGGGCAGGCCGTCGTCACGGCGCCGGGCGAGTGGGTCCGCTACTCCACGCCCGGACGCCGACGGCGCGGAATACGTGGCCGTGTGCTCTGCCGGCGTTTCGCCCGCGACTGTGCACCGCGATCCGTAGGCGCCACGGAGACACGAGGAGGACCGCCACGGAGTCACGAAGGTCGTCGGAGAATTCTCATGGCGACTGGCAGGACACAGAGAGCACAGAGAGCTCCTGAGCACGCCACAGAGGCACGCCAGGGCGACGCGCGCGGCGTGCGGCTATTCTGACCGTCAGATCGTGACGATCGTGAGCTTTCACAGGGTCGAAGCTGGCCTCCGTGTCCTCAGTGACTCTGTGGCGTGAAGAAGGAACCCTCGGTATCCTCTTCGCGGCTCCGTGGCGATCTGTCCCTGTGGCGGATGACTGCTTCGCCTCGCCCAGGCTCTCCAGGCCGCTTCTGTCTCCGCGGCGGTTGGCGTGCCGCCGGCGATCAGGACGCGATAGTGGAGCGTGGCGCTCTGCTTTGCGGCGATCGAGAAGTTGAGCGTCTCCTTGCCGAGGGTGAAGTCCTTCACGCCGAACGGATTTGCGGAGAACAGGCCCGTAGCCACGCGCGTGCCAGTGCGTGGGATAGCCCGGGTTCTGTGGCGCGTCGAACAGTGGCGATCGAGACAGGCGCATCGCCAATCGTCCCTGACAGGTCGGCACCCTTGGCTGGCGTGCCCCACGCCTTATCGCCGGTCTGGCCCTCGCTGGTCAGGTAGACGCCGGTGACCCCCGTGTTATCGAGTTTCGGCACGGACGTCGGTGCCCCGAGGCATCGGTGAACACCTCGGGCTCATTCGAGGGCATCTCCAGTGCCCGCGCGACGCGGCGCCCGAACATGCCTTCCTTCGTGTCGGGAAGAGGCACGGGGCCGATCGCCGGCGGTCAGCGTGGTCGTGCGGTCGATCCGATACGCGTTGTTGCCGTGCCGCCAGGCGAAGCGCGTGTGCTCCTTGAGCAGCACCGTGCCGTCCGGGATCGTCCAGTCCGCATCGATTTCGAGGACGCCTTCGGGGTGCCGCTCGTGGCCTTCGTGATCGCGCGCTGGATGATTGGGAGCCTTCCTTGGAGCGCTGCGCCTCGGGAATGGCGTAGAGTTGCCCCAGAGTCGTAGCCGCCCACGTCGCCGTAGTTCAGCCACAGGCCGACGTGGTGCGGATGGTCCGGCGCGCTCGTTCGCGCGCGGCTCGAGCGGGAAGCCGCGCGTCACCACGACGCCCCTTCGCGCTGCCGGATCGGGAACAGCACCGGCTTGGCGACGTTCGAGCGGCCAGATGCCGACGTGAACGGCTGGCCGTCGGTACGCGCGACGTCACGCGACGACCCGCCTCGTTCACGCCGTCAGCTTCACGTCGCCGCCACTGCGGCTGCACCGAGCAGCGCCTGCCTGATGGCGCGCCGGCAAACGTCCACGCACATCGCGGCGCCGGGAATCACATGACCGGGCTGAAGCCCAGCCTGCAGGCTGCCTCCGTTATGCGAGGCCGAGACAAAATGAGACTCGAAGCCCTGCGGGCTCATCGCGTGCATAGTGCGAGGCTGGGCGGCACCGCTCCGCTTCGACCAGAGCGATTTCGCCATGCTCCTACAGGGTTGCGGCGTTCCATCCGGTCGGCGGCGAGCCGGCCGCAGTGCCCGCAATCGTAGGGATACTGTGCCGCCTTCGGCTCGTCGATGTTTCACGCCAGGCCCGGGCGCCTCGCCGGCGTGCAGCAGCTGCCTTCCTCGAACGGTACGCGATGCGGGAACACCGCGTTCGGTCTCGTCCGAGTGGTGCATGTACTCCTGGATGCCGAAGTTGTGGACGCCGAGATCGAAGTGCAGCGCCGCGCGCCATGCAGACCGGGCGACAGGTCGGTCGCGCCGTGGCAGCCGGTGCGCACGTGGTGAGAGCTCGGCGAGCGTGCGCGATCTTGCGCAGGTGGCGTGATGCCGCCCGCGTGCACGACGGTCGTGCGGATGTAGTCGATGAGCTGCTCCTGGATCAGCGCGCTGGCAGTCGTGGATGCGTGTTGAACACCTCGCCGACCGCGATCGGCGTCGTCGTGTGCTGGCGGATGAGGCGGAAGCCCTCCTGCAGCTCGGCGGGCACCGGGTCTTCCATCCAGAACAGGTGATAGGGCTCGAGCGCGCTTGCCCAGGCGCGCCGGCCTCGATCGGCGTCAGCCGGTGGTGCACGTCGTGCAGCAGGTGCACGTTCGGCGCCGAACTCCTCGCGCAGGCCGCTCGAACAGCGTCGGCACGAAGTCGAGGTACCTCTCCGGTGCTCCAGCACGTTCTCGGGCGGCAGGCCCGGCTCGGCCGGCTCGTAGTGCATGCTCGCCCTTGCCCGACGCCGTAGCGTGCCTGCGAGGCCCGGGACGCCGACTTGCGCGCGGATCGGCCTTGTAGCCCATCGCCGCGTAGCGGCCGACCGCCGTCACCGTGTCCTCGAGGTCGCTGCCGTTGGCGTGGCCGTAGACCATCACGGCGCTCGCGCGACGCGCCGCCGAGCAGCTGGTACACGGGCAGGTTCAGCGCCTTGCCCGGGATGTCCCAGAGCGCCGTGTCGACGGCGGCGATCGCGGTCATCGTCACCGGGCCGCGGCGCCAGTACGCGCCCTTGTAGAGGTACTGCCAGGTGTCTTCGATGCGGCGCGCGTCGCGGCCGATGAGCAGCGGGACGACGTGGTCGCTGCAGGTAGCTCGCGACCGCGAGCTCGCGGCCGTTGAGCGTCGCGTCGCCCAGGCCGTAGACGCCGTCTTCGGTCGTCGAGCTTCAGCGTGACGAAGTTGCGGCCCGGGAGCGTGACGGTGGCTTTGGCGTCCGGTGATGTTCGCGAGGCGCGATCGGTTGACCGAGCGTCACGGGCGTGATCGTCAGCAGCAGGGTGGGATCACGCCGAACGCCAGCGGAGTATGCGGTGCCGGCCATCGCGAAAATGATCACGTAGCTGCCACCGGTGGCCCGTCAGGATCTGGCCAGCCGCCAGCGCGATGAACATCCCGCCGACGGCGCCGCCCATCCCGCCGATGCCCACGACCGAGCCCACGGCGCGCGGGAAACATGTCGGACGAGAACGTGAAGAGATTGCTGACCACGCGCTGCGCTGGCCGCGGTGCGCCGCGGCGCCAGCCCGATCAGCACGACCGCCAGCCACATAACGCGACGAGCGGCGCGAAGACGATCGGCAGCACGCACAGTGCCGGCACCAGCATCGCCGTCTTGCGCGCGCGGTTCAGCGTCCGGCCCTTTGCCATCAGCCGCGCCGGCACCCGCCGGCCACGCCCCGATCTCGTCGCGATCTGGTAGATGACGAAGATCCGGCAGCGCGCTGCCTTCAGGTCGATGGTGCGCCTTGTGGAAAGTCGGGCACCCAGTAGAGATACAGCCACCAGATCGGACCGTGAGGAGAACTTACCGCGAACGCCCACGTCTGCCGATGCGGAAGTAACCGGCTCCACGCGATGGGCTGCACGGATTCGACCGGATCGCTCTCGATGTAGTCAGCTCCGCGCTGAGAGCGATGGATGCTCACGCGGCAGGCGGTAGACGAGGAGCCACACCGCCAGCCAGATGACCGAGCGCGGTGATGATAAACGCCAGCTCCGGCCCCAGGTGAGCGTGATCCACGGCACAACCAGCGGCGCCACGAAGCGCGCCGACGTTGGTGCCGAGTTGGGTACGCCCGTGTAGCGCGCTCGCGCTTCGAGAACCACTCGGCAGTCGCCTTGATCGAGGCCGGGAAGTTGCCACACCTCACCCAGCGCCAGCGCAAAACGCGCAGGCTGAAGCCCGCAACGGTACCAACGAGGCTCACCAGAACGCAGACCCGGTCGAGCAATACGTAAT
>ERZ1370068.2456-contig-1606_pt1 | contig 18206 bp, 31 predicted proteins | sample MGYA00561227_ERZ1370068 | MGnify/ENA primary metagenome ERZ1370068 (study PRJEB38410, sample SAMEA6850437) | metagenome | study: Metagenomic assessment of the ecological functions of the soil: analysis of the soil microbiota associated with the...
GTTATGCTTGAATTAGTTACGTATTGCTCTTGCTGCCCGAAGTGTCGGCATCGAGCTTCACGCCCTCGGGGGTGAGATCAAATACCCAGGCCATCACGACCGCGATTGGAAACCCCAACGCAGTGCGATCAGGATAAAATGCGCAGCACCCAAGGCGGCGCATCGAACGCGAGAAATCCGATCGATGCCGCCGCCTGCACCACGAGCCAGGCGAGACCAGATAGGCCGCGCCATGTCAAATACTGCTTGCGGCGGCGGGGTTCGTCGAAGAGGCTCATCGCATCTTCCCCGCATCAAGACCGGCCGCACCTTCCCCGACACCTGTGCGAGGACCCACGCGCCGACGAGATACAATCCAGCCATGCGGAGGACATTGCGCCGTTTCAGCTCGGCGAAGAAGGAGGGCTTGTCGCTCATGGCTTGGCCTGAGTCTGTACCGGCGGCTGGTCGGCAACGAGTTTTTGAAAACGCGGATCATTCCGGAGCGGATCGAACATCGGATCGAGCCGGAGCAGCGCAGGAGTGAGCGGCGCGTTGCCGCAGGCAGTGCGCCCTCATACGGTATCGAGAGCAGTTTTTGTAAGGCGGCAATCGCGCGATCGGGTTCTCCCGTCTGCGCCGCGACCCGGGCGAGGATCTCGATCGGAGCGGGCCCATCCACGACGTCTTTCTCGATTGGATTCGCGGCCATGGCTCGTTCGGCCATGGATAAAGCCGCCGCTTTGTTGCCAAGGCCCATCTCGACCAGCGCGAGATCTCGCATGAGATTATAATTTTCCGGCTGTTCTTTGAGGAAAGGTTCCAGTTCGCTGCGCGCCTGTCGCCAGCTTTCCTGCGCGGCGGCATGATCGCCGCCGACTTCTTGCGCCCAGCCTAACCAAAAACGCAGTTCGCCATTGAAATAACCCAATGCTGGATCAGGCCTGGCCAAGTATTTCCTTTAGACGAGGAATGATTTGATGCAGGGCGGCGCTCCAGGATCGCCTGGTAAACTTGTGTTTCCAGCGCGGCGGTGTGATCGGCGGCCGGGATGAAGCGGAGCCGAGAAGCGCCGAAGCGCGCGGCAAGTCACCTTCGGCCTGGGCAATCGCTGCCTTTCAGCGCCAGGGTATCCACGTCGTCCGGCGTAATATTGAGAACCTGATCAAGCTTCCGCAGCGCTTCGGGGAAACGACGAAGGAGAAGATAGGAAAGCGCGTGCTGGGTGAGCAGGTGAACATTGCGCGGGTCGAGCCGCTCGGCCTCGTTGAAGAATGACTCGCTCTGGTCCCATTGGCCTCGCTCTGCGCGCGACGTAGGCCAGCGATTCAGGAATCCGGCTGCTATTGGGCAGGAGCTGGACGTGCTTGCTCAAAGTAACGCACCGCGGTGTCGTAATCCTTCAGACAGGCGTAGTGGTAATAGCCCTTGGCCATCAACGGCCTCGCCGAGATTGGGCTGAAGAGTGAGCGCGGTTTCGGCTGCCTGCCGCGCCTCTTCACGCAGGGCGATCCGTTGGTTGAAGAGTCTGTGTGATGTAGCCGACGCGCATCGACATATGACAGCAGCGCCCAGCTAAGGGCGAACTTCGGGTCCAAGCGCACCGCTTCTCTGAGATACTTCTGTGCGCCAAGGGAGTTGGCGGGTGAGTGTTGCCGGTTTCAGATGTATAAGCCAGCCCGCGCAGGTAGGCATCGTAAGCCTCAGGATTGTCTGTCGGTTTGGCGGCGATGACTTGCTCTTCCTGACCGGTGAGTTTCGCTCGCAACTGATCGGCGATGGCTTTGGCTACTTCGCTCTCGACCGAAAAGATGTCGGTCAGTTTGCGATCAAAGGTATCGGCCCAAAGATGGGAATCATTGGCTGCTTTGATCAGCTGCACGTTCACGCGCACGGCGTCGCCGCTCTTCTGCACGCTTCCTTCCAGGATGTGGGCAACGCCAAGTTGCCTGGCGATCTCGGGCAGGTTTTCCGGCGCGCTTTTGTAATGCTGCGTGGATGTGCGCGAGATCACCTTCAGATCGGCGATCTTGGATAAGCGCGTCAGAATCTCGTCCTGGATGCCGTCCGCGCATGATAAGCATTGGACTTTTCTTCGCTGGAGATTTTCAAACGGCAACACCGCGATGGACTTTTCCGAAATTGCCGTCGGGACCAGCGCCGTTGACGGCCCCGGCGTGATCTGTGCGTGCTCAGCGAGTAACGCAGGCTTCGCGGCGCGGCGCGGCGGACCGAAACTGATCGTAAAACAGAGGCAGGCAAGGGCCAGGACCAGCACGACGATGATCATGCGGTCCATGCGCCGCGCGGTTGCGCGGCGCGATCGATTGCTCTGGCGCGACCTCGGCATCGCGCTTTAGTCCGCGTCCGGTGTTAGCTCAAAAGACCCAACTGAAGATCAGTAAGGGCACGAAGCCGAGCACCAGGGTTATGATGAGGCCGCGCAACACCCAGGTAGGAACGTCAACCGCCGGCAGCACGGTGACTAGCCACCTGAGTGAGTAAACCAAGCGCCGACCAGATACAGCCCTGCCATGCGGATAACATTGCGCCGGCTCAATTCCGTAAAGAAGTTGCCGGAGATTCGTTGGGCGTTCCGTGGAAACATCCTTGCGACAAGCTGCTGGAAACGCGCGTCATTCCGCAGCGGGATCGAGGAGTGGGTCGACTCTCTTATCCACGTGGTATCGACGTTTTCGTTGTCACTTAGAAAGCACTTTCCAAATATTGAATGGCCGTCTCCTTGTGGCCGAAGTCCAATATAAACCAATGCAAAGATGTAGCGGCGAACATACTGGTGTTGGGCGGTTTCTTTCAGCTTTCTGAGAATCTCCAAGGCTTGTTCCTTTTGCCTGTTCTCCGCGTAAGCCCGAGCCAGCAGCCCCAATATCTCGGGATCATCATCGAGCGCTTTCGCCTTCTCGTATTCCGTAATCGCGCCGGTCACATCTCCCTGAGGTAGAGCGCTACGCCGAGATTCCAGTGGGCGTAGGCAAAATTGCCGTCCAAGGCAAGGGTCCGGCGCAGCTGCGCGGATGGCGTCGTCAAAACGGCGCGCCAGCATCAGATCGCCGCCGAGATCGGCATTGATGATAAGCGAGAGCGGATCAGCTCGACGGCGCGCGTTCCTTCTCTTGACGGCTTCGTCAAACCGGCCCAGCGATGTGAGCACACTGTTTCCAAACCAATGGTGGGCGGTCGCGTAGTTCGGATTGAGTTGGATCGCGCGTTTAAACTCCTTTTCCGACTCCGGGAATTTGAGTTCAAAGCAAAACAACATAGCCAGCGCTGTGTCCCTCGGATGAAGTCTCGTCTAACTCCAATGGCTTGCGTAGCCGCAGCTTTGCCTTTGGAAAGAAAATCTCGCGGAGCGCCGGCGCCAAATAGAGGGATCAACAGATCCGCCTGGCAAGTCCAGCATAGGCGGCGGCGGTAGTTCGGATCCGCGGCCACGGCTTGCTGGAGTAATCGCGAGCCTTCTTTGGTCATCGCCGGTGCGTTTGTTCCAGAAGAACCTGCCTTTGAGGGTAAAGCTGAAAGGCCTCGTATTATCGGTCGGACTAGCTGCGCATCGCACGCTGTTCGGAGCCGGTGAGTTTCGCCTGCAGCGACGACGCGATTGTTTGCGCGCACATCGCTCTCGACCGCGAAGATGTCGACGAGCTTGCGGTCGTAGGTATCGGCCCACAGATGCGAATCGCTGGCCGCCTGGATGAGCTGGACGTTGACGCGCACCTGATCGGCGGCTTTCTGGACGCTGCCCTCCAGAATGTTCGCCACGCCAAGCTGCTTCGCGATCTCGGAGAGATTGCCCGGCTTGCTCTGATATTGCTGGGTTGACGTGCGCGAGATCACTTTCAAATCCGCGATCTTCGCCAGCCGCGTGAGGATTTCTTCCTGAATGCCATCGGCAAAATAAGCGTTCGCCTTGTCCTCGCTCAGGTTCTCGAATGGCAATACCGCGATGGATTTTTCGGGATCGCAGCGGGTGCGGGCGATGACGCGGTCGCAGCAGGCGGCGCATCAGACCTAACGATCCGCTCGTGCGAAGCGCCGGCAAACCGCCAGAGGAAGCCGCCGCCAATCGCCAGCAGGAGCGCAAGAATCAGCAGTTCGGTCCCGGTCACGCGCTGCGCGCCACGTTCTCCGTGATACCAGGCCAGCACCAGCGTGACAAAGAGGCCGACGCTCAGCGCGATGATGACGAAGCGCATCGTTTGTTCGGGCCAGCCAAATCGCTGCGCGACGATATCGATGCCTTGGAGGAGCGCGAACGCGGCCGCGACATAAGCCACCGTCCATTGCACCAGCTTGCGCTCCTTCAGGCGTTGCAGGAATTCATTCATGCGCAACGTCCTTCTCACCAGCAGCCGGCAATTTCAACAGCGCCTGGAAGCAACTAAACGGGCTATTTTGCAGTTTTTTGAGAACTTCGCCCCGCAATTTCCGGAGAAGAAGATGAGAAATGGTCCGATCAACCAAAGCTGCCCCTCGATCCCGGAAGGGTCGGAACGGCGATCAAAGATGAATTCGATGGCCGTCGCGATATTTCCCGCCAGCGTCGGCATCAACTGCGCAAACAGCGCGACGGCATCTGTATTATCTGCACCGAGCCTGCCATTGATGGAGTTCGTTGCCGAAAGCATTCGATTCTAAACGCAATCAGGATCAGGGAGAGCATCCGGCGCAGACTTGGCTATAAAAGGAGATACCTGGGCGTGGAAAACTTTACCGGCTGCCGATTCCAAGCCTGATCATTACTACCAAACCAAACGGTGTCTGCACGACTTTTTAATGCTACGGATAGCGGCGACCGCTACGCTGAGGCTCTGGGGTGGCCTCGCCAGGTTTGGCGGCTTCGCCCGGTTTTGGCGGCGCAGCGCCCGCGGGGCGCACCGCCGCCGGAAAGCTCAGCGTCCGCCGGAACTGCCAGCAGATCAGGCTCGGTGAATGAATCTGGATGATTGGCCAGCTCCTTGCGCAGAGCGGCAATTTGCTCGGCCGTCACCGCACTGGCGCTGCTTCACTCGCTCCGCTCGTAAGTCAGGACGTCGGCAATTTTGGTCATTCAATGTTTTGTCCCATGGTTGCATCACCGCGCTCCCGAATTTTTGGCCTTTGACGGTAACTGGGCCTTGCAAACCCTTGAGGACAATCATGCCCGGCCGGCGCGAGCCCCGGTTGTAAACTCCGAACCAGCCAGCGGTGGATATTGACCGGCAACGCCAAGGCCATTGGCTTGATGACAAGTGGCGCAGTTGGCCGGAAATCTTTTGCCGCGGTCGCGCGGTGTCAGTCTCGGCTGTTGCTGCTGCACCCTGGGGTCCCCCGCCTTTTTTGTTGGCGGCGGGCCGCCGAGCGGGTCGAGGCCGTCGCCGCTGAAATTTCCCGAGTAACGCCCAAGGTAGGCGCCACCGAAAAATACCGCCAGTCCGTAGATTGCGATGAGCCAAAGAGAAGTGGTTCACGACCGACGCGCGGTTCGACTTTTCTCGCGCAATCGCGGCGTGAGATTGCTGCACGTCTTCGGTTTCGCCATAGTCCATTCCCTGCCGGGGAGCGTTTTCCGGATATGACGCTGGTCCGTTCATTTCTTCGCTTCCTTTCCGGGGCGCGGCGGCGACGAGGCTGGTGCGGTCGCAGACTTCGCTTCTTTAAGAGCGTGCGATTGATCGAGCGACATCAAGTAAGCGACCAGACATTTCGCATCGTAGGTGGGAACGATTTCCCAGCCTTCCGCCGGTCTGTCGTCGTCGTTCCCGGCAAAATTCAGAGAGTCGCGGAGATGCCTCGCCGCTTGATGCGGCGCTTCTGGTAAAGGAAGCGGAAATGCACGGCATGTTCGAATCCGGCGTGATACTGCGCGCGCATAGAGATGTTGATGATGCCACGCCGCGGTGTAGGGCAGCGGCTTTCCGTCAGGCGTAGTCGTAGGCGCGACGATCTCGCCAGGGGTTGTGGCCGCGGTCGAGGTGGTCGCCGGCGAAGATTGCGCGGGCGGGGATGCTGAAGCGGTTGCAACAGGAACGCTCGCGGAGGAGAAGCGGATGCGGCCGGAGCCGCAGAGCTGCGCGGCCGATTTCGGCCGGGGTCGGTCGCCGGCGCAGCTTGCGCGGGCGATGCCGAGGCAGTGGCAGCAGCAACGCTCGCGGAGGGAGAAGCGGACGCGGCCGGAGCTGCAGAAGCAGACGGCCTTGGTTTCGGCCGGTGCAGCCGCGCTGCGGGCGCTCCGACTGGAGTCGTCGGCACCGGATCTGCCCGCGACTGCAGGCGCTGGTGAGCCAACAGGAGCTGAATTTTTCGTTGCTGCTGCGCCAGCGTTCTGGAGAGCGGGCCGTTTGCCAACGTTTGCGAGATCAGGACCGGTGCGCATTTGGCCGAGAAATGCGATTGGCTGGAAAAAGATAATCGCGCGGCGCGCTCCGACGCTCGCCCCATTTCCGCTCGATGTCCGACGGCTGCGTAATCCGGTCGCACCTGCTGGCTGTGGCAATAGACGCAACCGTTCGCCGCATAGACACGTCGCGCCTCGCAGCATCATGCCCGATGGCGGTGCGGGATAGACGTCGCCGCCTTCTTCGTCCGTTTGTGGATTGAGGTGCCCGATCTGCAGATTTGGAATCACCGTCAGCCCAAGCCATGAAAAGGCGAACGTGCCGAAGATTCCGAGGAAAAGCGGCAGGACACCTTTCATCAGTGAGTCTCCTCCAGGCTCCGGTTCCAGCGGATTAAGAAACGTCGGCACGCTCGCGGTGCGGCCCAGTCCGAGCAGCATCAGGCCAAAATGAAACGCGAAAACAAAATGCGAGACCGTCAGCAGGCATTCCGGACAAGCTGCGGCCGCGCAGATAAGGCAGGACCGATTGCGTGCTCTCGGTGAATGGGAGCGACGGATCGTTCAAGTCAGTGCCTTGGGCTAACCCGCCGACCAGAAGCATCAGCACCATCAATCCAACGCCGTAAGCAGAGGCCCAGAAATGAAGTCTGATCAGCGTAGCATAACGCCATTCGCGGCCGACCAGTCGCGGCACGATGTAATACATCGAGCCAAACATCACCATGGTGAAAAACGCGTAGAGACCGAGGTGTGAATACGCGATGCTCGCCTGCGTGAAATGCACGTAACGCGCGACGGAGCGCAGTGAAATCAACACGCCGACGACCGCTGAAGACGGTGTAGGAAATCGCGCCGAAAACGGTGAAGCGCAGCGTGGGGCTATAGCGCATCAGCGGAAAATAACCGCTGCATCGTCATGTGATGATTCAGTCCGACGGTGGCGACTGGAATGATCGTTAGGATTGTGGCCGCGATGCTCGCCGTGATCATCCAGGCCGGAAATGGTCCATCGACCAGGCGCTGCATTCCGGTCCAGCTCGAGAATAGCGCGAAGGTCCAGAATCCGATCGTGGCCAGATGATAACTGTAGCACCGGTCGCCCGATCACTTTCGGGATCATGTAATAGGCGGTGCCGAGACCGATCGAGCCGAACCACAGGAAGAGAAGATTGTTCGCGAACCACCAGTTAACCGCGGCCTGCATCACGCCCTGCACCGGCAGCGACGAAAAGCATCAGTCTGCGCGGCGGCGTAGAGCCACGGGAACCAGAGAAACGCGCCGAGCAAATACCATTGCGTGATGTAAATATGATCGCCGCGCCGGTAGCGGAACATGAGCAACGCCCACGATCATGATGAGCAAGTAGGCGACGAAGAGGACGATGGCGGCGTAGCGGCGGAAACTCGAGCCATTCATAACCGGTGCTGTCGCCCAGCGAGAATCGCCACCGACGCCCAGGAGCACACCGAGATTCCAAAAGCCGCGCCCGTCACGAGCAGAAGCGGATGCCGCAACGTCGTCCGGCAAAGGCGGGCCATCAGCCAGATGGCCGTTCCCATTCCGGCCATCGATGCCCAGCCGTAAATGCATCGCGTTCACGTGCGCGGGACGAATGCGTCCCCAGGTGAGAAAACTCAACGCCCGCCGAGAAAATCGGGCGAGTGCATCTTGAACGAGGTAAATGCCGGCGAGCAGCGTGCCGATCAGCAACCAGGCAACTGCCGACGCATAGAACAACGAGCACCGGCAGACGCGGTTGAAGCGTCGATCAGCGCGCGCTCGACCTGTTCGACTTCACTCGCCGTCACCTCGGCGGTGGCTGACGGCGGCTTCTGCGTTAAGCCGGCTGGCAGTCATGACGAACGTTGGACGGTGTAGGAAGAAAGATGTTTTGTTCGTTCGAGCCGCGGCGGAAAAAGCGGCGGCGGCGGCGGCATGACCAAATCGGTCGCGCGGCCGATCGGTTCCTCGGAATCGAAAATAATCTCCGCGTTCTTGTTGTAACGCTTCATTCTGGCGATCAACTCAGAAAGCTTCATGGCGTTTTACCCGGGACCGGCGGTGGCGTTCCAGGCGGAGATTGGACTGGCGTGCCGGTGGGCGAAATGGCTGGCTGTGCTGCCGGTGCGCCGGCGGACGCAGCCGGAGTTGCCGATGTTCCCGGTTGAGTGGCGGGCGGCGCCGCGGGCGGGTTCGCGCCCGCGGCGGGTTGCCCCCGATCATGGAGTTCGGCCCTTCGACCGAATTCGGCTTCGGGGTGCCGCTTGCTGCTGGCTGAGCGACGGGACTGGCCGCGCCAGCAGTGTTGCGCCGCCGGAGCCGGTGCGCGCCGGTGCGGGAGTTGCAATTGGATTCGCCGGCGCGGGCTTTTTCATCCGCAGATCGGCCAATGTCAGTTCCATCGCTCGCTCGATCGGAATGTGGGCCACGCCCTTGGCTTTATCGATCCATCCATAAGTCGTTAGGGCCTTCGCCGCTTCCTCACGCGCAGTCTTTAGCTTTTCCATGCGCGCTTTCGCCCGTTCTTCCTCGTAGTCCGATCCACGATGCATCGCGCCGAAACTAATGAGCACAATCACCCCGAAGAAAATGAAAAGCGTGACTGCCCACAACCACGCGGAAAACATGAAAGCGCGGTTGTTCCGGATGAAAGAGCGATGTCGTTAGCCACGGCTAATTGGTCAGTCGCGAGAGATTCGATCAAGCGCGGATCTCGCACCGGAAAGAGCGAAGCTTTTGCCGACGATGCCGCAGGTAGAAAAAGCGAGGGTGCCACCGATCCCGATCAGCGGCAGAAAATCGAGAATGCTGAGATGCACGTCCGGTCCCGTGCAGCGCCGGCAGAACGATGATGTACATATCGAGCAACTGCATGCAGAATGATCCAGCCGGCAATGCAGCAAAGCGTCAGTGCGGTTTCTTTTTCACCGAGCGCAGAAGCAGGATCGCAAACGGAATAAAGAACCGGCCGATGACCAGAAACGAGCTCAGCACGTTCCACGATTCGGTGTTTCGCACGATGAAATACTGCGTCTCCTCAGGGATGTTCGCGTACCAATAGAGCATGTACTGGCTGAAGCCGATGTAGGCCCAGAAAACGGTGAAGGCGAGCATCCATTTCCCCATGATGTGGTAATGCTCGATCGTCACCACGTCCTTCAGATAACCGGCGCGCTGCAAGCGCGGTGATCACCAGCACGAGCAGCGACATCGAACTGCCGGCCGTGCCGGCAAAAATGTAAACGCCCCACATGGTCGAGAACCAGTGGTAGTTCAGGCCCATCAGCCAATCGAACGCGCCAAAGGTGAGCGACAGAGCGCAAAGAGCGGCAGCGCCGACGAATGCCACCTTCCGCATCCAGATGGTGAACTGCGGATTGCCATCGCGATCCTGCCGCGACGGAGAAACGTCGCAGGAGCAAATGGCGACGACCGCGAGAATCGACAAAGAAAAGAATCGCGCGGACGAGGAAGAAACGCCAGTTGAGATAAGCCGCGTTTGGCATCCAGCGCCGGATCGGCTCCCGGGCGGAATATTCATCCACTCGGTAGAGATTTTGCCGCCAGAAGCAGAACCGGCAAGAAGAAGACCGCCATCACCGGAAGAAGCGACGCGATGTTTTCGAGCTGCCGCCTGACGACGACCGACCACTCCGCATCGGTGACGTGATGAACGATGGTCCAAAAAGACAGCCGACGCAGAGCGTGAAGAAAAAGGCGAACGCGAAAAGCCAGGAGAAACTGAATTGCACCGGCGAGATAAACGCGCCGATGACGCTCAGCGACCAGGCCGACGATGCCGATCGACGCCGAGCAGAGAGCGACAAGCCGGCGAAGCGGCTGCTTTCGAAATATTCGCCTTCCGGCGCGGGCACAACGTGGGATCGATCGCTCATTTCTTCTCCGGCTCCGCTTCTTGCTGCTCCGGGTTTCGCCGAATCCGCCGATGTCCGGCGGCATGTCCGCGCTGTCGCGCTGGCTCCGTTGCAGCGCGCGCAGATAGCAGATGATCGCCCAACGATCCGTGCACCGTGACGCTCGGGCCGTAAGCCATCATCGTGTTCTTGCCGTGCGTGATGGTGTTGAAAATTTCGCCATCCGCCATGTTGCGGATGCGATCGTCCTGCAGAGTGACGACAGTCGTCAGGCCGTATTGCTTTCACGATCCCGTTGCCGGCCGCGAGCGGCGCCGTGGCAGACCGCGCAGTTGATGTTGAAGCGCTGTTCGCCGCGCTGCATCAGCTGCCGGCGTCACTTCGAGCGGAATTCCGGTGCCCCAGTTCGTCGCCCATCTTCCCGGTGTTGTAATAATCGGTGCCTTCGCTAAAGCCGAGCCGCGGATGCATCGCCATCTCGACCGGCCGCGTCGGCGCCGTGCGCCTGCTCGGTCGGCTTGCGGCATTTCGTAACCAATCGGCACCGTGCCCTCGACCGGTTGGCGCGGCGCCGCGGTCATCGGCAAGAAATCCGAGCGGCGCCTGCGCCCGCACCTTCGGCTGGCGCACCATGTCGGGAAAAATCTCGATCTCCGGACCTGCTGCTCTTCTGTCCGCGAAAGCCGAAGACCGCGATCGCACGCGATCCCGACCAGCACGAAAATGAGGAAGAAAGCCGCGCAGCATAACTATTCTTCGTGCACCACGGTGATGTGCTGGCCGCCGCTTCGTTCGAGCAGCTCGCGCGCTTCGATTCTCGGTGAAGCGCGGATCGCGCGCTTCGATGCACGAGGAAGAATCCGTCGTTCGTCACGCGGCTTGAACCGCTCCCAGTTAAACATCGGATGATTCCAGCGCGGCAGACCGTTCATGCCATGACCAGGCGAAAAAAGCCGCGAAGGCGGAGAAAAGAATCGTCAGCTCAAACATGATCGGGAAGAACGCCGGCACCGTCGCACAAGTTGAACGGCTTCCCGTGCACGATCAGCGGATAGATGAATCGACGACGGTCCAAACTCGAGGACGCACGGCGGTAAGCAGTCCGGTGATGCCGCCGACAGAGGACGACCGCGCTGAGCCACGATTTGCCGAGGCCCATCGCGTCGTCCATGCCGTGAATCGGAAACGGCGAATGCACATCCCAGCGTTTGAAGCCGGCATCGCGCACCTGCTTCGCTGCTTCGTAAAGCGCTGCGGCGCTCGGATATTCCGCCGCCATTCCGTAAACCTTGATTGCCGCTCGGCGTTATCATGTGCGCTCCTTTCCGCCGGCCGCGACGGCATGATGCTCTTCCGGCGTGGCGTGATGCGGATCAGCTTCCGGCAGAACGATTTTCACTTCCGACATCGCGATCATCGGCAGGAAGCGGATGAAGAGCAGGAAGAGCGAGAGTGAAAATTCCGAACGTGCCGACGAAGGTCCAGATATCGACCCAGGTCGGGATGAAACAGTCCCCAGGACGACGGCAGGAAGTCGCGGTGCAATCCGCCGACGATGATGATGAAACGCTCGAACCACATGCCGGCGTTCACGCACATGCAGACGAAGTAAACGACGTAGATGTTGCGGCGGCACCACTTGAACCAGAAGAGCTGCGGCGAAAGCGTGTTGCAGAAGAGCATGCCGACCCACCAGTACCACCAGTAGGGACCGAAGATGCGGTTATAGAACGCGAACTTCTCGTACTGGTTGCCGCTGTACCAGGCGATGAAAAATTCCATCGCGTAGGCGTAGCCGACGATCGAGCCGGTCAGCAAAATGATCTTCGCCATCTTGTCGATGTGCTGCGGCGTGATGATGTCCTGCAGCTTGTAAAGCGCGCGCGCCGGAATCATGCAGCGTGAGCACCATGGCGAAGCCGCCGAAGATCGCGCCGGCGACGAAGTAGGGCGGGAAGATCGTGGTGTGCCAGGTCGGAATGACCGAGGTCGCGAAGTCGAAGGAAACGACGCTGTGCACCGAGAGCACCAGCGGCGTGGAGAGACCGGCGAGGAGCAGATACGCCATCTCGTAGTGACGCCAGTTGCGGTTCGAGCCGCGCCAGCCGAGCGCGAAAATTCCGTAGAGGAATTTCTTGATCTTGGAGGTCGCGCGATCGCGCAACGTCGCGAGATCCGGAACCAAACCGAGTACTCAAAAGAGCACCGAGACCGTGAAGTAGGTCGAGACCGCGAACACGTCCCAAAGCAGCGGGCTGCGGAAGTTCGGCCAGATCCGCAGTTGAGTTCGGCACCGGCGCGAGGAACCACGCCATCCAGACGCGGCCGACGTGGATGCCTGGGAAAATCGCGGCGCAGATGACCGCGAAGAGCGTCATCGCTTCCGCCGAGCGGTTGATCGAGGTGCGCCATTTCTGCCGGAGCAAAAACAGGATCGCGGAGATGAGAGTGCCGGCGTGGCCGATACCGATCCAGAAAACGAAGTTGGTGATGTCCCAGGCCCAGCCGACCGGATGATTCAATCCCCAGGTGCCGACGCCGGTGGAAATCTGGTAGCCGAGGCAGAAGCAGACCGAACCCGGCGATCATCGCCGGTGATGGCAAACGCGACCCACCACCAGCGCGGCGCCGGATTCTTCGACGGCGCCGGAAATGCGATTCGGTGACCCAACTGAAGTTGCGCTTGTTCAGGACGAGCGGAACGCGCGCGAGCGGCTCGCACCGACGCGAGGCTTCGCCGCTGATCACTTCGGAGCTGTTGGTGCGCTGTCCATCTAAACTACGGCTGTTGCCGTCGCGAGTCGTGACTCGCACGTTTGCGTGCGACTCCGGCTCGTCGTTTCGCCGCTCGTCGTGCATCGCGCTTCTGCGCTTGCTCGGTTTGCCTCGTGCCCCAGACTCGCCACCGCGATCGTTCCCGCGTCCGGCATCTTCGGATTCGGATTGCGAATCCGCGCCAGATAACTCGTGCGCGTGTTCACGTTCAAGATATTCGAGCAGCCGATAATTGCGGTCCTGCGCCTTGATCTTCGAGACGCGCGCTTTCCGGATCCTTGATGTCGCCAAAAACAATCGCTTCCGTCGGGCAGGCCTGGGCGCAGGCGGTGGTGAACGAGTCGCGCGGAATGCAGCGTCTTGTCCGAAGCGCCCGCCCGCACATGCGCCGCGATCTTCGCTTCTTCGATCCGCTGCACGCAGAAGGTGCACTTCTCCATCACGCCGCGCATCCGCACGGTGACGTTCGGATTCTTCTGCATCTTGATCGTGTCGGGCGCGCCCTTCTTCGGTCAGCGGCCCGAGATATTCCTGATAAACGCCGAAGCTCCGCGCGATCTTCTTCTTGCCGATCGGCCGCTGGTTGTAATCGAAATAATTGAAGCGGCGCACCTTGAACGGGCAGTTGTTCGCGCAATACCGCGTGCCGATGCAGCGGTTGTAAGCCATCACGTTGAGGCCGTCCTCGCTGTGCACGGTGGCGTTGACCGGGCAGACGGTTTCGCACGGCGCGTTCTCGCAGTGCTGGCACATCATCGGTTCGTGCACGATCTCCGGGTTCTCCGGCCATTCGCCCGTGTCCTGGTTGAACGGCTTCGCGCTCGCGTAATAGCGATCGATCCGGATCCAGTGCATCGCGCGGCCATGGCCGACCTGCAATTTGCCGACGATCGGGATGTTGTTTTCCGCCTGGCAGGCGATGACGCAGGCACTGCAACCGGTGCAGACGTTGAGATCGACCGTCATGCCCCATTGCTGCGGCGCAGTCGAGCGGCGGATGGCTGTAGAGCGATCGGCAGCTGCGTTCGGCAATTCTTCGTCGCCCGCGATCTTCTTCACGAATTCGTTCGTCTTCGCGGTAATGCTCGAGGGTCGCTTCCCGCACGAGTCCGCGGCCTTCGATCGCTCAAATGATCCTGCGTCGATCGGCGAGCGGATAGTTCCCGGCGACCTTCGTCGACCTGCACGCTCGTCGATCGCCTTGCCGTCCGCGACGATGAAATGCGGATTCGAGCTGGTGCGCAGCAGATAGCCATTGAAACCCGCTTCTTCCGCCGACCGGCCCGGTGTGTTCTGCCGGCCGTAGCCTAACGGAATCGTGACCGAATTGTCGGCGTGTCCCGGCGACGATCAACGCCGCGATCACGAGCTCGCGTTGGATCGGCTTGGCCGTTTCGCGATCTTTCGGCGTTTCGCGTCACCGTGATCTTGATCAGAGTCGCCGTCTTTCACACCGAGTGCTTCGGCGAAAGCCGGGCTCATCAGCGCCGCGTTGTCCCAGGTCAGCTTCGTGATCGGGTCCGGCATTTCCTGGAGCCAGCCGTTGTTGACGTAGCGGCCGTCGTCCATCGAATAACTGCCGACGAGCACGATCTCCGGCGAATCCTTGCGTCGGCGCCGGCGTTCGCTGTTCCAGAGCGTGTGCGCGACGCCGCCGGCGGAGTTTCGCATTGAACGTCGGCGGCTGGTCCGCTCGGCGGAACGTGCGCCGCGAAATCCGTCGCGCAAGAACTTCGACCACGCCGTCGTCGAAATCGCCCGGAGGCGCCGTCGCGCGGAAAGTTTCCTGACCAAGCTCGGGTCCTTCCAGCTTCGGCCCGCCGAGCAGTCGCTGCAGCAGATTCGATTTCCGACAACCCGCCGAAGAGCGGCAGAATCATCGGCTGGATCGCGAGATAAGCGCCGTCCGGCGTCAGGCGCGTCGCCCCACGATTCCGAGATAATGCGCCGCCGGCACGTGCCACTGGCTCAGGGCCGAGGTCGCGTCCTCGTAATAACCGAGCCGCACGACATCCGGCACTTTCTTCTGCAGATCGGCCCAATCGAGCGGCTGCTTCGTTTCGCGATCCTGGGTGATCGATCGCGGCGCGTTGTAAACCGGATCGCCGCCGAGAATGAAGAGCTGCTTGAATCCGGCCGGCATCGATCTCGGCGGCCAGCTGCAGAATGCTGTTCGTGCTCGTCGGCTTGCGGCAGATTCGCGGACGAGCAGCGTCGTGCCGATGATTTTTCAGCGCGGCGTTCATTCGCGTAAACCATCAGCTGCACCACAACCGGCTGATGCGGCCCGGCGACCACCAGGCTCGCGCCCGGTTTCGACATCAGATCGTTAGCACGCTTCGGTCAGCCAGCGGTCGTCGAATTGCTCGCGTCCTCGTCGGCGCGCGGTCAATGTCGACGAGACCGAAGACAGACCGGCGTCTTTCGTTGCCAGCGGCGATCTTGCTCGGCCAGCGCATGCGTGAACGCCGGGATCTGGCTGGCCGGGCAACGCAGCCGATGATCGGCCATCGCGCCGGTGAGGGTGAAGCGATTCTCGACGACGTAGAGCCGGTTCATCGAGTCCTTCGCTGTCGCGCACGCGGCGACGCGAAGTGAAGCCGCGAATCGAAGCGAGGTCGCCTTCGCCGCAATTCAAGAAATCGCTGTCGAGCGCGAGAACGACGTCGGCCTGATCGAACTGCGGAATCAAACGCGTGTTGTCGCCGAAGCTGATCTGGGTCGAGAACTGCTGCGCTTCGCTCAGGAGCGGATCGTAAACGCACCAGCGCATTCGCGGGAACTGCTTTCTCGAGTTCGCCCGCAAACGTTCCCGCGTCGGCGAATGCGTTTCCTCGAGCGAGAAAGGCCAGACCGGCGCCGCCGTTCGCCGCCAGCTTCGGGCGCAAGTTCGTCGAGGTATTTTTCGAAACGTCGCGCGATCCGAAGTTTGTTCCGATCTGCACGAACCGCTGCGAGCGCGCCGGATCGTAAAGATCGAGCACGACGGCTTGCGCAAAGGCATCGGTCGCGCCGGCGCTCTCCGGGTGCAGCGGATTGCCTTCGAGTCTTGATCGGGCGTCCATCGACCGTCGTCGACCACCAGTGGCATTGCGCCGGTGCGGCGCGGCATCGCGGTCGCGTAATAGAGAGGTTTGCCCGGAATCGTCCACTCGGCGCTCTTCGTGAACGGAACCGAGATGCATTTCCGGTTTGCGGCAACTGTTCAAGCCGAAACCAGCCAGCGCCATCGACGCGCCCATCAGCTTCAGAAAACTCGCGGCGCGACAACTTCATCGCCGTCCAACTGCGCCGCGCCCGCGGGAAATTCGCGCTCGAGCCAGCCGCGAAATTCCGGCGTGTCCGCCAGCTCGCCGAGGCTGCGCCAGTAGCGCTTTCCGGTCAGCGATTCGGGCTGGATGTTGCAAGATGCGCTTCATCGATGACACCCCTGGCAATTTAGCGGCGGCTTGAATGTTCCAACGCTCTTTCAACGTCTGGCCGATCTCGTGTTGCGTGAGATTTGTCTTCTTCGACCAATCGTCCTTCACTCCCTGCGGCTGGCCGTATTTCGCGACGAACTCCGCCGGCTTCACGTCGTCCGGTTTCCAATCGAGATTCGTGATCTGATCTTCCGGGCGGAGGAAATTTTCCGGCTGCGCGATGGCATTCGAGGCACCACGCCATGCTGTGCGGTTTGGCGTGGTAGACCACCGGCATGTGATTGACCTGGCCGTGGCAACTAGAAGCAGCTGATCCCGCGATTCACGTGCGCCGAGTGATTGTAATAAACGTAATCGGGCGTGCGATGGATCTGCACCCACTCGACCGGCTGGCCGGTCTTCCAGCTCGACACGAACCGGTTCGAGCTTCGGATTGTCCTTCTGCACCTGCGTGTGGCAGTTCATGCAGACCTGCGTGTCCGGCACATTCGAATGCGCCGCCACCTCGACGAAGCCGTGGCAATAACGGCAATCCATTCCCGAGCTGCGTGACGTGGAGATCGTGCGGGAACGGCACCGGCTGCATCGGCTGATAACCGACGCGCGTGTATTTCGGCGTGACGTAATACCAGGTCGCGCCAGTCAGCGCGCGTCACGATCACGATCGCCGCAGATCGCGATCTTCAGCGGCAGCCAATTTGTCCAACGCGGAAAAAATTCGCCATAAACGATCAACAAATGCGTTTCCTGACCGGTTGCGGTCGCCAACCTGTAAACGCGAAAACTGCAAGATAAGGATGTAGATCGTTCAGATGCGCAAACAGGTTAAAATTGATCGCTGACGGATAGCGAGTGGCCAATTCTATAAATGGCCATCTGCTTGGCAAAAGAAATTTCAGAATTTTAACATTCCGGAATCGGCGCACGCTTGTCATCACAGCGGAATTTCCGCGAATTGCAAACCGCGAAAGAACCTTTGTCGGTTTGCATTCTAGCGCCATAGCATTGTTTCATCCCGCACCGCGAAAACGCTGAGTGCTGCGACAGGCGTTTGGAGAAAGCGATTACCGCTCGAAATCGAGCGAAAAGCTTCCCATAATCAGCGAATGCGCTGGCTGGTCACTTTGCTGTTCCTCGCGAACAGCGCAGTCGTGGATGGGCGTTCGGACCCAGCCGACACCATCTTCATCAACGGCAACATCTACACGGTCAGCGAGCGCCAGACGCGCGGGAAGCGATTGCCGTGAGAGGCGACCGTATCGTTTTCGTCGGCGCAAATGCCGACGTCCAAACGTTTCGCGATGATCGCACGCGTGTTGTCGATCTTGCCGGCAAGACGGTCGTGCCCGGCCTGACCGATCTCGCATTGCCACATCTTCGGAATCGGCGAGCGCGAGCTGCGCTTAAATCTCGAAGGGACAAACACGCTCGAAGATTTTCTCGCGAAAGTAAAAGAGCGGGTCGCGCAAACCGAGCCAGCAAATGGATCACTGGTCGCGGCTGGATCGAGGCATTCTGAAAACCGCCGCAATTTCCGACGCGGCAGGAACTCGGATAAGATTGCGCCGGACAAACGTCCGGTATTTCCTCACGCGCGCCGACGGCCATGCCGCGATCGCGAACAGCGCCGCACTCGAGAATTGCCAAGATCGACAGTCACACGCCCGATCCTTTTGGCGAGACAAATCTTAGAGAGCAGCCTGGCGAACCGAACGGCATGCTGCTCGGTAGCGCGATGGATTCGGTCGAGAAAAATAATTCTAAGCCCTCTGAAGGCGAGCGCACAAGAGCAATACGTAACTGAACGAAGTACAACA
>ERZ1370068.222-contig-102_pt1 | contig 18204 bp, 20 predicted proteins | sample MGYA00561227_ERZ1370068 | MGnify/ENA primary metagenome ERZ1370068 (study PRJEB38410, sample SAMEA6850437) | metagenome | study: Metagenomic assessment of the ecological functions of the soil: analysis of the soil microbiota associated with the...
AGGTTACGTATTGCTCGAGCTCGCCGCTGTGCCGAACGTCTGGCCGTTGAGCCAGGAGCCCGGATCGTGTACGCCTGCAGGGGCGCCGTCAGGTTCGGCGTGGGTCTGGCGCGTACGCGAGCGTCCACGGGCCTGACGTGTTCGGAGGCCGAGTGGTACCAGACGCCGAACAGCGTGGCGCCCACACCTTGCCTCCGGCGAACCGGAGCTTGCGGATGGTCGACGACTCGAGCTCGTTGCCGCCCAATACTGCGGACCCACGACGTGCTCGAGGTCGGGCTGGTCAGACGTACACGCCGGCGCCGACGTAGCCCGTGGCGCCCGTGTTCGCCTCTCGCCGGTCGCGTACCAGAGGCTCCCGCCCGAGTAGGTGAGGAAGCCGGTGGACAGCGAGAGCACGTTCCCAGTGATGTCGGTCCACGTGCTCGCGTGTTCACATTCCGGCGCCAGACGCCGCCGTCGGCGCCCGCGGCCCAGATCACCCGGCGGTGCCGCGAGGCCGGTGATCCGGCCGGTGACGAGCCCCGAGCCGCCGTCGAGTTCGAGTAGTAGGTCGCGATACGCCGGATCGTCGGCGTCGTAGGGCACCCTGGTGATGTCGCTCCAGCTGGCGCCGACGGTCGAGAGCCCGTTCAGGCTGCTCACCGCGGAGCTGTACGCGCCGGGGTTGACGATCCCGCTCGAGCCGTCCCGGCCTCCGCGAACTCGGTCTGCCCGGAGGTACTCGGCCGCTTGCCGCCAGAGCCTCCGGCGCCCTTGGCCCTCCAGGGCGAAGGTCTCTCAGTGCCACCTTGCTGGGGCTCCCGGACTGGGAACCCGCGCGCGTGACGGCCAGTGCGAGCGCGATCAGCGCAAGCAGTCCAGCCGCGATCAGTACAGAAGCTTTCGGTCTCCTCGCGCCCGTCCCTCCTTGCTTCCGGTGAATTGACGGGTCGGAAGATGCGTTGGGGTCACAGGCCGCCGGCCATCGGCGTGGAAACAAGCCCGTGGGCGAGGTGGCTGCGGCAACCCCCGTCACCGACGCGGGATGGTAACGATTGTCGGCTCGGCGTCAGTCGTGCGGCTTCGCCATCTTCCGGTAGTCGAGCGCCTCGTCGAGGACGTCGACTCGTCGACGCCCTCCTCGCGCGCGACCTCGCGCAGCGAGCGGCCCGACGCGCGCCGCCTCCTTGACGATCTCGGTCGCCTTGTCGTAGCCGATGTACGGGTTGAGCGCGGTCGCCGCGGAGAGCGTCAGCTCGGCGTAGCGCTCGCACTGCTCGCGGTTCGCCTCGATCCCGTCGACGCACTTCTCGGCGAGCAGGCGCGACGCGCTCGCGAGCAGCTTGATCGAGTCGAGCAGGTTGCGCGCCATCAGCGGCACGAAGACGTTGAGCTCGAAGTGGCCCTGCATGCCGCCGATCGTGATCGCCGCGTCGTTGCCGATCACCTGCGCGGCGACCTGCGTCACGACCTCGGGGATGACCGGGTTGACCTTGCCCGGCATGATCGAGCTGCCCTTCTGGAGCTCGGGCAGGAAGATCTCGGCGAGCCCGGCGCGCGGGCCGGAGCCCATGAAGCGCAGGTCGTTCGCGATCTTCGTCAGCGAGACGGCGACCGTCTTCAGCGCGCCGGACGCCTCGACGAGCGCCGTCGCGCGCCGCCTGCGCCTCGAACGGATCGGCCGGCGCGGAGATCGTCGAGCCCGGTGTCGGCCGAGAGCCGCTCGCGCACGCGCGCGGCGAACTCGGGATGCGTGTTCAGGCCGGTGCCGACGGCGGTGCCGCCGAGCGGGATCTGGCCGAGCCGCGTCAGCGCGTCGCCTCGACGCGCGCGATCCCCTGGCGCACCTGCGCCGCGTAGCCGCCGAACTCCTGGCCGAGCGTGACCGGGCACGGCGTCCATCCAGTGCGTGCGGCCCGACTTGACGACGTCGTCGAACTCGCTGCGCCTTCGCCTCGAGCGACGCCGCGAGCTGCTCGAGCGCCGGCAGCAGGTCGTTCGTCAGCTCGTCGAGCGCGGCGAGGTGCACGGCCGACGGGAAGACGTCGTTCGAGCGACTGGCCCATGTTGACGTCGTCGTTCGCGTGGACGTCCTCGCCGGCGAGCGCGGCGATCACCTCGTTCGCGTTCATGTTCGACGACGTGCCCGGAGCCGGTCTGGAAGACGTCGATCGGGAACTGGTCGTCGAGCTCGCCGGCCGCGATCGCGGTCGGCGGCGGCGGCGATGCGCTCGGCCTTGTCGGCGTCGAGCAGGCCGAGCTCGGCGTTCACGCGCGCGGCGGCGGCCTTGATCCGGCCGAGCCAGCGCGCGACCGGGACCGGGATCGGCTCGCCCGAGACCGGGAAGTTCACGACCGCCTTCGGTGGTCTCAGCGCCCCAGGCTCGCGTTCGTTGCTCGGTGCTCGCCACTGCCATCGAGTCCAGCCCCGCCCACGACCGGGCGCAGCCGGCGACGGTCGACCGGCCGCTCGCGCAGGAGGCGCCGGGTCCGCTCGGAGAGCTCCGCGTCGAGGCCCAGCCGACGTAGCGGCACTGCGGGCACTCGTCGAGCGCCGAGCGGCGCTCGCTCGGCGCGGATCGCGCGCCGGTATCCGCAGCTCAGGCACTTTCGACCTTGGCGGAGGCGGACCTCCATGCGGAGAAAATCCTTGGGCTGCCGACCCTCGAACGAGGATGGCCTAGAGGGTTTGGCGGAATGTTGCTCGTCGTCAGGGTGCGATGGGCGAGTGCGATGCAAGGACGCAGGGAGCGTTCGTAGCCGGAGGCTACGGGCGCGACTGAGGACGCGGCAGCGCGCCGCCCGGCGCGGCCTGGCGACACAGCGTCATTTCGCCAAGCCCGACTACTAGGTCGTCCCACGAACAGAGCTTGATCCGCAGCCGGCCGTGAGGTCACCGCGTGCGCGCTCGAGGTCGATCGCCTCCCAGCCGCCGTAGGCGGCGGGTCTTCGGCGCCGCGCTCTGCCGAGCTGAGGCTCTCCAGGCGCGCGTCGGACTCGCGGCGGAGCAGGCCGGCGCGCGCGTCCTCGAGCAGCAGCTCCGACCGTCTCCGTCGCGTCCTTCTTGTTCGTCCCGATCACGCCGGTCGGGCCGCGCTTTGATCCAGCCGGCGGCAGTAGAGGCTTAGGCCGAGCGCGACGCTGGTCGTGCGGGACCCCGCAGCTTTGCCTCGTCGAAGGGGACGCCCGGGCGCGGGGCCTCGCCGCGATAGCCGACGCTGCGGAAGACGAGCCTGCACGCGATCGCGTCTCGTGGCGCGTCGGTGGGGACCGCAGCGCACGCCGCCACGCTCGTCGGCGACGAGCCTCGTTGTGGACGACCTCGATCTCCTCGACGCGGCCCGGCGCCGCGGATCTCGACCGGCGAGACGCAGGGACGCGGAAGACGACCGACGCGCCGCCCGCCGGCAGGCCTGGCGCGCCGCGTAACCCGCGCAGCACCTCGAGGTTGCGCTGCGAGTTCGTGTCCGTCCCGACCGCGCCCTCGAGGTCGGCCGGGGTCGACGATCGCGTCGGCGTCGGCGAGCTCACGCCCATCTCCTTCAGCTCCGGGGTGGTCGAACGCAGCCTGGAATGGCGAGGGCCGCGCCGCGCGAGCAGCACGATCTCCGCGCAACGGGCGAGTCGTTGACGTCGCGGCACGATCGCCGGCGTCCGTGGCGTCGGTCGGCGCGAGCTCCTCCGGTGCGAGCGCGAGCATCCGGGCGACGCCGAGCGCGACGTTGCGCCGGCGCCGACGACCACCACGCTCGGTGTTCAGGTCGAACGGAATCGGCCTGGTAGTCGGGGGTGGCCGTTGTACCAGGCGACGAACTCGGTGGCGGCCCACGAGCCGGGGAGGTCCTCTCCCGGGTATGCCGATGCCGGCGGTGTGCGCGCGCCGACCGCGTAGATCGACGGCGTCGTGGTGAGCCGCGGTCAGCTCCTCGTGGGTGACGTCGCGGCCGAGCTCGACGATTGCCGAAAAACCGGAACCCGGGCTGCGCGGCGATCTTCTCGAACGCCCGCGAGACCGCGCTTGATGTTCGAGGTGGTCGGGCGCGACGCCCAGGCGAACGAGGCCCCAGGCGTCGGGAGCCGCTCGATCATGTCCACCTCGACCGCAGATCCGGCGGCGAGCAGGGCGCTCGGCGCGAGAAGCCCGGCCGGACCCGCGTCCGATCACGGCAACGCGAGCAGAGGTCATGCCTCGATCCTAGCGGGCCTCGCGGACGCAGGCGTCGGCTCCCCCAGGGATACGCGACGTTCGCTCCCGCCATGGCGGGGATCGGAACGCGTTGAGCGGATGCAGGAAGCCGACTGCCGGAGCCGCGTCGCCGAGCCAGGCAGTCACCTGAGGATGCCGTGCGACCGCGAGCGCCGACCGCGGGAGCCAGATCCGGGGACGCCGCCGAGGCGGGCATGCAGCGCCAAGCACTAGCATGATCAGGACCCGGGACGACGATAGCCGAAGCCGGGATGGAAGTCCCAGGCGCATCTCAGAACTCAGCGTGCGAGCGGTCACCTTCTCGTCGGCACGCTTGGCGAGCGTAGACACGCGCCGCAGCCGGCAGCACCCGATCTGCGCCGACGATCGCCGACGCACGACAGCCGCGACCAGCACCTGTAGATCGCACCGCGCGGCGGCGGACTGTACGAAAGTGCGCAGGACGCGTGTCTAGTGGTGGTCGACGCAGCCGGAGCCGCAGCCGCCGACCGCTCGCGGCCGGCGTCTCGCCCTCGTCGACCTGGAACGGAGTGGCCGCAGCCGCAGGCGGACGAGACGTTCGGGTTCTCGATCTTGAACCCGGACTCCTGGAGGCCGTCGAGGAAGTCGATCGTCGCGCCCTGGAGGTACGGCGCGCTGAACGGGTCGACGACGATCGCGGACGCCGTGCAGGCTCGAGCTCGTGGTCGCCCTCCTGGGCGCCGCGGTCGAAGCCGAGCGCGTACTGGAAGCCCGAGCACCCGCCGCCCTGGATCGGCGACGCGCAGCACCACGGCGTCGCCGCTCGGGCTCGCTCGGCCTGGAGCTCGCTGGATCTTCGCGGCCGCGCGCTCGGTCAGAGCCGATCGCGGTCGTGGGCTCTTCGACGGTCGCCATGAGCCCATCGTAGCAGCGGTGCGCGAGGCTCCGACGACCCCGAACGGGGCGACTTTGTAACACCGCTGCACGCATCGTTCCAGCGGTTTTTCGGTCGCTTCGTGCGACCGTCGCGGCCATGGTAAGTGTCCGCCGCGCAGGCCGACCGAGGAGGAAGCGGGGCGTGCTCGACAGCTGGTTGCCGTTCCTGATCTACGGGCTGCTCGCGCTCGCGATCCCGCCTCGATGATCGCGTTCTCGTTCATCTTCGCGACGCGGCCGCAGCCGCGGACGCGCGCCCGCGATGATCCCGTTCGAGTCGGGCGTCTCCGACCGGGCCGCCGCAGCAGCAGCGCTTCACGGTCAGCTTCTACCTGACGGCGATGCTCTTCATCCTCTTCGACATCGAGATCGTCTTCCTCTATCCGCTCGCGGTGATCAGCTCGAACGCGCTCGGCTGGTTCGGCTTCTTCGAGTTCCTCGTCTTCATCGCGATCCTGCGCGTCGCCTACGTCTACATCTGGCGGAAGGGAGCGCTCGAATGGCGCTAGCAAGCGCGCTCGCGCGACTACGGCGCTCGCAGTCCGAGCGCGCTGCTCTGGCCGACGAAGGGCCCGGCGCGTTCGAGCAGGAGCGAGCGTCGACGAGCCTCGAGCGAAGCTCGGGCTGACGACGCTCGAGAAGGCGGTCGCCTGGGCGCAGACGAAGTCGATGTGGCCCGACACGTTCGGCCTCGCGTGCTGCGCGATGGAGATGATCGTCGATCGTCGCGCTCGCGCTACGACATCGCGCGCTTCGGGATGGAGGCGTTCCGCTCGTCGCCGCGCCAGGCCGACCTGCTGATCGTCTCCGGCCGCGTCGCGCACAAGATGGCCGCGCCGCTGCGCCAGATCTACGACCAGATGCTCGAGCCGAAGTGGGTGATCGCGATGGGCGCCTGCGCGAGCTCGGGCGGGATGTTCAACAACTACACGATCCTGCAGGGCGTCGACAAGATCGTCCCCGTCGACATCCACGTGCCCGGCTGCCCGCCGCGGCCCGAGGCGCTGATGGAGGGCATCGTCCGCCTGCACGAGAAGGTGCAGGCCGGCGTGCCGCCCGCGTACCAGATCCGCGGGCGTCGCGCCGAGTGACGCTACGAGGCGGTGCCCGGGCCTCGTCGAGACGCGTGGAGGCGCTACGGCGAGACGACGCTCGTCGTCGACCCGGCGCGGCTCGTCGAGGCGTGCACGCACCTGCGCGACGAGCAGGGCTTCAACTTCCTCTCCGACATCACGCCGACCGACTACCTCGGCTGGGGCGAGCGCGGCGGTCGCCGGCTACATCGGCACGCGCCGCGGCCGCGACCTGCAACGCGCCCGGCTCGCAGGGCCTCGCAGCGCGTGCCCGACGCCGAAGCCGAAGCGCTTCGCGATGAACTACCACCTGCTCGCGCCTCGCCGACGACCCGCGCGCGCGTCCGCGTGCAGGTCTGGCTCGACGACGGCGAGGCGGTCGACGAGCGTCGTCCCGTCTGGCCGACCGCCGACTGGCACGAGCGCGAGGCCTGGGACATGATGGGCATCCGCGTTCGACGGCCACCCGAACCTCGTCGCGGATCCTGATGGAGGACGACTGGGAGGGCCACCCGCTGCGCAAGGACTACCCGATCGGCGGCGAGCCGGTCCGCTTCTCGGGGGAGGAGTAGTGGCGATCGTCGCCGAGCGCGACGCGCGCGCCGATCTACGAGGGCATCGCGGATCCCGCAGTCCGATCCCGACCGATGCTGCAGGTCGACGCGCGAGCCGCGACTCGACGACATCCTCACGGTCAACTTCGGCCCGAACCACCCGTCGACGCACGGCGTGCTCCGCCTCGATCGTCGACCTCGCACGGCGAGGACGTCGTCGGCCTCGCGGCGGTGATCGGCTACCTGCACACCGGCTTCGAGAAGAACGATGGAGCAGAAGACGTGGTGGAAGGCGATCACCTACCCGGCGCGGATCGACTACGTCTCGTTCCAGGTACAACGAGCTCGCCTTCGTCGCTCGCGATCGAGAAGCTGCTCGAGATCGAGGTGCCGCCGAAGGCGACCTGGATGCGGACGCTGCCTGCTGCGAGCTGAACCGGATCCACTCGCACCTCGATCTGGCTCGGCACCGTCGGCGCTCGAGCTCGGGTGCGATCTCGATGTTCTGGTACTGCTTCCGCGAGCGCGACGCTGATCCTCGACCTCTTCGAGCTGGTCGCCGGCACGCGGATGCACACGCGCTACTTCCAGGCCGGCGGGCTCGCCGAGGACATCCCGCGCGGCTTCTTCACCGAGTGCGCGCAAGTTCTGCGAGCGGATGCCGAAGGCGATCGACGAGTACGAGACGATCCTCGACCGCAACCGAGATCTGGCTCGAGCGGACGAAGGGCGTCGGCCTGCTCTCCGCCGACGACGCGATCGCGCTCGGCCAGTCGGGCCCGGTGCTGCGCGCGTCCGGGCGTCGACTGGGACCTGCGCAGCGACGAGCCGTACCTCGCCTACGACCGAGGTCGACTTCGACGTGCCGGTCTACCCGAGCGGCGACGTCTACGACCGCTACACGGTGCACATGGACGAGATGCGCGAGTCGGTGCGGATCATCGCGCAGTGCCTCGACCGGCTCGAGGAGATGCGAGGCGAGCCGTGGATCGCCGACGACCGCAAGGTCGTGCTGCCGCCGCGCGAGGAGCTCCACACCTCGATGGAGTCGCTGATCCACCACTTCAAGATCGTCACCGAGGGCTACCGCGTGCCCGAGGGCGAGGTCTACGTCGCGGTCGAGTCGCCGCGCGGCGAGTTCGGCTGCTACCTCGTCTCGGACGGCGGCCCGAAGCCGTGGCGCGTCAAGTTCCGCGCGCCGTCGCTTCGTCGCGCTGCGAGGCGACGGCGACCTGCATGACACGACGCGCTGGTCGCCGACATGATCGCGATCGTCGGCTCGCTCGACGCGCGTCATGGGCGAGGTCGACCGGTGAGCGCCGCTCGCTACGACGAGATCCAGGAGGTCGCGGCGCGCTATCCGGACGCGCTGCTCGGCGGTCGCTGCCGGCGCTGCAGCTCGCGCAGGAGCGCTACGGCTGGCTGCTCGCCGGAGGCGTTCCGCGAGGTCGCGGACGCGCTCGACCTGACGCCCGCGTACTGCCATGTCGGTCGCGTCGTTCTACGACATGTTCCACCTCGAGCCGGTCGGGCGAGCACCTGGTCGAGGTCTGCACGAACATCTCGTGCGGCGCTCGTCGGCGCGCAGCAGGTGGTCGAGGCGTTCGAGTCGGAGCTCGGCGTCGCGCGCCGGCGAGACGACCGAGGACGGCGAGATCACGCTGCGCACGGTCGAGTGCCTCGGCGGCTGCGGCTGGGCGACGGTCGTCGCGGTCGACAACCGCCACCGCCTGCACGTGCAGCGCCGAGGACGTGCCGGCGATCGTCGCGGAGCTGCGCGGTGGCGGCTGGGCGATGGCGCGACGCCTGAGATCGTCTTCGCCGGCACGACGGCGGCGCGCTCACCGAAGCTCGCCGAGTACGAGGCGGTCGGCGGCTTCACGGCGCTCGCGAAGGCGCGCACGATGACGCCCGACGCAGGTGATCGAGGAGCTCGAACGCCTCGAACCTGCGCGGCCGCGGCGGCGCCTTCTTCCCGACCGGCCGCAAGTGGAGCTTCGTGCCGAAGCCCGAGCAGATCGCGAAGCCGCACTACCTCGTCGTCAACGCCGACGAGTCGGAGCCGGGCACGTTCAAGGACCGCGAGATCATGCTGCGCGTCCCGCACCGGCTGCTCGAGGGCTGCCTGATCGCGGCGCACGCGATCGAGTCGAAGCACGTCTTCATCTACATCCGCGGCGAGTACCTGAGCACGAGTTCGAGGTCCTCGCGCGCCGCGCTCGAGCGAGATGCGCGACGCAGGCCTGCTCGGCGACGTCGACGATCGTCGCTCCACCGCGGCGCCGGCGCCTACATCTGCGGCGAGGAGACGGCGCTGCTCGAGTCGCTCGAGGGCAGGCGCGGCCAGCCGCGCACGAAGCCGCCGTTCCCGGCCGTCGCCGGGCCTCTACGCCTCGCCGACGGCTGATCAACAACGTCGAGTCGATCACGACCGCGACCGTCGGTGCATCGAGCTCGGCGCGCGCGGAGTACGCGAAGATCGGCGTCGCGAGCTCGACGGGCACGCGCGTCTTCTCGCTCTCGGGCAACGTCGTCAACGGCGGCAACTACGAGCTGCCGCACGGCATCGCCGCTGCGCGAGCTGATCTACGACCTCGGCGGCGGCATCCCGGGCGGCCGCAAGCTGAAGGCGGTGATCCCGGGCGGCTCGTCGACCGTCGATCCTGACCGCCGACGAGATCGACGCGTCACGCTCGACTTCGACTCGCTCGGCGGCGCCGGCACGGCGATCGGCTCGGCTGCGCGTGATCGCGATCGACGACCGCTGCTGCATGGTGCAGCTCGGCGTCCGCGTCTCGCAGTTCTACGATGCACGAGTCGTGCGGCAAGTGCACGCCGTGCCGCGTCGGCACGCACTGGCTGACGCAGATCCTCCGAGAAGATCGAGGACGGGCGCGGCGCGCAGGCGCGACCTCGACCTGCTGCGTCGACGTCGTGCGACCGGATCAACGGCAAGTGCCTCTGCCCGCTCGGCGACTCGGCGCGATCGCCGGTCGCGAGCTACGTCGACAAGTTCCGCGACGAGTTCCAGGCGCACATCGACGACGGCGGCTGCCCGTTCCACGGCGACGTCGTCGCTCGACGCACGTCCTCGCGCCGGTCGCCATGCACACGCACGCCACGCGCTGAGGTGCCGGCGTGAGCACGACCGAGCTGCGTCACGCGTCACGATCGACGACCGCGAGGTCAGGTGCCGAAGGGCACCGGGCTCGTCGAGACGGCCGCTCGCGGCCGGGATCGAGATCCCGGTCTTCTGCTACGAGCCGCGGCTCGGCCCGCCGTCGGCGCCTGCCGCATGTGCCTCGTCGAGATCGAGGGCATGCCGAAGCTGCAGGCCGGCTGCACGCTGACCGCCGCAGGACGGGATGGTCGTCAAGACGGCGCGCGACCTCGGCGAAGGCGGCCGAGGGCCAGAACGCGACGCTCGAGTTCATCCTCGTCAACCACCCGCTCGACTGCCCGGTCTGCGACAAGGGCGGCGAGTGCCCGCTGCAGGACCTGACGTTCCGCTACGGGCCCGGCAGCACGCGGATGACGCTTCCCGAAGCTGACGTTCGAGAAGCCGATCCCGATCTCGCCGACGATCGCGCTCGACCGCGAGCGCTGCATCCTCTGCTACCGCTGCACGCGCTTCTCGTCGGACGTCGCCGAGGACGGCCAGCTCGTCGCGCGCAACCGCGGCGCCGCAGTCGATGATCGCGACCTTCGAGGACGAGCCGTACCGCGCGCCGTTCTCCGGCAACGTGATCGAGCTCTGCCCGGTCGGCGCGCTCACGTCGACGCAGTACCGCTTCGAGGCGCGGCCGTGGGAGATCCAGAACGTGCCCGACCGTCTGCGGCCTCTGCCCGGTCGGCTGCAACATCGGCGCGACGACGCGCGAGGGCAAGGTCAAGCGGATCCTCTCGCGCAACCATCCCGAGGTCGACGGCGGCTGGCTCTGCGACAAGGGCCGCTTCGCCTACCCGCACCTGCACGCCGGCGACCGGATCACCGAGCCGCTCGCGCGCGTGCGCCGCGCGGGCTCGAGCCGATCTCGCTGGGACGACGCGCTCGACCGCGCCGAGGCGCTGCTGCGCGGCGCGCAGGGCCGCGATCGTCACGGCGCTCTCCGGCTCGGAGACGGTCGAGCAGGCGTACGCGCTCGCGCAGGCTGCTGCGCGGCGGGCTCGGCGCGCACTCGGCCGTGCTGCCGGAGTCGACCTCCGACGCGCTCGACGCGTTCCGGCTGCCGCTCTCGGCGATCGCGCGACGGCCGAGATCGTCGTCGTCGTCGGCGACGACGAGGTCGCCGACCGCGCGCCCGTCGTCGACCTCTGGCTCGAAGCCGCCGCGGAACGGCGCCGAGGTCGTCGCATACGGTCCGACCGGGCGACCGTCGCAGCCCGGCGGCCGGCAGCGCGCTACGAGCTCGCGAGCCGGGAACGAGCTCGGCGGCGCGCTCGGGCTCCGAGCGCGCGATCCTGATCTGGTCGCGGCCGGCGGCGGCGGCGGCGCGCGGCTCGCCGAGGCCGCGCACGCGCTCGGCTTCGACGGCAAGCCCGGCTGCGGCGCGTTCCACCTGCCGGCGACGCCGAACGGCGCGGCGTCGCCGACGCCTGGGCGCGCGGCCGCCGACGAGCGACGAGGCGAATCCGGAGCCGATCGGCCTGCTCGATCGTCTCCGGCGACGAGGCCGCGGCCGACCCGGCGTGCGCGCGCTCGCCGAGCAGCGCCGAGCGCGTGATCGCGATCACGATGTTCCACGGGCTCGCCGTCGGCTGGGCCGACCTCGTCCTGCCCGGCGACGAGCTACCTCGAGCGCGACGGCACGCTACGTCAACCTCGAAGGCCGCCTGCAGCGCCTGCGCCGCGCCGTGATCCCGCCCGTGCCCGGACGAGCTCGCCTGGATCGCGAAGCTCGCCGAGCGCTTCGACGTCGAGCTCTCGCCGCACGCCGTCGGTCGTCTTCGACGAGCTCTCCGGCGCTGTCTACGGCGGCGTCGCCGTTCGGCGACGTCGGCGAGCGCGCCGCGCTGCCCGCGCGACGCCGTACGAGGCGCCGACGCCGGCGCCGAGCCGCGCCCGCCGCCTGACGCGGCCGCCGCCGGCGAGCACTTCCTCGGCGAGCTGCAGGCTGCGTCCGCTACCGGCCGCTCTTCTCCGGGCCGCCGGTCGAGCGCGTCGCCGAGCTCGCAGTTCCAGCGGCCTGGCGGCCGAGATCGAGCTCGCGGCCGACGACGCGCGAGCGCCGCGCGATCGCGACCGGCGACACCGTCAACGTCCGCTCGAACGGCACCTCGGTCGAGCTGCGCGCGCGCGTCAACCGCGACGCTCGTCGCCGGGCGTCGCGCGCGTCGCCGACGAGCACGCCGCCGACCTCCACCGCTGGTCGAGGTCGTGAAGTCGTGACGCGCTGCCTCGTGAGCGACGAGCCGTGGTGGATCTGCGCTGATCAAGGCGGTGATCATCATCAACCTCGTCCTGGTCGCGTTCGCGTACCTGACGCTGGCCGAGCGCAAGGTGATGGGCCGCATGCAGCTCCGCTACGGCCCGAACCGCGCCGGCCCGTTCGGCCTGCTGCAGCCGATCGCCGACCTCGATCAAGCTCGATCCGCAAGGAGAGCTTCTTCCCGGCTCGCGCGATCGACGCTGCTCTACATCATCGCGCCGTTCGCTCGCCGCGTTCACGGCGCTGCTCGACGTTCGCCGTCATCCCGTTCGGGCCGGGCTGGACGATCGCCGGCGTACCAGGTCAACGGCGACGATCGCCGACGTCCCGATCGCGCTGATCCTCGATCTTCGCGATCGGCTCGATCGGCATCTACGGCTTCATCGTCGGCGGCTGGGCGTCCGACTCGAAGTACGCGCTGCTCGGCTCGATGCGCACCTGCGCGCAGCTCGTCTCGCTACGAGGTCTCGCTCGCGCTCAGCGTGCTCGGCGTCGTGATGATGGCGCAGCTCGCTCTCGCTCGTCGACATCGTCGCCAAGCAGCAGCGACGACTGCTGGTACGTCGTGCCGCAGTTCGTCGGCTTCGTCGTCTTCCTGCTCGCCGGCATCGGCCGAGACGCGCGCGGGCGCCGTTCGACCTGCCCGAGGCCGAGCAGGAGCTCGTCGCCGGCTACCACACCGAGTACGGCGGCATGCGCTTCGGCCTCTTCACGATGGCCGAGTACATCAACCTGATCACGCTCTCGGCGCTCTGCGTGACGCTCTTCCTCGGCGGCTGGCACTGTCCCTGGTGCTCGACGCCTCGGGCCGCTCTGGTTCCTGCTCAAGCTGTTCTTCCTGCATCTTCGTCTTCATCTGGATGCGCGACGACGCTGCCGCGCCTCCGCTACGACCAGCTGATGCGCTTCGGCTGGAAGGTGCTGCTGCCGGTGGCGACGATCAACGCGGTCGTCACCGCGATCCTCGTGGTGTGCGATCTGATGGCCGCAGCCGCTCGGACACGCTCAAGGGCTTCGGCGTCACGCTTCCGGCAGATCTTCAAGAAGCCGATCACGCAGCAGTACCCGGAGTACAAGCGGCCGGTCTACCCGCGCTTCCGCGGCCGGCACCGGCTGCACCGGCACGAGAACGGGCTCGAGAAGTGCGTCGGCTGCTCGCTCTGCGCCGCCGCCTGCCCGGCCGACTGCATCCGCGTCGTCGCGGCCGAGAACACGCGCCGACAACCGCGTCTCGGCCGGCGAGCGCTACGCGCGCATCTACGAGATCAACATGAGCCGCTGCATCTTCTGCGGCTACTGCGAGCTCGCGTGCCCGTTCGACGCGATCACGCTCGGCAACGAGTTCGAGATCTCCGAGTACTCGCGCGACGACCTGATCTACACGAAGGACATGCTGCTCGCCGAGCCGATCAAGCAGGTGCCGGTCGCCGACCGCGACCTCTACGACACGCCGATCCCCGCCTACAAGACGCTCGTGATCGTAGATGGGCAACTTCCTCGTCTGGGTGATCTGGATCCTGGCGCGCTGCGCGCTGCCTCGCGCCCGGCATCGCCGTGATCATCGTTCACGAACCCGTTCTACTCGGCGCTCGCGCTGATCGGGAACCTCGGCTCGCTCGCCGTCCTCTACCTGCTCGCCTCGGCCGAGTTCGTCGCCGCCGCGCAGGTGCTCGTCTACGCCGGCGCGGTGATGGTGATGTTCCTGTTCGTGATCGCCTACCTCGGCGACCGCGCCGACGCGCCCGTGGGCCGGCGGGCCGTCGTGGCTGCCGTCGGCGCGCTGCGTCGCGGCCGCGCGCGCTCCTGGTCGAGGTCGTCGTCGCGATCGGGCTCGCGACGGCGACGGCGGCTCTCCGACGAGCGCCGAGATCGCAGCGCTCGTTCGGCAGCCCGGCGGAGATCGGCCGGCTCTTCCTCACCGACCACCTGCTCGCGTTCGAGATCACGTCGATCGTGCTGCTCGTCGCCGCGGTCGGCGGCGTCGTGCTCGGCGACGCGCTCACGTGCCGAGGACGAGGAGGACGCGGCTGCATGCACGGGCCCGACATCGCCTGGTACCTCGTCGTCGCGGCGATCCTGTTCGCGATCGGCACGCGCGGGCGTGCTGCTCCGCCGCAGCCCGCTGATCGTGCTGCTCTCGCTCGAGATCATGCTCAACGGCGCGCAACCTCGCCCTGATCGCGTTCTCGCGCCTGCTACGGCGACCATCGACGGGCAGGTCTTCGCGCTCGCGGTGATGGCCGTCGCCGCCGTCCGAGGTCGTCGTCGGCCTCGGCCTGATCGTCGCGATCGCGCGCGCAGCAGCTCGACGCTCGACGTCGACACGCTGACGGATGCTGCGCGGATGATCGCGTCGCGCGCCTGGATCTGCCTGCTCGCGCCGCTCGCCGCGCGCTCGCTGATCACGCTCGCGCGGCACGCGCGATCTCGCGCCGCCGGCGCGGCTGGATCTCGACCGCTCTCCGTCGTTCGTCGGCTTCGCGCGGCGCCGTCGTCGCGTTCGTCGGCCGTGCTCGGCGAGCGACCCGGAGGACCGCGGACGCACTCTCGACCGCCTGGACGTGGCTCGCGGCCGGGCAGCTTCGACGTCGGCGCTCGCGCATCCTCGTCGACCCGCTCTCGCTGACGATGATGCTGATCGTCACCGGCGTCGGCGGCCTGATCGTCCTCTACTCGATCGGCTACATGGACGGCGACGACGAGGAGCGCCGCTACTTCGCCTACATGGCGCTCTTCGTCTTCTCGATGCTGATGCTCGTCGAGGGCGGCAACCTGCTGCTGCTGCTCGTCGGCTGGGGCCTCGTCGGCCTCGCCTCCTACCTGCTGATCGGCTTCTACCACGACCGGCCCGAGGCGGTCGCGGCGGCGAAGAAGGCGTTCGTCATGAACGCGATCGGCGACGCGACGATGGCGCTCGCGCTCTTCCTCCTGATCGCGCAGATCGGGCACGCTCGACTTCGCGAGCGTCGTTCGCGCGGCCGCGACCGGCTCGCTCGACGACGCGCCGTCAACCTCGTCGCGCTCGGGCTGCTCGGCGGCGCGGTCGCGAAGTCGGCCCAGATCCCGCTCCACACCTGGCTTCCGGACGCGATGGAGGGCCCGACGCCGGTCTCGCGCGCTCATCCACGCGGCGACGATGGTCACCGCCGGCGTCTACCTGATCGTCCGCACGCACCCGATCTTCGAGGCGGCGCCTCGACGTCCAGCACCTCGCCGCCGGCCTCGGCGCGATCACGCTGCTCGTCGCCGGGCTGATCGCGCTCGTGCAGACGGACATCAAGCGCGTGATCGCCTACTCGACGATGTCGCAGATCGGCTACATGTTCCTCGGCGCCGGGCATCGGCGCGTACGGCGTACGCGATGTTCCACCTGATGACGCACGCCTTCTTCAAGGCGCTGCTCTTCCTCGCCGCCGGGCGTCGTCATCCACCGCCTCGCCGGCGAGCAGGACATCCGCAAGATGGGCGGCCTCGCGCAGGCGATGCCGTACACGTACGTCGCGTTCCTGATCGGCGCGCTCGCGCTCGTCGGGATCCCGCCGCTCTCGGGCTTCTGCTCGAAGGACGCGATCCTCGCCTCGGCGCTCGCCGACGGCGGCGCGCTACGGCTGGCTGCTCTTCGTCGCCGGCCTCGTCGGCGCGCTCCTGACCGGGCATCTACACGCTTCCGGCTCTACTTCCTCGTCTTCCACGGCGAGCCGTCGCCGCTCGTGCGCGAGCGAGCACGCACGCACGGGCCGACGCACGGCCACGGCGAGGGCCCGCTGCTCGATGACTGATCCCGGTCGGCGTGCTCGCCGTGCTCGCCGCGATCGGCGGCTTGGTCGAGGTCGCCGGCGTCTGGCACGCCGTTCGGCGACTGGCTCGACCGCGCGTCGCCGAGCACTCGCTCGTCGAGCCGACGACGACGCAGGACTACGTCGACGAGCGCGATCGCCGTCGGCGCTCGGCGTCGTCGGCATCGGCGTCGCCTGGCTGCGTCTACGGCGCGGCCGCGAGCGTGCCGTCCGCGGAGCCCGGCCTCCGGACGACGCTCGAGCACAAGTTCTGCTTCGACGAGCTCTACGACGCGCTCTTCTACCGGCCGGCGCAGGCTCGCTCGCGACCGGCTCCGCGACGACGTCGAGGAGCCGTCGATCAGGGCTCGCTCGGCGAGATCGGCGCCGGCGCGCCGCGACGTCGCGGGCGCGGTCGGCGCGCCTGCAGACCGGCCTCCTGCGCATCGTACGCCCTCGCGATCGCCGCCGCCGTCGCCGTCCTCGTCGTCGTCTTCGTGGCGCGTGCGCTGATGACTGACCGACGCCTGCTCATCGTCCTGCCGCTCGTCGGCCGCGCTCGTCGTCTGGCTGCTGCCGCTGCCGGCGCGACTGCGACGGCGCGCTCGCGCTGCTCGTCGCGCTCGCCGAGGTCGGCCTCTGGGTCGTCGCGCTCGGCGGCTTCGACTTCGACTCGCCGGCGCTGCAGGACTCGGCGCAGCACGAGCTGGTTCGGCGACCTCGGCGTCTCGCTACCACGTCGGCTTCTACGGCTTCTCGCTCTGGCTCGCCGGGCTGACGGTCGTCGTCGGCGCGGCCGCGATCGGCTACGGCGCCTGGGCCGGCCGCGAGCGCGCGCGCGCCTACTACGGCCTGCATGCTCTTCCTCGATCGGGCGTCGATCGTCGGCGTCTTCGCCGCCCAGGACCTGCTCCTCTTCTACGTCTTCTTCGAGGCGATGCTGATCCCGATCTACGTCCTCGTCGGCGTCTGGGGCGGGCCGGGCCGGATCGCGCGCGACGGTCGACGTTCGTCATCTACACGATGGCCGGCTCGCTGCTGATGCTCGCGTCGATCGTCGTCTTCGGGCTCTCGCAGGGCACGTTCAACCTCGTCGACTCCGGCACGAGCGGCGAACGACTGGGTCTTCCTCGGCTTCCTGGTCGCGTTCGCGGTGAAGGCGCCGCTCTTCCCGTTCCACGGCTGGCTCCGCGACGCCTACACGCGAGGCGCCGCCCGAGGTCGCCGGCGATGCTCTCCGGCGTCGTCTCGAAGGCCGCCGTCTACGGCCTGCATCTGGATCGTGCTCGCCACAGTTCCCGGAGCCGGTCGACGACTTCCGCACGGTCGATCCTCGTGCTCGCCGCGATCGGGCTCGTCTACGGCTCGCTGCTCGCGTTCCGCGCAGCCGGACATCCGCGGCGTCGTCGCGTACTCGTCGATGGCGCAGATGAGCCTGATCGTGCTCGGCATCTTCGCCGCCGAACGACCTCGGCGTCGACGGCGCGGTGCTCCAGTCGGTCAGCCACGGGCTCGTCTCGGCGGCGCTGTTCCTGCTCGCCGGCGATGATCGAGCCGCGCACCGGCACCGAGCGCGCTTCGCCGAGCTCGGCGGGATGGCGCGCGGGCGACCGGCGCTCGCGACGCTGCTGATGACGATCGGGCATGCATCGCGCTCGCGCGTGCCCGGCTCGGTCGAACGTTCGCGGGCGAGTTCCTGATCCTCGCCGGCGTCTTCAGCAGCGGCTGGGGCTGCGGCCGTCGTCGGCGCGGCCGCGATCGTGCTCGCGGCGATGTACATGCTGCGGCTGATCTCGGCCGTGCTGCCACCGCGAGCGTGGCGCCCGCCGTGCGCGACGACGTCGCTCGACCTCCGCGCCGGCGAGCTCGACGCTCGTCGTCCCGCTCGTCGCGATCCTGCTCGCGCTCTCGGCCTGGCCGGCCGCGATCAGCGAGCACACCTTTCCCCGGCAGGCGCGCCGTCGATCGTCGGTCGCCGAGGCGTCCGCCGATGATCGTCGCGGCTGCCATTCCGACACCCAACGTCGACTGGCTCGCGCTCTCGCCGCTCGCTCGCGCTGCTGCGCCGCATCCGCGATCTGCCTGCTCGGCGCCGTCCTCGTCCCACGGCGGGCAGGGCCGCGTGTCCGGCCTTCGATCGCCGGCGCCGGCTTCCTCGCGTCGGGGGATCCTCCGCCGCGGTCGTCTTCGACCGCTCGCCGGCGCAGCAAGGCATTGCTGATCGCGGATGACTCTGATGAGCCGCTGACATCGCCTCAGCAATACGTGTAACTGAACGAAGCATAC
>ERZ1370068.4105-contig-3197_pt1 | contig 18204 bp, 28 predicted proteins | sample MGYA00561227_ERZ1370068 | MGnify/ENA primary metagenome ERZ1370068 (study PRJEB38410, sample SAMEA6850437) | metagenome | study: Metagenomic assessment of the ecological functions of the soil: analysis of the soil microbiota associated with the...
GACTGCACAGCGCGTGTGGCGGTCCAGGAATACGGCGCGTCAAATCCGCAGCTGCTCGAGGCCCTCTCGCGAGCGCCACGCCGACGTGGCTTAGCGTGCCGGTCTACCGATGGGCGCTGCCGGAGAATCATCGAGCCGCTGCGACGCGGCCGCGCAGAGCGGTTGCCGGACGGCTCGATCGACGTGGCGATCTTCACGACCGCGACCCAGGTCGTGCATCTCTGCGAGATCGCGCGGCAGCTCAACATCTCGATGCGGCGGTGCGCGCAGGGCCTGGCATCGATGGCGATTGCATCGATCGGACCGACGACGTCCGATGAACTGCGCGAACAGGGGATCGCCGATCGACATCGAGGCCAGCCATCCAAAGATGGGTTTCCTCGTCAGGGAAGCTGCCGAGCGTGTCGCCGATGTCCTGCGGACAAAACGCGGCGGCGCGGCGTTAGGATGAAGGCATGGCTGAAGCACTACGGACGAAGACGGAACTTGGCGATCTGCTGAACGATGCGGCGCTCTTCAGGCAGGCCGCGTACATCGGCGGCGAATGGGTGAGCGGCGGCGCCAACGCTGGCCGTGCGCAATCCCGCCAACGGCGAGATCGTCGGATCCACATTCCGGACCTTGGCGCCGAGCCGACGCGCCGCGCGATTGCCGCCGCGCACGCAGCGTTTCCGCAGTGGCGCGCGCTGCCGCCGAGGCAAGCGCAGCCGGCTCCTGGAGGCGTGGTTCGACGCGATCAACGAGCACACCGAGGACCTCGCGAAGATTCTGACGCATCGAGCAGGGCAAGCCGCTCGCCGAATCGCGCGGCGAGATCACGCTACGGCGCCGGCTTCGTCAAGTGGTTCGCCGAGGAAGGCAAGCGCGTCTACGGCGAGACGATTCCCGCGCCCACGCCCGATCGCCGCATCATCGTCCTCAAGGAACCGATTGGCGTCTGCGCCGCAATCACGCCGTGGAATTTTCCGAACGCGATGATTACGCGCAAGGTCGCGCCGGCGCTCGCCGCCGGCTGCACCATCGTGCTCAAACCGTCGGAGCTGACGCCGTTTTCGGCGCTCGCGCTCGCCGTACTCGCCGAGCGCGTCGGCTTCCCGCGGGCGTGATCAACATCGTCACCGGCCAGCCCGGACCGATCGGCGAGGCGCTGACGTCGAGCGACCTCGTCCGCAAGCTGTCCTTCACCGGATCGACGCGCGTCGGCCGCTACCTGATGGAGAAATCCGCCGGCACGCTGAAGCGTCTCAGCCTCGAGCTCGGCGGCAATGCGCCGTTCATCGTGTTTGACGATGCAGATATCGACAGGGCGATGAAGGGCGTGATGGCGAGCAAGTTCCGCAACGCGGGCAGACGTGCGTGTCTGCGAATCGAATCCTCGTGCAGGACGCGATCTATGACGAGTTCGCGGCGCGGCTGACGAAGAAGGTGTCGGCTCTCGTCGTGGGAGAGGGACTCGACGAGAAGGTGACCGTCGGCCCGCTGATCAATGATGCGGCGACCGAGAAAGTCCTCGGCCATGTCGAGGACGCGCGCGCGCATGGCGCGGTGGCGACGGTCGGCGGCGGCGCGCACGCGCGCGGCGGCCACTTCGTCGCGCCGACGGTGCTCACGGGTATGACGCCCGCGATGCGTGTGGCTCCGAGGAGACCTTCGGCCCCGTCGCGCCGCTCTTCCGGTTCAAGACGGAAGACGAGGCGCTCGAGCTCGCCAACAGCACCGCGTACGGCCTGGCCGCCTATTACTACACCGAGAACATCCGGCGCTCGTGGCGTGTGGCGGAGCGGCTCGAATTCGGCATGGTTGGCCTCAATACCGGAAGCATCTCCGTCGAGATGGCGCCCTTCGGCGGCGTGAAGCAGTCAGGCTTCGGCAGGGAAGGGTCGCACTCACGGCATCGACGAGTTCCTGCAGGTGAAGGCGTTTCACCTTGGGGACATCGTGTAATGCCCACGTCAGACGAACTCCTCGAGCTCGCGCGAGCAGTGCGCGAAGAAGCTCGATCTCGATGGCAAGCTGCGGCACGTGCCCTCATTCTCCGATGCCGAAGAGCAGTGCGAGGACGAGCATGTGAGGCGCTGTTGCAGGCGATTCACGAGGACGAGCTGTTTGCTCCAGTCGACATCCAGCTCCAGGAATCACTCGTCGAGCAAATCGCGGCGGCGCTCCCCGAAGAGAAACGCACGATGATCATCGAGCTCGCCGACAACCACGCGCGGCACATCTGGCTGCAGCAGGAAGGCGCGTATCACCTGGGACTTGCGGTCGGACGTCGTCTCAGATCAGGTCCGCCTGAAGGCGACCCCACCGGTTCAGGCGTCCTTCGAAATCATCGGTGAGTCCGGCTTCAGCCGGACCGCCTGCACTCCGCCGAGCGAGAAGCGCGTGATGTGCTCGGCCATCTCGTCGACCTCCGGTGGCGAGGTCAAGTCCCGGCGCGAACTTCGGCGAAGGCGGAAATCCACATCAGCATCTGAAACTGCGCCTCGCAGGCTCAATGCGCACCGGACGGCGCGCGGGTCGTCGGACGGACATCCGAGAAGCTCTCCGATGATTCCGCAGAGATACGCCATCCGCGGCTTCATGACCTGCTCCGCGACGACGCCAAGGGCGTCGGTCGGGTCCGCCAGCTCGCGCGTCATCAGCTGGTGAATCCACGTGACGTTGATGTCGCGGCTTGCGATCCGTCGCAGGAACGTGCCGACATACGCGCGGAGCCGCTCCTCGGGCGAAAGGTCCTTGCCGGCAGCGATGCCGTCGTTGGTCACCGAGAGCATCATGTCGATCGCCATCTGAACGACGGCGCGATACAGACCGTCCTTGCCGCCGAAGTGATAGTTCACCGCCGCGACGTTGGCCCGCGCCTTCTTGCAGATATCCCGCACGGTCACTTTCGCGAAGCCGCGCTCCGCAAAGAGACGCGCCGCCGCGTTCAGCACGCGAGCGCGGGTTTCCTGATCCTGCTCGCCCATGTGGTCACAGCGTCCGCTTGAACAGCATCGTGGCCGCGGTCATCGCCACCGCGGAGAACGCGAGGAGGTAGAGGATGTCGCCGGTGATCGCCTCGAAGCCCGGTGTTCTTCAGGAGCAGGCTCTTGAACGCGTGCACCGCGTAGGTGAAGGGATCGACCGTCGCGATCGCCTGCATCCAGGCGGGAAATCCCTGCCGCGGGTAGACGGCGCCGCTCGGGAAATAGAGCACGGTGTTCAGCACGCCGAAGATCGCGCGCGGCAGCAGCGGATCGTTGACGCGCACCATGATGCAGAAACATCATGCTGATGAGCGCGAACGGCGGTCACCACGATCACGACGAAGAGGCGCATGATGCGCAACGGATCGAACGGGTTCGGCACGCCCGGCGATGATCGATCCGATCAGCATGATCGCCAACCCGGCCAGCACCGCCTTGATCGTGCCCGACATGTTGAAGCCCGCGATCAGCTCCAGCTTCGTGATCGGCGTGACGAGGTAGCCTTCGTGCAGGCCGCGCGCCTTGTCGTCGATGAAGATGATGCCGCCGCCGACCATCACCATCATGAAGATCGACATCACAATCGAGCCGGGCAGCAGGTACTGGATGTACGGCACGTAGGGATACACCTCGACGACGTCCAGCGCCGCCTTGCCGGGGATGCGCGCTCGACCGTGGGCGGATCGCCGTAGGCAATGAGCATCGAGTTGAGGCTGCCGGCCATCGCCGACGACGACGACCGTGTCGGTGTTGTCCTCGATCAGCGCCACCTTCGGCTGGTTCTTCGAAGGACGCGCCGCGAGAACTCCGGCGGGATCGTGAGGACGCCGTTGACGCCGCCCGTTGCGCAGGTCGGTCACCGCCTGTCCCTGGTCCGCGTAGTCGATTAGAGTCGACCGTGCGCGCGCCCGCCGACACCGCCTGCGCCAGCTCGCGAATCTTCGACCGCGGGCAGGCCGTGGTCCTGATCGACGATCGCGAGCTTGAGATGCTTGACGCTGGCCGCCGAACGCGTAGCCGAGGATCACGAGCTGGCAGAGCGGAAACACCATCGAGACGACGATCATGCATCGGGCTGCGGCGGAACCGGCGCAGCTCGCGTTCGACGATCGCCCACATGCGTGACATGGCTAGGCTCTCCTGAGCATGAACGGTGAATCCTTCGCCGACGCTTCCTGCAGCTCGTCGCGCAGCGCGCGTCCCGTGTAGTGCACGAACACGTCGTCGAGCGTCGTGCTCTGGACCGCGAGGGAATGCACGGTGACGCTTGCCGCGGCGGCCGCCTCCATGAGCGCGAGCGTCGTGGCGGGGCCGTTGCCCGACGACGAGGCGGAATACGTTCTCGTGAGCGGTCACACCTTCGACGAACGGCAGCGCCTTGAGCCGCGCCTCCCAGTCCGGCGGCATGCCGGAGAAGCTCGCTTCGAGCACGTTCTTCCGGGGATCGACGCCTTCAGCGTGAGCGGCGAGTCGAGCGCGACGAGCTTGCCGTGATCGACGATGGCAATGCGATCGCAGAGCTTGTCGGCTTCGTCCATGTAGTGCGTGGTGATGAGAATGGTCAGGTCGCGCTGCGACTTGATGCTGCTGCAGCATCTCCCACACCGCCGTGCGCGAGACCGGATCGAGGCCCGTCGTCGGCTCGTCGAGGAAGAACACGCGCGGCTCGTGCACGAGGCCGCGCGCGATCTCCACGCGCCGGCGCATGCCGCCCGAGAGATACTTGACCTGCTTGTCCTTCCACTGCAGGAGCTCGACCGACTCGAGCAGCTCGGGAATCAGCTTCGCTGCGCTTCTCCGCGGCACGCCGTACAGCTTCGCGTAGATCAGCAGGTTCTCCTCGACGCTCAGCTCGAGGTCGCTCGTCATCGCCTGCGGGATGACGCCGATGGCGCGCCGCACGTCGTCCGCCTGCTTCGATGACGTCGAAGCCGCCGACGAGCGCGGTGCCGGCGGTCGGCGGCAGCAGCGTCACCAGCATCCTGATCAGCGTGGATTTGCCGGCGCCGTTGGGTCCGAGCAGGCCGAAGATCTCGCCTTCCTCGACGGCGAAGCTGACGCCGTCGACGGCGGTGAAGTCGCCGAACTTCTTGACGATGCTCGGACGTCGATGGCGTTGCTCATGAGCACTGGCAAGGTCCACGTAGGCCGTCATGCCCGACGGCGAGGCGGCGATCGCGGTTGTCGACGCGCAGGCGGATCTCGAACGTCTTGATGTCGCGCTTGGTGCGGCTGACGTCGCGCTGGGTCGCGAAGGACGGCTTCGACGCCGCGATAGAACACCGTGCCCTCTCGCACGTCGCCCGATGGCAGCCGGACGCTGCAGCTTGTCGCCGACGCGGACGCGATCGATGTAGCGTCTCCTCGACGTTCGCGCGCACCCACAGGTCGTCGGGATTGATCAGCGTGACGACCGGCTGGCCCGGCGTGACGACCTCGCCAAGGCGCGCGGCGATGACGTCGACGATGCCGTCGAGCGGCGCGTGAAGCTCGCTGTAGGCGAGGCGGACGCCGGCTTTCGCGCGCTGCGCGGCGGCGGCGGCCTGCTGCTTCTGATTGGTCTGCGAGCTGGCTGCGGCGGATCGAAACCTGGTCGGCGTTGGATCGCGCGAGCTCGACGGCCGCGCGCTGCGCATCGATCTGCTTGGCGAGCGAGTCGATCTTCGACTGCGCCACCTGCAGCGTGGTCCGCGCCTGGTCGAGCTCCTGTTGCGAGACGACACCCTGCTTCGACATCTGCTCGGCGCGATTGAAGGTGACCTGCGCGTTTTCGAGCTCCGCCTGCGCGGCCATCTGCTGCGCCTCGCGCCGCGGCGAGGTTCGCTTCGGCCTGTCGAATCTGATCGCCGACCTGCCGTTCCTGGTAGCGCAGGGCCGCGGCGCTCTCCGCCACCTGCGAGGTTGCGCCTTCGGCGCCCGCCGTGTAAAACGCCTGCTCCTGCTGCAGCTCACCCGGATCGAGGACCGCCAGCAGCTGGTCCTGTCTTCGATCTGATCGCCTTCCTTGACCAGCAGCTGATCGATCCGTCCGGCGATTTGCGGGCTGACGACGACGTCGTTGGTGGTGACGATGCCGGTGAGCACGAGCGGCACGGGGCGCGAGCTGCGCACCAGTAGTAGCCGCCGCCGGCGACGAGAATCAGGAGAATCAGCGGGCGAATGATGCGCTTCATGTCGAGTGAAACAACTGTATTAAACAAGCGTTTGACTAGTCAAGGGCGTAACATACGCGCGCCATGCGGAGATTGCTATTCGCCGTCGCCATCCTTGCGGGTCTGATCGCGTACTCGTCGGCGATTCGCGCCGCCGACAACGCCGATGCGGCATTCCTGGCGTTTTGGAATGCGCCGACCGCGGCCGCGCGCGGAGAAGACCATCCACGGCATCATCGACGGCGGCGTCAGCTTCGACGCCGCGCTGATCAAGCTGAAGACAGGGCGTGCCTACGCGAAGGAGAAGACAGGGCTGATCCGTCACCCGACTTCCGTCGGCGGCGAGTCGTTCGAAACCTTGATCGAGATTCCTGCCGAGTACGACCCGGCAAAGAAGTGGCCGGCTGCGTGTCCAGCTGCATGGCGGCGTCGGACGTCGCGCCGCAGCCAGGTCGTATGCCGCAGTCGACGCGCATCCACGGGCGAGACCGCAGATCTACATCGAGCCGCAGGCGTCCGGACGAAACGCCTGGTGGCACACGAGCCAGGTCGACAACATCCTCGGCCTGCTCGACATGGTGAAGCGCAAGTACACGTCGACGAGACGCAGACGTATCTGACAGGCATTTCAGACGGCGGCACCGGCACATATTTCTTCGCGCTGCGCGGAGCCGGACCCGTGGTCGGCATGCCTGACGCTCAACGGCCAGCCGCTCGTGCTCGCCAACCGCGATGCGCGCATCGACGGCAACCTCTATCTCGGCAACCTCGCCAACTGCCCGCTCTACATCGAGAACGGCGATCACGATCCGCTGTATCCGGCGGAAACTGTCACGCCGATCGTCGATGCGATGCACGCCGCGGGCATCTCGCCGGTCTACCACATCATGCGGAACGACAAGCACGACACGCACTGGTGGCCGGAGGAGCGCGCCTTCTACGAGATGTTCGTGCACTCCGCATCCGCGCGTCGCGCATCCGGAGAAGCTCTCGTGGGAAACCGATCGGACGGATCGATTCAACCGCGTGCGCTGGCTCGTCATCGACAAGCTTGGCGCGCGGAAATCCGGACTGCCGCGCTCGAGGATGTGAACGTCTTCAGCTATCGAGGGCCAGAAGATGAACGTCTTTCCGCGGCGGCGCCAGGTGCCGAGCGGCCGCGTGGACATCGAGCGGCATGGCAACGCGTTCGAGGCGAAGACGCGCGGCGTCGGCGAGTTCACGCTGCTGCTGTCGCCCGACGTCATCGACTTTGCAAAGCCGGTGCAGGTGATCGTGAACGGCGCGCCGGTCTTCAGTGGCCTCGTGAAGAAGGATCTGCCAACGCTACTGAAATGGGCCGCCCGCGACAACGATCGGACAGCTTGTATGGCGCCGAGCTCCACCTCCTCGTCCCCTGAAGCCGGCGTCGTCATCCGTCGCGCGAACGGGAAAGACCTCCCGGCGCTCGGCGTGCTTGGCGCATCGCTGCTGCGCGAGCACCACGCGTTCGATCCGCAACGCTTCATGGCACCGCGCGGCGATCCTGAATCGGGCTACGGCTGGTTTCTCGTGCACCCAGCTCGAGGAAGAAGACGTGGCGGTGTTTGTCGCCGAGCGAGACGGCACCGTGGTCGGGTACGTCTATGCGGGAATAGAGCCGCAATCATGGAAGGAACTGCGTGACGCCGCGGGTTTCATCCACGACGTCGTCGTGGCGCCCGAAGCCCAGCGGCACGGCGTTGCGAGCGCGCTGCATCGAGGCGGCATGCGACTGGTTTCGTTCAGTCGGCGCACCGCGCGTGGTGCTATGGACCGCCGAAAAAAATGAAGGTGGCGCAGCGGCTCTTCGCGCGTCTCGGGTTCCGCCGGACGATGATCGAGATGACCAAAGAGCCTCGAGGGCTCTCAAGATGCGTAACTGGAACGCTTCTGGCAAGCATCGCGGCGTGCGGCGTTCCGTGGCGGCCGTCGTTGTCACCTGCGGGCTTGCAGTCGTCGCGTCCATCGAGGGCGCGCAGCGCGGAATTTCCTTCAAACCGGTCAAGCATTCGCAAATTGACGTCAGATTCGCCCCAGGCTGCAGCCGAGGAAGGGTATGACGGCGGCTTTCGCTTCTGCCGCATCCGCTTCAACACATCGCCCGACGGTGATGGGGCGGGATGGTATGTCGACTACCCGCGCGCCGGACGAGAACCTGTCGCTGCGTCTCTCGCAGCTGACGAGAATTCCGGTCACGACCGTCGGTGAGGGTGAACCTGTGCGGCTCGTGCTGCAGCTCACCGAGACCGATCTCTTCCAGTGTCCGTTCGTGATGATGACCGAGCCCGGCGGAGCGGATCTGAGCGCAGAAGGAGGCGAAGCAGCTGCGGACGCTACCTGCGCAAGGGCGGCTTCCTGTGGGCCGACGACTTCTGGGGCAGCCGCGCGTGGGAGTGGTGGTCGATGCAGATCGCGAAGGCGCTGCCGCCGGGCGAATTTCCGATCGTCGAGGTGCCGATCGATCATCCGATGTTCCACACGATGTTCGACATCAAGCGCAGATCCCGCAGATCCCGAACATCGGGCTGTGGGAGTCGTCGCACATCACGTCGGAGCGCGGCGCCGACAGCGCCGCAGGCGCACGCCCGCGCGATCTTCGACAAGAAGGGCCGCCTGATGGTGTTCATGACGTTCAACACCGACTTCGGCGACGCCTTCGAGCGCGGAGACCGAAAGCCCCGATTACTTCCAGCGCTTCTCGGTCCCCGCGTATGAGATTGGCTCCGGACCGTTCTTGTCTACGCGCTGACCCATTAATCCAGAAATAACGATACCGAACGCAGGGGCCGACTTCTAGGTCGGCCCGCGTGGGATAATCAGGATCCCAAGTCCGAGGAGTCGGGGCGTGGCTCAGCCTGGTAGAGCGCTCGCTTTGGGAGCGAGATGTCGCTGGTTCGAATCCAGTCGCCCCGACCAATTCCTTCCTTCGGTTCCGTCCTGGCATGCCTCAACCGGCTGTATCTGACAATCGCGAGCTGAAGCGGGTTCCGAACTCACGATGGATGGGCTGACAGCGTTCCTTGCATACGAACGGACGCCCGACACGCTGAGACTCATTCACACGGAAGTTCCGGAAGGTCTCCGCGGCCGGCATGTCGGCGAAGGCATTAGTGGAAGCCGCGCTCCACGCCGGCCGTTCCGAGGGCTTGCGCATCGTTGCGATATGCCCGTTCGTGAGGGCGTCATATGCGGAGGCATCCGCCGTCGGCGTGAATTCAACGATGCGAATATTCTGGGAAGCTATTTCTTCTTGTTTCAATCGTCCAGTGGGCGCTCGAAGGCGAGCTCGGCCTGGAGACTCTCGCGATCCCGCGAGATCGTCGCGACCGCCAGCCGGCGATCGCCGCGCGCGTAGGTGATCGAACAGTCGCGAGATTCGAGTGTGCCGTCGATCTGCACCGAGTCCCACTGCTCGGCGTGGCCGACGTAGTTGATCGTGACGTCGTAGTGCTGGCTCCAGAAAAACGGGACGGCGTCGAAGCGTTCGCGATGCCCCAGCATGTTGCGGGCGGCGACCTGGCCCTGGCGCTCCGCGACGACCCAGTGTTCGACGCGGATCCGCTCGCCGGAGCGCCGATCGGGCCAGCGCGCGACGTCTCCCGCCGCGAAAATTCCGGGCACGCTCGTTTCGAGATATTCGTTCACGGCGATGCCACGGTCCAACGCCAGGCCTGCCTGCTCGGCAACGGCTGTCGCCGGCCGAACGCCGATGCCGACCACCACGAAGTCCGCATCGAGCGTCGTGCCGTCGCTGAGCGTCACGGTTCGACCGTCGACGCGCGTCACCGTCCGGCCAAGGTGAAAGACGACGCCCTGCGCTTCGTGCAGAGTCTGGATGAAGCGTCCGACTTCCGGGCCCATGACGCGCTCGAGCGGCACGCTGTTCCGGCGCGACAACGTCGACATCGATCCCGCGGGCTCGCAGCGACGCCGCCACTTCGAGCCCGATGAAGCTGCGCCCGACAACGACGACGCGTGTGGCGCCGCTCGCCTTCTTCGACGAGCGCGCGGCCATCCGCGAACGAGCGCAGATACTGCACCTGCGGCCGTCGGCGCCCGGAATCGGCAGACGCACCGGATCGGCGCCGGTGGCAATCAGGAGCGCACCGAACGCGCGCCGTGAGCCGTCTTCGAGCTGCACATGCCGCGCGCCGACATCGATCGACGACACACGCGATCCGAGGCAACAGCTCGATCCGCCGTTCGCGTAGAACTCCGGCGGCCGCAGCGGCATCCAGTCGTCCTGCGCGGTGCCGGCCAGGTAGTCTTTCGACAGGTTCGGGCGGTCGCACGGCGGCGAATCGTCCGCGCTGAGCATCGTGACCGGGCCGTCATACACCCTTCCCGTCGGAGCACGTCGGCGGCGGCGAGCCCAGCGCCGCCGCCGCCGACGATGACGACGGACGCCGGCGCGTGCGGTCGCGCGGACGGCCGGCGACGGTTGCGGCTCCGGCAGCTTCTCGCGGACGAACGCCATCTCGCCCCGACGCTCCACGCGCCAGCAGGCGATCGGATCCAGCGCAGGCGCGCGCAGCGCTTCGCCGCTTCGCAGGCTGAAGCAGGCGTGGTGCCACGGGCAGCGCACCGTGTCGCCGACACACCAGTCCGTCGACGAGCGGTCCGTGATAGTGCGTGCAGTGGGCGCCGACGGCGAAGAGCTCATCGCCCGCGCGAGCCAGCACGACGTCATCGTCGCCGGCGCGTCCGAGAAGCATGCCGCCGTCCGGGAGTGTGCTGATGACAATTCCCGCTGTGAGATCCGGTCGTGTCGCGTCGCCGGCATCGTCCATGTCCACCTCGCCGTCGGATCGCATCCTGCTGGCGTCGGATGAGCTTTTCAGGCTCAACGCGTGTTGCTACGCGCCTCGCTGTACTGGCGGTCGCCATGCAAAGCTTCATGAAGGCCACGCAGACGCAAGCCAGCAGGGAGGACATGGTATGGGTCACGTCGGTTGACGAACAGGCGTTGAATGCCCTCTTCCGCGACGCGCGCACACACACGAAATGGCAGCCGCGGCCGGTCACGGATGACACGCTGCGGAATCTCTACGACGTGCTGAAGTGGGCGCCGACCAGCGCGAACGCATCTCCCGCGCGGTTCGCGTTTCTCCGATCAAAGGAAGCGAAGGAGCGGCTTCGTCCGGCGCTGGCCCCGCTCAACGTCGAGAAGACGATGACCGCTCCGGTCACCGTCATCATCGCCTACGACTTGAAGTTCTACGAGCAGCTGCCGAAGCTGTTCCCGCACAGTCCCGGGATGGCGAAGCTCTTTGCGGACAACCCGGAACTGGTGGAGGCGACCGCGAAGCGGAATTCCAGCCTGCAGGGCGCATATCTGATCATGGCGGCGCGGGCGCTCGGCCTCGATTGCGGGCCGATGTCCGGCTTCGATCAGGCGAAGGTGGACGAGGAGTTCTTCGCGGCCGGCAAGCCGTGTTTCGGCTGCGATCAGGAATTCTTCCCTGAAGGGCACGTGAAGACGAATTTCCTCTGCAACCTCGGTGCAGGTGATCCGAGTACGCTCTATCCGCGACCTCCCGCGGCTTCGCGTTCTCCGAGGCCTGTTCGCTCCTGTAGCGCCGATGCACGCAGACGGTCAGACCCGTTCGTTTGTCAGGGAGCTCGCCGACCAGGCGTTCTCACGCGCCTCTGGTGCGCCGCTACGAGATGGCAACTCGATCGTGTTGCTGAAGGACGCGACGCAGAACTATCCGGCGTGGCTGGACGCGATTCGGTCCGCGCGCCGGACCATCCATTTCGAGATTTATATCCTGCGCGAAGACGACGCGGGCCGATTATTTGCCGACGCCTTGATCAAGAAGGCGGGCGAAGGGGTCCGCGTGCGGCTGCTGTACGACTGGCTCGGGGCGTTCGGCAAGACGTCGCACCGCTTCTGGAATCGCTTGCGCGCAGCCGGGGGTGGACACTCGATGCTACAACCCGCCCCGGTTCGATCATCCCCGCTCAGCTGGGTGAGCCGCGATCATCGGAAGATGATCGCCGTCGATCGCGAGGTCGCCTTCGTCACCGGCCTGTGCGTGGGCCAGGCGTGGGTTGGCGATCCGGCCAGACATCTCGACCCCTGGCGCGATACCGGCGTGCAGCTGCGCGGCCCGGCAGTCCTCGACTGCGAGAACGGCGTTCGCCGAAGCCTGGGCGGTCGCTGGAGATCGCGCTGCCCGACGCCGAACGCGTCAACCGCGAGGCCACGTCGTCGCTGCTGCCGGTGACGTCGCGGTTCGCGTCGTCGCGACTGTTCCGAATACGGCGGGCCTGTTCCGCGTTGACCAGCTCGTCGCCGCGCTGGCGCGCAACCGCCGTGTGGCTGACCGATGCGTATTTCGCTGGGACCGCGCCGTGCCGTGCAGGCCTTGCGCGCGGCGGCGAACGACGGCGTGGACGTGCGGCTCCTCGTTCCCGGCACGTCGGACATTCCATCGCTCCGGTTGTTCTCGCGCGCCGGAGTGCCCGGCCGCTGCTCGAGGCGGGTGTGCGCGTGTTCGAATGGAACGGCCCGATGCTGCACGCGAAGACCGCGGTGGCCGACGGTCAATGGGCGAGGGTCGGATCGACGAATCTGAACATCGCCAGCTGGATGGGGAACCGCGAGCTGGATGTGATTGTCGAAGATCATCGGTTCGCTGCGTCGATGGAGGAGACCTACGTGGCCGACCTTGCGAAGGCCACCGAGGTCATCATCGACGATCGCAACCGCGTGCGTCCGCCGGCCGGCGCGGCGCCGCGAACGCGCGGCGGCAGCGGAAGCAGCGGCCGGGCCGTGGCGGGGGCCGTGCGGATCGGCAATACCGTCGCCGCGGCGCTCACGAATCGACGGGTCCTCGAGCCGGTCGAGGCGCACATCGCGTTAATAGCCGGATCGGCTCTGTTGGCGTGCGCGATGCTGGCGATCAAGTTCCCGCGCGGGTTCTCGTATCCGATCGCGGCGATTCTCGGCTGGGCGGCCGCGGCACTGATCTATCGAGGAATCGTGTTGCATCGCCGCAAGCCGACACGGTAACGCGACAGCGGACGATATCTCTAGGCGGACGCTCGTTTGTCGTCGGCCGGCGCCTCGGGTTTCTGCTCGCGCTCCACTTCAATCGTGCAGTCCTTGAGCAGCGCGACCAGCGCGCCGACGGCCGCGGCGATTGGCGCCAGGACCACGGCGACCACGCCCGCCGTCACCGGGAACTCGGCGACGGTGCGTCCCTGGTGCACGATGCGGATGCGACGCACGTTGCCTTCGTGAATCAGCTCTCCTCAGCTTGTCGGCAATCGCATCGGCTTCAACTTTGACGGATTCCCCACCAGGTCTTCTCTGTCATGGTCCCTCCTTCTATTGGTGAAGCACCTGGTGGACGAAGGCGATCGCGATCGATCCCTCGCCGACGGCCGATGCCACGCGCTTGATGTTGCCGCCGCGCACGTCGCCGACGGCAAACACACCGGGATGACTGGTCTCGAGCAGATACGGCGGCCGTGTCAGCGGCCACCCGGCTGCCGCCAGATCGTCCTGCGAGAGATCCGGACCCGTCTTGATGAACCCCTTGTCGTCGAGCGCGACGCACCGCTCGAGCCAGCCGGTGTTCGGCACGGCGCCGGCCATCATGAACACGTGGCGGATGTCGTGCGTCTCGACGCGGCCGTTCCTGTTGTCGCGCCAGCCGACGCGCTCGAGATGCCCGTCTCCCTCCAGCGGCGACGAGCTCCGTGCTGCGTGCGCAGCTCGAATCGCAGGGTTGTCTTCGATGCGGCGAACGAGATAGCGCGACATCGTGTCCGCCAATCCCTGCGCCGCGGACGAGGATATGCACGTCGCCTGGCCGTCTGCTGCGAGGAACACCGCAGCCTGGCCCGCTGAATTGCCGCCGCCGATGACCACGACTTCCTCGCCGCCACACAGCTGCGCCTCCATTGGCGTGCGCGGCGTAATAGATGCCCGCGCCTTCGAACTGAGAGAGGTTCTCGATGCGCCGGCTTGCGGTACTCCGGCACCCGTGGCGATGATCACCGCGCGCGCCGGCACGCGCGCGGTCTCGTCAATCTGCACCGCGCGGGTCTGCCGGTCGCAGGCCATCCCGATCGCCCCTTGGCGATCATGATCTGCGCGCCGAATTTCTGGGCCTGCGCGTAGGCGCGGCCCGGTCAGCTCCTGTCCTGAAATGCCCGTCGGAAACCCGAGATAGTTCTCAATCCTGGAGCTCGATCCGGCCTGGCCGCCGGGGACGTTCGATTCGAGGACGAGCGACGTCGAGGCCCTCCGGACGCGCCGTAGACCGCGGCCGCCAGACCCGCCGGACCCGCGCCGACGATCACCACGATCGCGCAGCGTCCGTCTGATCGATGGCGTCGTTGAAGCCCGAGGCACTCGGCGATCCGCTGGTTGCTCGGGTTCCGCAGCACGGCGTCGCCGCGGCAGATCAGCGACAGGCACGTCGGCCGGCGCTGACGTGAAACCGATCGAGCAGCTCCTGCGCCTCGGCGTCGCGATCGAGATCGATGTACGTGTAGCGGATGGCCGTTGCGCGTCAGGAACTCCTTCACCCGCAGCGTGCCGGCGCAGTGCGCCGAGCCAATCAGGACGACGTCGCCGAGGCCGCGCGCAATCAGCTCGACGCGGCGCAGGATGAACGCCCGCATGAGAATCTCGCTCAGCTCCGGCGTCGGTCTGCACCAGCGCCAGCAGCTGCTCGCGATCGAGCTCGATGACCTCGCCCGGCTCGCGTGACGCGCGCGCGCGCCAATCGCCCGGCGGCCGGTGATCATGTTGCCCTCGCCCAGGAACTGCCCGGCCCGATGTGTGACGATCGAGCGTTTTCGGTGCCGCCGGACGGACGCAGGATCTCGATCGGCTCCGCTGACGACGACGAAGAACGGGACGGCTTTATCGCCGACCTCGACCAGCACCTCGTCCGCGGGCGATCGCGCGGCGGCGTCCGTGCGCCGCGATCCGGCGCGATTTGCGCGGCCGTGAGCGTGTGTGAAACAGCCGTCCGGTCTGAGAGGAGGCGCGAGCGGGCTGCAGCGGCAGAGGTATCTCGGGCATGAAGTTCTGATTATCGACCCGGTTCGGGCGTGCCGGGCGTGCCGTCTTTCGGGCATCAATGATGCGTGCATCGATCGGCAGGATATCGAGTGAAGAAATCCTGTGGAGCGCAGGACCCACAACCAGGCGGTTCAGCTTGGATCGCCCGCCGTTCCGACGATGACATTGCGAACCATGTCTTCTGGTGGCTACCGCCCAGCACGTCCGATCCGATCGATGACCAGACGTTCGACCACCCGTAAGATCCCGCACCCATCAAGTCCCACGAGTAAGACGGCGGGCGCTCGCCTCGTCACGAAACTGGTCCACTATCGCTATTGCGGAACACATCCTGCACCGATCATCGAGCACTTCGAACCCAAGAGGAGAGGAACGCATGAGGCTATGCAATTCCGGTTACGTTCGCACTGGCTGCGGCGCTGTCGGTCACCGCGGGCGCGCAGGATTCGACCGTGAAGTCGCGCACCAGCATCAAGGCCGACGATGCGCAGGTCGTCAGCATGACCGGCTGCCTGCGGCAGGATCGGCCATCAATGGCTATACGCTCGAGGGGGACTGGTGGCAGCAGCCGGTAAGGATCTGACGACCGACAGCAAGGTGAAGACCGACGTCGACTAAAGACAAGACGACGATCAAGGGGAAAACGGAAAGCAAGGCGGACGACGGCGCCGTCGGAACCAGCGGCGTGATCTCGACCTACTGCGCTTCGTGCCAGGCAAAGTCGCGTGACCTCTCGCCGCATGTCGGCGAGCAGGTGCAGAGTCTCGGCGATCATGGTGAAGCCGGGACATGGCGACGCCGAGGTGAAAATCAACGAGGAAGACGAAGGTCGATCCGGAGCACGCGGACGACTCGACGTCCAAGTCGAAGACGAAAGTCGAACTTCCCCGGTCGCCCGCCGGGCAATACAGCGTTGTGTCGGATGACGCCGCTCGGCACCGGCTGCGCGCCTTAGGACAACATTGAGACGCGGCGTCTTGCCGCCGCGTCTCATCCCGGAGATAACGGTGGAACCGATGGAGCCGAACGTTCCTGCCCATTCACACACGCCGGAAGAAGAGCGAGAAGAATCGCGAGGCGGCGCTCGACGAGACGATCGGAGGCGTCCTTCCCGGCGAGCGATCCGCCGTCCAGATCCGAACCCGGACGATGATGATGCGCTCGTGCACCGGAACCACCCGACGCCGACGCCTGAATGCGCTCAGAAACCGATCACAGCCGCTGCCCACGACGCGAGGCTGCTTGCTGTTGTGGCGCGCCTGGCTCGGATGTTCTATAGTCGCCCACTCGAACCACCGCACGCCAGTCGCCCCAGCCAGACTCAGATCGATTCCGCCCCGGGCTGATACGAAAAATCACCGGTGACGGTATCGCGGAACTGAGCACGGAGGTGCTGGCGCGCGCGGGGCACCGGCGAGCAGCACCTGCGCAGACAGTTGAAGCCGGTGTGCATAGCGGACCGCGTGAACCGGGGGCCGGCCATGAACGTGTAGACGCGCAGTTTCGGTTTGTCCCGGAACCAGGCGTCTTGCTCCGCTGGCTTCACCGACTGCCGAGCCAGCTCCAGAGATGGGCGCCGCCGGACGCCATCATCAGCTGGAAAATTCGCCGAGAGATCCGGTCCTGCTTCGCGAATGTCTTGATCGCGCATGAACTGGTAGCCGCCGGCCACTTCATAGCGCGAAATTGCGGACTAATGCGGCCGCCGACACGACAGAAATCAATAGGAGGATAAGGACAGTTGAGCTGAGGCGCATGACAGTTCCTTTCGACACCTTGGCGCTCAAGTTATTTGTGGGTGAACCGCGACACAGCCGGTGCCGCTGATCCCAAACTGCGTGCACAGCGTCGTATCCGCCACGCCAAGCCGCCGGGGCGCTACGGCGGAGAAGATGTGGTTGTTGCTGGCGAGCGCCGCCACGTTCCTGGCGCCCGGTGCGGGGACGTTCTCACGCCGCATGCCCCGTTTGCGCGTCAATCACGCCGAGGACGGTGGCACCCGCAGAACTGGTCAGTGACGTAGAACTGGCCGTCACCGGCGGCGTTATGCCCAAATCACGTCTCCGCTGTTGACCTGCGTGATGTTGCTGATAATGGTGCCATTGACCGCGTTCACGATGAACGGCGTGCCGCACGCGACCAGGAGCCGCTGAAACGGTCCCAGCGCAAGGCCGGTGCCGCCGCAGTTGCACTGCCGACCGGATACGCGGCTGTGACGGCCAGGGTCTTCCGGGTCGACGACGGCCAGCTCGGCGCCGCGGGCGGGGTTGGCATTGACCAGAAACGATGGAGCTGGTGATCCCACCGGCTGCTCCAGCCCTGTGCCTTCCTTGAACGGAACGCGACGACGCGATACGTGTCGGCGGAGATCTGATTACGTAGGGCACCGGATCCCAGTCGTTGCCGATGAGGATCAGCCGATCGTCTGGATCGTAGGCCAGTTCGTCGGCGCGATCTACCGCCCGTGTTGATGGACTGAATGATCCGGGGCGGACTCACATTCAGGTCGATGACCTGGGTCAGGCTGTTCCCATCCCCGGCCCAGACTTTGTGATCGTTTCGTCACGAGCACGCCGTTCGGATCCGGCGCCGGCCGCGCCGACCGCACCGACAAACCCAGTGACGCGGCGCGATGAATCATGTTCCGCGTCGATGATGTCGATCGCCGAGTTTGCGACCGGTCGGCGAAGAACATCCGCTTGCTGGTCCTCGTCGACCCATAGCAGATCCGTGCTGGCGGAAGGGCGCAAAGGCTGTCGCGATGGCCTTGACCAGCGTGACCGGCGTCTTGACAACGGTCGGAATACCTGGGATGAATCCCTGGCCCGGTGCGGCGGAAACGACAGGCGCGCCACAGTGACTGGCGAAGATGAGAGCGGTGCTGATAAAGAGAACACCGGCAATTTTGGTTCCATGTCTCGATGCCTCCTTTGGAACGGGTGACCGGGCGGTCCCAGTTCGCCACCACTCTCACCTCCTGTTGCGACGAAATGGTATTTTTGGGGGATGCTTTGCT
>ERZ1370068.1899-contig-11851_pt1 | contig 18193 bp, 32 predicted proteins | sample MGYA00561227_ERZ1370068 | MGnify/ENA primary metagenome ERZ1370068 (study PRJEB38410, sample SAMEA6850437) | metagenome | study: Metagenomic assessment of the ecological functions of the soil: analysis of the soil microbiota associated with the...
GTTGTACTTCGTTCAGTTACGTATTGCTGTCGTAGCATGATTACGCGGTCGGGAAGAAGCTCGCGGCGATCAGGACGGTCGCCAGCACAGATTGAGCAACCAGCGTCGCTCCAGCGTCCGGATCAAATCCGATCTGGCGATGCAGCAGCCAGCCAAAGCCGAACGCCGTGCCGAAGCCGATCAAGGCTTGCAGGTTGGTGACGAGGATGCGTCAGGCGTTCGCACTCCGAGCCAGCCGATCCATGTCGGATCGAGGCTCAACGCGATCCCGATCGGCACGGCCAGGATCGCCGGAGCGAGCCGGCTACTGCATCACCAGGCCGATCAGGCGATCGACGCCGCGCGCGGATGCGGCCGTTTGGGTCGAGCCAGACCACGCCGGTGCGCAACACCAGCGAGCGGCATAGAATTCCAGCAGCACATAGAGAAACCAGAGGTGGTCAGCGGGAATTGTGGCAGCACCGGCGGCCACCCTGGCGGCCGGGCAGGGCCCGCCATTGGGAAAGCTGGCGCCCAGAACACGACCATGGCCATCGCCGTGAACAGGATTGGCCAGCCGACGACCAGCGGCAGCGCAATGCGCTGCAATCGGTCCTTGATGAAGCCCCAGGCGCCGCGGCGATGGAAACTTAGATGGGCAAAGAAGCCAGCGATCAGAAAGAACGGTCGTCATCCGGAACACGTGGATGGCAGAAGAACAGCACGCCAAGCGTGATGCTGGGCTGGCTATCCTGGATGATCCAGACTCGCGATGGTGCCGGGATGAAACGACATCGTCGCGTGCAGGACAATGCCGAGCAGCAGGGCATAGCCCCTGACCGCGTCGAGAGCGTGCAGCCGCTCCGGTTTTGCTCGACATTCGCCATGGGCGCCCCAGCGACTAAACGACGGACGAATCGGATCGATCGCTGCAATCTGCCAGACCGCGCAGATCCGTTCTTGCCCGATCCACGAATTCGGCTAGCCGATTTCTCGATCCGACTGGCCGATCCTCGAGAGTCGTCTTTCGCTGGTTTGACTGCGATCCGGCCAGGGCGTCGCGCCGGAATTCGGTCGGCGTCAAGCCCGTATCGGCCTTGAAGGCGCGATTGAACGGCCCGATCGACTGGAATCCGGCGTCCATGGCGATGGTCAGCACCGGGACGTCGCGTTGGCTCAGCGTCAGACAGTGCCGCCTTGGCCTCGTCGATCCGGTAGCGGTTGAGGAACGCATTGAAGTTGCGGTGGCCGAGGCCCTCGTTGATCGCCTGCCGGAGCCGATGTTCCGGCAGATCGAGCTTGGCCGCAAGCACGGCGATGGTGAGGCCTTCCTGCCGGTAGATGCGCTCCACGGACATCAGATGGTCGAGCGCGGCGCAACAAGGCGGGTGCGACGGCATCCCGACCGCCATCGGCACAGGCGCGGTCTCGGAGCGCTGCTGGCGGCGTCGCCCGGAAGGATCGATCGCCGTCGCAGCGATCGCGAAGATTGGCCGGCGGCAGTAAAACAGGCTCCATCCGGCCAGACCGCCAAGGCCAACAGACCAATCGCGCTGGGAAGGCTTCCGAAATACGCCGGCGATGCGGGGGACGCAGTTGAGAATGACATCAGGTCCGAGCCGGCCAAAGCGGATGAACAGCAACGATGACGCCACGATCGCGAGCCGCAGCCGGCGCCGGCCGGCAACCAGATCGGCACTCCATGTCCTGACCGTTTGCGCAACGGCTGACAGCGCCAGCGACCAGCGCCACCAGCGACATCAATCGACGCGCCGGCTCGTGGCCAGAGGTCGGCCAGGCTGTCCATGCAAGCGAAGACGCCGCAGGCCGCGATGCAGACAACGATCAGCCACAGAGCGCCATGCCAGCGCCGAAGGACGAAATCGTCATCGAACGTCGCACGCGCCCAGAGCCAGAGCAAAACCGGGATTGCCGGCCAGGATCGGCAAGGGTCCACCACAGCGTTGACTTCGGCACGAAGGCGCGTTGCGAGTGGCGATAGAGACGCGCCGCAGGCGGCCATGGCCGCGCGCAGAAGCTTGATCGCATCGAGGGGGCGAGACCGCACCAATATGACCAGTAACCATCAGGAACAGGCCCGCGGCCGCGCACGCGAGCCGAGGTCGAGCGCGATGATTATGCCGGTCGACGCGCGATGGTAGCGCGAATGGCGGTCACAGCTGCACACGATCAATCAAGTCCCGTTGGCGCAGCTCAGCCCCGCGCGATCGTCGGGTTCGTCCGCCGTTGCGGGCGAGCCTGTCGGAGACAGGATCGAACTTCAAGATCACACGTCGATCTGCTGGGCCGCGGAGCAGTGCTGCCTCGCGATCGTCGGTTTGCCGGTGGCGGGCGAGCGCGGAAGGGAACCCGCTGTTCATACTGAGTTATGTCATAGCGAAACAGAAGCGCCGCCAGTACGAAAGCATCGCGATGATAGCTGTCGATATTATGACGCCGCGCCAAAATGCCGGCCTGAGTCGCGTGCTTGTCGTAATGACTCATGGATATCGATCGAATGGAAGGAGCGCGCGAGGTACAAATCGGATGACGGAGGATTATAACGCCGCGCTGCGCAGGCCGAAGGCTCGCGCCTCGCGTTCCAGCACCGGCGTCACCGCGTCCATACAGCCGCGCCGCGGCGGCATCGACGCTGACAGCCCCGCGGTATCCACCACCGCGGAGGCCGCGCGCGTAGAGCGGCTCGCGGCTGACCAGGATGTTGCGCAGCTCCGCCATCGCCGAGCGGTCGTCGGCCATCGGGCGCAGATCGCCCTGGCCGCGCACGCGGGCCATGTGCTCTTCCGGCTCGGCCTTGAGCCAGATGGTGTAGAACGACGACAGGATCAGGTCGAAGGTCAGCGGCTCGGAGACGATGCCGCCGCCGGTCGCCAGCACCATCAGCTCTTTCCGCGCCAGCAATTGCGTCAGCGCCGCCTGCTCCATGCGGCGAAAGCCTTCCTGGCCGTAGAGCGCGATGATCTCGGCGACGGACAAGCCCGTTCTGCGCCTCGATCTCCTTGTTGAGCTCGACGAAGCTCCAGCCGATCTTCTTCGCCAGCATTTTGCCGAGCGTGGATTTGCCGGCGCCGCGCAGGCCGATCAGCGCGATGCCGGCGAACGACATCCGCCGCTGCGCCGACGCGCCGCCGCCGGCGAGAATGTCCTTGGCCTGCGCGATCTGGTCGGGCGTTGCCTTGCGCAGGAGATCGCGGATCACGGCCCAGTCGGGCGCCGGCTCGGTGGACGGGAATGAGATCTTCCAGATGCGCGCCCATCGCGTTCGACACGCGGCGCAGCAGCACGATCGAGACGTTGCCCTTGCCGCTTTCGAGCTGCGCGATATAGCGTTCGGAAATGCCGGAAACTTTCGCGAGCACCTTTCGCGACATGCCGCGCAAGCGCGCGCATGGTGCGGACGCGCTGGCCGAGCTGCTCGAGAAAGCCGGTTTCGGGATCGCTGGTTTTCGGTCATGTCCCTCGTTCAGCTTTAGCTGCAGTCAACGGTTTCGGAAACATAATGCCGATGAGGATTGACAGCAAGCGCTGCCGGTGGCTTTCTATGAATTATAATTCTTAAAATCGGGGAGAAGCGTCGTGGAGCTGGCGAGCGTGCACGGTTCCTACAACGCGGTGACCTGGCTGCTCGACCGCAATGTCGACGAGGGCCGCGGCGGCAAACTCGCCTTCACCGATACCGTTTCCGAACTCACCTATGGCGATCTGCAGAAGCAGAGCCGCCGCGCTCGCCAACATGCTGCGCCGGCTCGGCGTCCGCCGCGAAGAGCGCGTGGCGATGATCATGCTCGACACGGTCGATTTTCCGATCGTGTTTCTCGGCGCGATCCGCGCCGGCATCGTGCCGGTGCCGCTCAACACGCTGCTGACGTCGGATCAATATGCCTATGTGCTGGCGGATTGCCGCGCGCGCGTGCTGTTCATCTCCGAGGCGCTGTTGCCCGTCGTCAAGGACATGGTCGGGCGGATGCCCGATCTCGAGCATGTCGTGGTGTCCGGCAAGAACGCGCACGGCCACAAGAAGCTCTCCGACGAACTCGCGCGGCGAGAGCGATCCATTTGCGACCGCGGCGACCCACGCCGACGAGCCGGCGTTCTGGCTCTATTCGTCGGGCTCGACCGGCATGCCCAAGGGCGTGCGGCATCTGCATTCCAATCTCGCCGCGACCGCGGAGACCTATGCCAAGCAGGTGCTCGGCATTCGCGAGGACGATGTCGGGCTGTCGGCGGCAAAACTGTTCTTCGCCTACGGCCTCGGCAATGCGCTGACGCTTTCCGATGTCGGTCGGCGCCACCACCGTCCTCAATGCCGACCGGCCGACGCCGGCGCTGATGTTCGCGCTGTTGAACAAGTATAACCCGACGCATCTTCTATCGGCGTGCCGACGCTGTTCGCGGCGATGCTCAACGACGAGACGCTGAAGAACGACGCGCGCCGGCACGCGCCTGCGCATCTGCACCTCCGCCGGCGAAGCGCTGCCGGAATCGGTCGGCAACGCCTGGAAGGCGCGCTTCGGCGTCGACATTCTCGACGGCGTCGGCTCGACCGAACTGTTGCACATCTTCCTGTCCAACGCGCCCGGCGACATCAAATACGGCTCGTCCGGCCGTCCGGTGCCCGGCTACAAGGTGCGGCTGGTCAACGAAGCAGGCAGCCGAGGTGCCCGACGGCGAAGTCGGCGAACTGCTGGTCGATGCGCCCTCGGCCGGCGAGGGCTACTGGAACCAGCGCAGCAAGAGCCGCCAGACGTTTCGAGGGCCACTGGACCCGCACCGGCGACAAATACGTCCGCGACGCCGAGGGCCGTTACACCTTCTGCGGCCGCTCCGACGACATGTTCAAGGTCTCCGGCATCTGGGTCTCGCCGTTCGAGGTCGAGAGCGCGCTGATCACCCATCCCGCCGGTGCTGCGAAGCCGCCGTCGTGCCCGAGGCCGATCCGGAAGGATTGCTGAAGCCGAAGGCCTTCGTCGTGCTGCGCGCCGATGCCAAAACCGACGGCCTGCACGAGGCGCTGAAGGAGCACGTCAAGCAGAAGATCGGCCCGTGGAAATATCCGCGCTGGATCGATGTGGTGGACAGCCTGCCGAAGACGGCGACCGGGAAGATCCAGCGGTTCAAGTTGCGGGATGGTGCATCAGTAAGTCGTCATGTCGTCCCGGCGAACGCCGGACCATACCCACGTCATGGTTGAACAGGTGCGGCCACCGCCCATACGAAGGTCGCTGGATGCCCGGGACGAGCCCGGGCATGCGGACGCAAGATGAGAACAGTCAGACATCATGACCCTCTCCTCCACCGGCTTCCTCACGCATCGGCGCCTCGATCTCGAATACCGCATGATCGGCCCGTCGCCCGACGCATGCGCCGACCATCGTGATGCTGCATGAAGGCCTCGGATCGGCCGGCCTGTGGGGCGACTTTCCGGATCAGCTTCAGGCCGCGCACCGGCGCCGGCGTGTTCGTCTATTCGCGCGCCGGCTATGGCGCATCGACGCCGGTGAAACTGCCGCGGCCGCTCGACTACATGCATGTCGAGGCGCTCGACGTGTTGCCAAAGCTGCTCGACGCAAGATCGGCTTCCGCCGCGGCCTCCTGCTCGGACATTCCGACGGCGCCTCGATCGCGGCGATCTATGCCGGCGGCCATCAGGATCATCGCGTGCGAGGGCATCGCGCTGATCGCGCCGCATTTCATCGTCGAGGATATTTCGGTGACCTCGATCGCCGAGATCAAGGAACGCCTACGAGACCACGAACCTGAAGGGAAAACTTGCGCGCTGGCACAGGGATGTCGACAACGCCTTCTATGGCTGGAACGGCGCCTGGCTCGATCCAGAATTCCGCAGCTGGGATATTTCCGAATACCTCGCCTATATCCGCGTACCGGTGGCGATCCTGCAGGGTGTGGACGATCAGTATGGAACAATGCGGCAGGTCGAGATCGCGCGAGGAAGAGTGCTACTGTCCGGTCGATGTGACGGTCATCCCGGGAGCGGGACATCAGCCGCATCGGGAAGCGCCGGAGGCGACGCTGGATGCGATCTCGGAATTCGCAAACGCGGTGTTGCGCGTCGATGACGGCTCGCAGGGACGGGCCGCGTAACGTATTTCGTCCTGCGTTTTGCTTCACGTGTTCTTTCGGCGATGTCCCGATGACCGCGCCGCTCAGCGCGCCGGCCAATCTCGCCGCTGCCGCGATGGGCTTACGTGCCCGGCGAAGTCCGGGAAATCCAGCGCCGATTACGAAACGCTGGCGCAGATCACAGCTTCTGGTGCCGCCGCGGTTCGGCGGCTATGTGCCGGCGCGCCACCCGGCGCTGCGCTACGGCCTCGCGCTCAACGACCATGGCTACTTCTGGGAATCGCAGGAGATCCTGGAGGCGGTGTGGCGGCAGCGCCGCAGGGCGGCCGCGAGCGGATTCTGCTGCGTGCCTGCATCCTGATTGCGACCGCGAATTTGCGGCTGCGCATGCAGAAGCCGCACGTCGCGGCGCGGCTGCTCGGGCGAAGCGCTCGGTGAGCTCAGGCGCTGGGCGTGCGCAAGCGCCTGGCGGTGACGAGGTTTGCCGACTGTTTTCCGGTCGCGGCGTTGAGCGAGCTCATCAAAGTAAACTGGCCCGGCCCCAGCTCGCCAAGGCCGATTGCGTGGCCTTTGCGGCCGTCGGCCGAACATGAAACAAAAATGCATGTTCCGGCGTTTTAGACTGGACTTGATCAAAAACATGCACTATTGTGCATAGTCAAACTAACCAAAAGCGACAGAGGGTGGCTCATGGCCGGCGTGAAGATCGCGTCCTCGCAGGCGGCGCGAAATACATCGATTTTCAGACCGATCCGTCGCGCTACCGGCATTGGAAGCTCGACGTCGACGGCGACGTCGCGACGCTGACCATGGACGTCGACGAGAATGCCGGCCTGTTCGAAGGGCTATCAGCTCAAGCTCAATTCCTACGATCTCGGCGTCGACATCGAACTGGCCGACGCGCGTGCAGCGGCTGCGCTTCGAGCATCCGCGAAGTGAAGGTCGTGGTGATGCGCTTCGGGCAAGAACCGCGTGTTCTGCGCCGGCGCCAACATCCGCATGCTGGCGGGCGTCGACCCACGCGCACAAGGTCAATTTCTGCAAATTCACCAACGAGACCCGCAACGGCCTGGAAGATTCATCGGAAAATTCCGGGCAGCGTTTCATCACCGTCGTCAACGGCACCGCGGCCGGCGGCGGCTACGAGCTGGCGCTCGCGACCGATCACATCATCCTCGCCGACGACGGCGCCGCCGCCGTGTCGCTGCCGGAAGTGCCGCTGCTCGCGGTGCTGCCGGGCACCGGCGGGCTGACGCGCGTCGTCGACAAGCGCAAGGTGCGCCGCGACCATGCCGATTTCTTCTGCACCATCGAGGAAGGCATCAAGGGCAAGCGCGCGGTCGCATGGCGGCTGGTCGACGAGATCGTGCCGAACAGCAAGCTGGAGGCGAAAGTCGCCGAGCGGGCGAAAGAATTCGCCGCGCAGCTCGACGCGCAACGGCACCGGCAAGGGCATCACGCTGACGCCGCTCAAGCGCACCATCGACGACAGCGGCATGCGCTACGGCTTTGTCAGCGTCGACATCGATCGCGCCGCGCGCATCGCGACCATCTCGATCAAGGCGCCGGAAGCGGCGCCGCCAGCCGATATCGACGGCCTGATCGCGCAAGGCGCGGCGTTCTGGCCGCTGCAGGTCGCGCGCGAGCTCGACGACGCGATCCTGCATCTGCGCATCAACGAACTCGAGATCGCGATGCTGGTGTTCAAGTCGCATGGCGATCGCCGCCAATGTCGTCGCCTACGACGCCTTCCTCGAAGCCAACAAGGCGCACTGGCTGGTCAACGAGATCAGGCACTACTGGAAGCGGGTGCTCGAAGCGCATCGACGTCACCTCGCGCACGCTGGTGACGCTGGTCGAGCCCGGCTCCTGCTTCGCCGGCACGCTCGCCGAACTCGTGTTCGCCGCCGACCGCTCCTACATGCTGATCGGCTCGCGGCAGGGCGACAACCGCAGCCCGCCGGCGATCCAGCTCGACCGCGATGAATTTCGGGCCCTATCCGATGAGCCACGGCCTGACGCGGCTGCAATCGCGCTTCCAGGCCGATCCGTCCGATCTGGACCGCGCGCGAGGCCACCATCGGCACGACGCTCGATGCGGAGGAGGCCGAAGAACTCGGCCTCGTCACCTTCGCGCTCGACGACATCGACTGGGACGACGAGGTGCGGGTGTTCTTCGAGGAGCGCACCATCTTTCTCGCCCGACGGCCTCACCGGCATGGAAGCGAACCTGCGCTTCGTCGGGCCGGAGACCATGGAGATCGAAAATCTTCTCGCGCCTCACCGCGTGGCAGAACTGGATCTTCCAGCGCCCCAACGCGGTCGGCGAAGACGGCGCGCTGCGCCGCTACGGCACCGGCCAGAAGGCGCAGTTCGATATGACGCGGGTTTGAGGCGAATAGCGATCGTCGTCCCCATTCGCCATCGCTATTCGCAGCGATCGCAAGGAGCACGCCATGAACTATCATGAACGTCGATTACTCGACCAAGATCCCGAACAACGTGAATCTCAGCGAAGACCGCCAGGTGCTGAAGGCGCTGGAGGGCTGGCATCCCGGCTACATGGACTGGTGGAGCGACATGGGGCCGGAAGGCTTTCAGCAGTCGCTGGTCTATCTGCGCACCGCCTATTCGGTCGATCCGCGCGGCTGGGCCAAGTTCGATTACGTCAAGATGCCGGAATATCGCTGGGGCATTCTGCTGGCGCCGCAGGAAGAGAACCGCGTCATTCCGTTCGGCGAGAATTATGGCAAGCCGGCCTGGCAGGAAGTCCCGGGCGAACACCGCGCCACGCTGCGCCGCCTGATCGTGATCCAGGGCGACACCGAGCCGGCTTCGGTCGAGCAGCAGCGCCATCTCGGCAAGACCGCGCCCTCGCTCTACGACCTGCGCAACCTGTTCCAGGTCAATGTCGAGGAAGGCCGCCATCTCTGGGCGATGGTCTATCTGCTGCAGAAATATTTCGGCCGCGACGGCCGCGAGGAGGCCGACGAGTTGCTGCGCCGCCGCTCCGGCGACGCCGACAGCCCGCGCATGCTCGGCGCCTTCAACGAGGCGACGCCGGACTGGCTGTCGTTCTTCATGTTCACCTACTTCACCGACCGCGACGGCAAGATGCAGCTGCACTCGCTGGCGCAGTCCGGCTTCGATCCGCTGTCGCGCACCTGCCGCTTCATGCTGACCGAGGAGGCGCATCACATGTTCGTCGGCGAGACCGGCATCAGCCGCGTCGTGCAGCGCACCTGCGAGGCGATGAAGGAAGCCGGCATCAGCGATCCCACCGATATCGCCAAGGTGCGCGCGCTCGGCGTCATCGACCTGCCGACCATCCAGAAGAAGCTGCAACCTGCATTATTCGCTGTCGCTCGATCTGTTCGGCTCGGAGGTCTCGACCAACGCCGCCAACGCCTTCAACGCCGGCATCAAGGGCCGCTATCAGCGAGACCCAGATCGAGGACGACCATCAGCTGCAAGAACGCGACCTATCCGGTGCTCAAGCTGGTCGACGGCGAGATCAAGCGCGTCGACGAGCCGGCGCTGACCGCGCTCAACATGCGGCTGCGCGACGACTACACGCAGGACTGCGTCAAGGGCATGCTGCGCTGGAACAAGATCATCTCGACCGCCGGCTACCAGTTCAAGCTGACGCTGCCGAACGTCGCCTTCCATCGCCAGATCGGCGAGTTCAGGGACGTGCATGCCACGCCCGACGGCGTCCTGATCGACGACGCCACCTGGAACAAGCGCAAGGGCGAATGGCTGCCGTCGACCGCACGACGGCGACTTCATCGCCTCGCCTGATGAAGCCGGTCACCGAGACCGGCGAATTACGCCTCCTGGATCTCGCCGCCCAAGGTCGGCATCGACAACAAGCCCGGCGATTTCGAGTACGTGAAGATCGAGACGTGATCTGAACGTCGCCTCGGCCTTGAGCCGAGCTCGCCGACCAGCGGCGTCATTGCCTGCGCAATGGCGAATGCCAGTGAATCAACGCTATTGCGAGGCGATGTCACACGCGGTATGGAGCCGCGCACCCCATGCGCTATCGCCCGCAGCTAGCGGCGGCAGTTCGCGACCCAGGCGCTGCCCGCGCACACCTTACCCCGCGATCTCGAGCCCTGCATTGGCGTAGACCACCCCGCCATCGACAGCGATCGTGTTGCCGATCACATAGTCGCCCGCGCGCGAGGCAAGATAGATCGCAATCCCCGCCATATCCTCATCGGTTCCAATACGCCGTGCCGGGATGCGCTTGGCGACCTCGTCCGCATGATCGCGTGCGGCCCGGTTCATGTCCGACTTGAATGCACCCGGTGCAATCGCGGTGACGTTGATATTGTCCTTGACCAGTTTGGTCGCCATGCGTCGGGTCAGGTGGATCACCGCGGCTTTGCTCGCGGCGTAGGAGTAGGTCTCCCCGGGTTGACGAAGATGCCGTCGACCGAGGCGATGTTGATGACCTTGGCGGGCCGTTCGTGCGATGCGGCCGCGCGCAGCGGTTTCGCCAGCGCCTTCGTCAGGAAGAATAGCGACTTGACGTTGAGATCCATGACCTTGTCCCAGCCGCTTTCCGGAAACTCGTCGAAATCCGCGCCCCAGGCCGCCCCGGCATTGTTGACGAGGATGTCGAGCTTCGGCTCCAGCTTGATGATTTCGCCGGCGAGCTTCTCGCAGCCCGCGACCGTCGAAATGTCGATCGGCAGCGCGATGCATTCGGCGCCATAGGCGGCGGTGAGTTCCTTCGCGGTCGCCTCGCAGGGGCCGGCCTTGCGCGCGGTGATGTAGACCTTCGCCGCGCCTTGCGCGAGAAAACCGGCCGCGATCATCTTGCCGATGCCGCGCGATCCGCCCGTCACCAGCGCGACGCGGCCTTGAAGCGAAAACAGATCCTTGAACATGCGTTCCTCCATTGCTTTGCCGGTGGTTTTGAGCGGGGAGGGCGGTGAGTCAAGGAAGCTTCGTTCCCGTCGTCCCCTTGTGGGAAGGGTGGACCCGATACGCGCGAGCTCATCGGTTGACGGATGAGGAGCTCCGTCTCCGCGAATAGAACCTCTGATCCGGCGTTGCGCTTCATGGCGTCTCCTGCGTTCAGCAGGGAAGCGGAGCTCACGTTATGGAAACTCTACGCCGCGTCGATGCGGCGAAAGCCGTTCCACACCGCGGTGGCGGCGCCGGAGGTCAGGACCGGGATGGATGCGCTCGTCCTGGTAATTGCCGTTGAGCGAAACCCGCTGCAGCGCGGTCAGGTGTGCCGGCGCTTTCCGGGAAGATCATGCCCGGCCGCGTCGTCACCGCGGTCTTGAATCCGGCCGCCTTCGCCAGCGCTGAATTCGCGCGGGCCGGCCGCGATCCGGTCGCCATAGGGATAGGCGAGATGAAGCACCGGCCGCTGCAGCGCCGCCTCGATCCGCGCGCGGCCGGTCGGCCATCTCGAACGAGGCGGTCGCCTCCGCTCTGTCTGCGCCAGATTGCAATGCGTGATCGTATGCGCGCCGATCGTCACCAGCGGATCGTCCGCGAACGCCTTCAATTCGTCCCAGGACATGCAGAGGTCGCGGGCGATCGTGGTCTCGTCGACACCGTGGCGCGTGCAGAGCGCGGAGACTTCGCGCTGCAAGTCGTGCTCGCCCGGCAAGCGCGCGCAGCCAGTCGTGCATCCGGTCGAAGGCCGCCTGCTTGGCCGCCGGCGTCGAGGTATCGAGGCGGGTCAGCACGCCGCCGATCGGGACTTCGATCGAGGAGGCCTTGGCGATCACCCGCTCGAGCGCGACCCACCACAACCGGCCGGTGCCTTCGGCGAAATCGCTCGCGACATAGACGGTGAAGGGCGCGTCAAATTCACGCATCACCGGCAGCGCGAAATCGCGGTTGTCGCGATAGCCGTCGTCGAGGGTGAAGCAGGCGAAGCGCCGCGCGAAATTGCGCTCGGAGAGCCGCGCGATGCGCCTCGTCCATGGTGACGATGATCGACGTCGAGGTGCGCGAAGATGCGCCAGCATCGCGCGCAGAAACTCCGGCTCGACCTCGAGGTGATGATTGGGCTGAAACTCGCCGTCGCGGCTCGGGCGGACGTGGTGCAGCATGAAAATGGCGCCGACGCCTGCGAAGATTGGTCGCAGCAGATAATGCGCGCCGGAGAAGTACAGCGCTTCCAGTCCGGCGCGGATGACGGTGTTGCGGAGCAGTTTCATCGAGTGCGTGGCTGGCCCGGTTGTATTACCGGAGCGAAATTAGCGACAGACCGCTGAAGAAACAGTTAGCCGGACCAATATCCGTAGCCGCTTCGGCTCCCGCGATCATTTCGGGTTTGACAGCCCCGCAAGGGTTTGTTTTCTCTCTGTTCCGGACCCGCAGGACCTCGAATGCACGGACTTTTCAGGTGGAGTAGCAAATGGTGGCCGGGCGTCATTCCTTTGGTCATCTTTTGGGCTATCGCGGCCTGGACCAGCACCGAACCGCTGGAAGCCGATCTGGCGCAGCGTTCGACCGCCGCACTCAAGGATACCGTCCTCGACAAACGGCGAATCGCGGTCGCGGGCCGCGACGTGACGCTTGCGGCGGATGCGTTCTCGGAAGACGGCCGCGCCGAGCGCGGTGGCGTCGGTCGAAGCCGTGCCGGGCGTGCGGCTGGTCAACGACGAAACCCGCCTCGTTCCCGAAGCCAAGCCGTTTGTCTGGTCGGCCGAACGCGACGTCGTCCGGGTGACGCTGTCGGGCAGTTCGCCGCTGCCGGCGAGCAAGGGCAGGCTGCTGGAGGCGGCGCGCGCCAGTCTCGGCGGCGTCGAAGTCGTCGACCGGATGAATCTGGCGCGCGGCGCGCCGCCGCGCTTCGACAACGCCGCGCTGCTGCTGCTCGACCAGATCGGCAAGCTGAAGGACGGCAAGATCACGCTGTCGGACACCAAGGTCAGCCTGTCCGGCATGGCGCGCGAACTCGGCGGCCGGGAAGCCGATCGCCGCCGCGCTGAAAAATCTGCCCGAGGGCTATTCGGTCGCCGCCAACGACGTCAAGGCGCCGCCCTACATCTTCCAGGCCTACAAGGATCCGGTCGCGGTGACGCTGACGCTGACCGGCTATGTGCCCGACAACAACGTCCATGCCGCGCTGGTGGCGGCGGCGGGACGCAAGTTCTTCAGCGAAAAGGTCGTCGACAACCTCAAGGCGAGCGTCGGCGCGCCCGCAGGATTTCGCCGACGCGGTGGTGCCGGCGCTCGGCGCGCTGTCGCGGCTGTCGACCGGCACGCTGGTCGTCTCCGACCGGGAGGTGAAGCTGTCGGGCGATGCGCTCTATGAAGCCGCCGCCGGCCAGATCCGCGCCGGCCTCGGCAAGGACTTTCCGCAGGGCTGGCAGTTCAAGCCGGAAATCTCCGGTCAAGCCGGCCGCGGCGCCGGTGGATGCCACCGTCTGCCAGCAACTGTTTGCCGGATCTGCTCGGCAAGGCCAGGATCCGCTTTGAATCCGGCAAGGCCGACATCGTCGCGGATTCCGCCGGCCTGCTCGACCGCCTGATCGAAACGGCGCTGCGCTGTCCGACCGCCAATATCGAGATCGCCGGACATACCGATACCGACGGCGATGAGGCTGCCAACCAGGCGCTGTCGGAGAAGCGCGCGCAGGCGGTCGCCGACTATCTGGTCAAGGCGGGACTGCCGGCCAACCGGTTCAGCGCGGTCGGCTATGGCATCGACGCAGCCGATCGCCGGCAACGATACCGACGAAGGCAAGGCGCAGAACCGCCGCATCGATTTCGTGGTGAAGTGAGCGATGGCCTATCTGGCGACATTCTACTGGGGCTGGCTGCTGGCATCGCTGCTGCTCGGCTTCGCCATGGGCTGGATCTCCGTGGTTCAGCACGGCGAGGGCGTCATCGAGAAGCATGGCGCTGGTGGCTTGCGGCGCTGGCGGCGGCGCTGGTCGCGGCCGCGCTCGCGCGCGTCGTCCCCGGCCGCTTCGGCTACTGGCTCGACCTCGGCCTGATCATGTTCGCGCTCTATCTCTGTGGGTTGTGCGGTCGGATCATGGTTGCGCGACTGGGTGGTTTCGCGCAGCGCGCCGCGCGGCCTGACCGCATCGCATGGCGCCGGTCCGCGCATCAGCCACCGCCGTCACGAGGCTCTGTCACGGCCGGTTCGTTGACCGGCGTTCCTGGTCTAGTCCCCGATGTCCGGAACCGCGCTACCGGGCGGCGGAGAATGCAGCAAAACTGTGCTACCGCCGTCATCAACTGCGCCTAATATGTTGAAGAAGCGCGTTTTATTGTCGTCAGGCGAATTCCACTCCGGCTCAAAACGCGCTACCAGAGGGCCAGGGAGCAGGCGTAGCGTCGGCGGCGGTTCGCCCGGCAGCCGTCGTCGTCGGATCGCAATTCGAGGTCTAGATGCTGGAAGCAATACGCAGGGCGATCTCGTTTCTGCGCCAGAAGCAAGTCCTGCACAAGCTCGGGGTTGTGATCAGCATCACGGTCATCGGCGATCGCGTGCTACGTGCTCTATCACATGCTCCGCGGCATCGACACCGATGAGGTGATCGACGCCATCAAGGGCACCGAGCCGCGCCAGATCGCGCTGGCGGCGCTGTTCGTGGCGGCGGGCTATTTCACGCTGACCTTCTATGACTGGTTCGCGGTCCGCGCGATCGGCCAGCGCCGACATTCCCTACCGCGTCAACGCGCTCGCCGCCTTCACCTCCTATTCGATCGGCCACAATGTCGGCGCCAGCGTCTTCACCGGCGGCGCGGTGCGCTACCGGATCTATTCGGCCTGGGGACTGAACGCGATCGACGTCGCCAAGATCTGCTTTCTCGCCGGCCTGACGTTCTGGCTCGGCAATGCCGCGGTGCTGGGACTGGGCATCGCCTATCATCCGGAAGCCGCCGCCGCGATCGATCAGCTGCCGGCCTGGCTCAACCGCGTGGCGGCGTTCGCGCATCATCGTCGGCCTGGTCGGCTATGTCGGTCTGGGTCTGGGCGCAGCCGCGCGGCGGTCGGCCGCGGGCCGTGGACCGTGACGCTGCCGGGCGGCCCGCTGACGCTGCTGCAGATCGCCATCGGCATCGTCGACCTCGGCTTCTGCGCGCTGGCGATGTACGTGCTGGTGCCGGACGAGCCCAATCTCGGCTTTGTCGTCGTCGCCGGTCATCTTCGTCTCGGCGACGCTGTTGGGCTTCGCCAGCCATTCGCCCGGCGGGCTCGGCGTGTTCGACGCCGCCATGCTGGTCGGGCTCTGGCAGATGGACCGGGAAGACCTGCTGGCCGGGATGCTGCTGTTCCGGGTGCTTTATTATATTGCGCCGTTTGTCATATCTGTAATCTTGCTGACGCTTCGGGAGATTATCCTCGGCGCGCGACTCGAAGCGCCTGCGCCAGTTGGCGCCCGGCTGCCGACGCCGAGCCGACGAGCACGAGGCCGTCTATGTGCGCGAGCGTGGAGACACGCGGCGCCTGACGACGTAGCCCGGCGTGCTGAGGCGCGAAGACGCCTGTCGAAATGAGGGAAGAAGCCGGCGCGATGGCGATAGACGATTCCAGTCTCTTCCTCCTTCTTTGCCCCGTGGCCGGACCGGTTGCGGCATTCGGCCATCATCCTGCTTGCCGCCGGCCTCGCGCTTTGCCGTGCTGGTCGCGCTTGGCCGATCTCTCGCTGGCGCGCGCCGCTGCGGTTTTCATCTGCATCGCCGCCGCCGCGCTGGTGCCGTGGCGGCTGCATGATGCGGTGACCTCGCGCGACGATGTCCGCGCCGTCAATCCGGTCGAGGCCGCCGCCGTCAGCGCCGTCGTTGCCGGCATGCCGGATCCGGCGGTGCTGCTCGACCGCGCCGGCCGCGTCATCCACCTCAACGCGGCGGCCGCCCAGCTTGCGCCCGCGCTGCGCAAGAACGAACTGGCGCAGTTCGCGCTGCGCTCGCCCGAAATCATCACCGCGTTGCGCGAGGCGATCGCGACCTCCGAACCGCGCCGCGACGACCTATCTCGACCAGGTGCCGGTCGATCGCTGGATGGAACTGATCATCACGCCGGTGCCGGTGCCGACGCTGTTCGGCGGCACCGACAAATGCATGCTGATGACCTTCCACGACCAGACGCCGCTGCGCCGGGTCGAGGAAATGCGCGCCGATTTCGTCGCCAATGCCAGCCACGAACTGCGCACGCCGCTCGCGGCGCTGTCGGGCTTCATCGATACGCTGCAGGGGCCGGCCAAGGATGACGCCAAGGCGCGCGAGCGCTTTCTCGGCATCATGCATACGCAGGCGACGCGGATGGCGCGGCTGATCGACGATCTGCTGTCGCTGTCGCGGGTCGAATTGTCGGCCCATGTCCGCCCCGACACGCTCGGTCGATATCGTGCCGATCATCCGCCAGGTCGCCGACGGGCTGGAGCCGCTGGCGCGCGAGCGCCAGGTCGCGATCGAGATCGATCTGCCGGAGACGCCGGTGACGATCGCGGGCGATCGCGAGGAACTGCTGCGGCTGTTCGAGAACCTGATCGAGAACGCGCTGAAATACGGCGCGTCCGGCGGCAGGGTGATCGTCTCGCTGATCCAGGCGATATCGGGCGAGGGCGCGCCGGAAGTCCGCGTCATGGTGCGCGATTTCGGCCCCGGCATCGCGCCGGAACACCTGCCGCGGCTCACCGAGCGCTTCTACCGGGTCGATGTCGGCGACAGCCGCGCGCAGGGTGGAACCGGGCTCGGTTTATCGCTTGGTGAAACATATTCTTAACCGTCATCGCGGCCGGCTTTTGATCGAAAGCGTGCCCAAAAACGGCGCGACCTTTACCGCCTGTTTTCCCCAGGCGAAGACCCCGGCATCGACCTAAATCCAAGCGATTTCAATCGCTTGGATCTGTCATCCAACTGTCATCGAACCTTCGTAAAAGCAGCTATCGACCGCTCCTAAACGGGCGGCGTGAGCGCGATCGGGCGCATCAGGCGCTTCGCTCACCAGATGGAGACCAACCATGAATTTCATCAAGACAATCGTCGCTGCCGGCCTGGTCGCCGCATCGACGTCGGCCTTCGCCGCCGACATCACCGGCGCGGGCGCGACCTTCCCGTTCCCGATCTATTCGAAGTGGGCCGACGCCTACAAGAAGGAGACCGGCAACGGCCTGAACTACCAGTCGATCGGCTCCGGCGCCGGCATCAAGCAGATCCAGGCCAAGACCGTGACCTTCGGCGCCACCGACGCGCCGCTGCAAGGCCGAGCAGCTCGAGAAGGACGGCCTGGTGCAGTGGCCGATGGTGATGGGCGCGATCGTCCCGGTCGTGAACCTCGAAGGCATCAAGCCGGGCGAACTCGTGCTGTCGGGCGAAGTGCTCGGCGACATCTATCTCGGCAAGATCAAGAAGTGGGACGATGCCGCGATCGCCAAGCTCAATCCGAAGCTGAAGCTGCCGGCCGACGCCATCACCGTGGTGCGCCGCTCCGACGGTTCGGGCACCACCTTCAACTTCACCGACTATCTCTCGAAGTCGAACGCCGAATGGAAGGCCAAGGTCGGCTCCGGCACCGCGGTCGAATGGCCGGCCGGCGTCGGCGCCAAGGGCAATGAAGGCGTTGCCGGCAATATCGGCCAGACCAAGAACGCGATCGGCTACGTCGAATATGCCTACGCCAAGCAGAACAAGCTGACCTATGCGGCGATGATCAACAAGGCCGGCAAGACCGTGCAGCCGACCATCGCAGCCTTCCAGGCGGCCGCCTCCAACGCCGACTGGGCCAAGGCGCCCGGCTACTACGTGATCCTCACCGACCAGCCCGGCGAAGCCTCCTGGCCGATCACGGCGGCGACCTTCATCCTGATGCACAAGGATGCGACCGACAAGGCGGCCGTCCCAGGAAGCCATCAAGTTCTTCAAATGGTCGTTCGAGAAGGGCGGCAAGATGGCCGAAGAGCTCGACTACATCCCGATGCCGGACTCGGTGGTCAAGCTGATCGAAAAGACCTGGTCGGCCGAGATCAAGAGCTGAGCCGAAGTGCAGTACCTCGCGCTCCGTCATTCCGGGGCGCGAGCAAAGCGAGCGAACCCGGAATCTCGGGATTCCCGGGTCTGGTCCTTCGGACCATCCCGGAATGACGCGGGGCAAATCGTCAGCAAGATCGCTCAAAGC